>ERZ857750.2650-NODE-2650-length-16484-cov-4.070789_pt1 | contig 16484 bp, 10 predicted proteins | sample MGYA00519915_ERZ857750 | MGnify/ENA primary metagenome ERZ857750 (study PRJEB31778, sample SAMEA3449358) | human gut metagenome | biome: human gut; feature: human-associated habitat; material: faeces | place: United Kingdom | collected 2010/2012 ... | reverse complement strand
AGCCGATGATCAACCTCAAGACAGTGGACGCCGTGGAAGAAGGAGAGGGAAGCGCACAACGCATCCAGGAAGTCCTCGAAAACCACGGAGCCCACGGGACTTTCACCGACATCAGGGTGGAAGGCGAAAACGCCGACGTCGCGGACCCCTGGCCAGTCGAGGACACGACCGTCGACGTCAGTCCATGGCAGAACATCGAAGCCTCGACGGCCATGGCAGCAGGGCCAACAATAGACTGACCTCCAAACCCAAGCAAAAAACAGGCGGGAATTCCGGAACAGGGATTCCCGCCATTTTCATACCATCGCACAACACCTACCAAAAGAGCCATGGCAAAAGAAAAACCACCATCAAAACAGAAACAACCCACAGCAAGAACCAACCCCAGAAGACAAGCAAGACAGACCACCACAACCACACAGCAGCACGACAGACAAAAACCACCAGCAGAAAACAAAAACCACAGCAGAAGATGTAAATCAAAGATTTACGGACATCTTGCACCACGAGTGGTGTTTTGCCGCCTGAACGGCGGAATTCCAACGATTTAAGTGAAATGTTTCACATGCGGATGGCTTATATAAGTTTTTTGGTTTTCCGGGGCATGCTTTTTCGCGTGGTTTTGACCGCGCGCCATAAGACAAGGAGGATGCATGGCGGGGAAAAAGACCGTCTCGCGCGAGAGGCGTTGCGTGATCTGCGGCAGGGTCTTCGAGGTGAAGAGCGCGAGGGAGAAAAGGGAATACTGCGACCGTAAAGGACCGTGCTACTGGAAGTGGAACGAGATGCGCAGGAAGCTCAGACAGGAGGAGAGGGTGACGGAGGCGTCGGCCGCGCAGGCGCGTACCGCGGACCTGCTTGCCCATGCGGAGGCGAAGCTGCTGATCGTGGAGCAGGAGTTCGGCAAGGTGGACGAGGCGCGGCAGAGGGAGCATGAGATGTTCGGCAGGTTCGTGGACCAGGTCCATCTCATGCTGGACAAGGAGATCATGGTCCTCAACCCGTCCAGCCCGCATTGGGACGAGCGCGAGGACTACTCGTGGGCCATGGGGATTATCTCCGATTGGAGGCCGGACGGAGACCCGACCATGCCGGCCGACCGGGCCGAACTCAAGCGGAAGCTCGCCCAGGCTGACGAGGAGTACGGCCGGGCCATCGCCGAGGGAGACGTGGACGGGGCCGGAGCCGCGGAGAGACGTAAGTGGCGGGACATGGACGAATGGTGGAGGACGCATCCCGAGGAATGGGCGCAGTACAACATCTCGATCATCAGCCAGGCGTACCGCGAGGACCACGACGGCGAGGAGATGCCGTACGACGCGGTGGAACTCGAATGGTACCGCAAGGAGGCCAGGCGCCGCCGAGCCGAACTGGACGCCGGGACCGGCGGGAATATCAGCGGCGCGGACGAACGGCGCATGAGGCAATGACCGTTCCGCAGTCCGCATGGACAAGGAACGGGAAAAAGACCAGACAAGGAAAGGAACACGACATGGTCAAGAGCCTGACAGAGCAACTCGAGGAACTGCAGAAGAAGGTCGACGCCATCACGGCCGGACGCAAGGGAGCCGACAAATGCCGACGTAGCCTAGCGAAGGCCGCCAGCGACTACCAGAACGAGTACCAGAAGCTCCTCGACAGCGGACTGACCATCAACATGCTGGAAGCGGAGGGCATCAAACCGGTCACGCACGTGCTCTACGAGTTGGGCCGCAGCTTCCGTAAAACCGACGAGAAGCCGGACGACAGGATCGTGGAGGAGCCCCTCGAGATCCGACAGGACCCGGCAGAGGGGAACGACGCCGCGACCAGGCCGGAACAACAGCCCTACATCGAGGCCGCCATGCCGGAACAGCAGGCGGGAATCCCCGGAGCGAACGACCAGCAGTAGCCGACGAGAACGATAAACGGACGGCATGGGCGGACGCATCCATCGGGATGGGAACGCCCATGCCGTCCATCATTTCCAAGGAGGGGAAAATGCCAGTACAGCTTAGAAAGGTGATGGCGAACGGCGGCATCGACTATCTGCTCAAGACCGTCGCCAACGACCATCCGACCGGAGCCATGGACTATTACACGCATCCCGGAAACAAACCCGGCGTCTGGCTGGGAAGGGGATGCGAGCAGATGGGAGTGACGGCCGGCGAGACGGCGTCCAAGGAGCAGGTGACGAGACTGTACAGCCAGTTGCGGGACCCCAACACCGGCAAGACGCTGGACAATCAGTCGCAAAGCCGGAACGTCAGCTCGAACAGCGTCAGCGGGTTCGACCTGACGTTCACCATGCCGAAAAGCGTGAGCGTCCTATGGGCAGTCGGCGACGACGAGACCCGCAGGCAGATCATGGAATGCTTCTACGAATCCATCGACCAGACCATGGAATGGTGGCAGGACAACATCGCCATGACCAGGGTCGGCCGAGGCGGCATCGCGCAGATAAAGGTCAAAGGAATCACCGCCGCCCGGTTCGACCATTGGGACACGCGAGAGCATGATCCGCACCTGCATTCCCATGTCGTGGTCAGCAACATCGTGCAGCGCGCGGACGGCGGGTGGGCCGCATTGGACGGGAGCGTCGTATACCGTGGCCACATCGAATGCTCCGAAAGACAGCAGAACCTGCTACTCGACCTGCTGCATGAAAGAATGGGAATCGACTTCGAGGAACGAGAGGACCCGTCGAAAGGCACCAAGGCGGTGGTCATGGACGCGGTCGGCGTGCCGGCAGACCTCATAGACAGGTTCAGCACGCGCAGCATGCAGACCGACCGCATCCTCAGCGAACTCGTCGCAGAACGCCGCGAGGAAAACGGGAACGCCGAACTATCGTATAGGGAATACGCGGAGCTCAGGGAACAGGCATTCCAACAGGCCCGAAAAGCCAAGGACGAATACGTCCCGTCATTGAACGAGCTCATCTCGAAATGGACCAGCCAGGTTCAGGAACTCGGCTACGATCCGAAGCAGATCGTGGCCGACACGGTCGGACATGAGCCTGAATCCTTCAACGGCGTCGCCCTCGCCGAATGCGCGGAGCTGCAGGACAAACTCGAATGGCTGCTGAAGGGCGACCTCATCGACTATGCCAACGGCAAGGACATCAGACAGGACCTGTCGCAATACGCGGACCGCTTCATCGAGGAGGCGTCGCAGGAGACAAGGAAAGCGGTCAAGTCGAACGCCACGACCATCAGCCGTTTCCAGATCGAAGCCGCCGCGGAAAGGCTCACAAGACGTGTCCGCTGCGACCCCGACACCCGGCAGGCGTTCACCGACGCGGTCGTGGACCGCGTCGTCTCCGGCCTGGTGCCGTTGACTCCACACCGCTACCAGCTGGACGGGCGGATGAGGAACGATCCGAGGATCGACGACGGCAAAGGATACGCCGTCATGGACAATTCACGCAACGACCTGTACGCCACGCCGGAGCTCATCAAGGCCGAACACTACCTGTTCGACATGATGGACAGGAAACAGGAGAACTGGAGTCCCGACCGTGGGCAGGTGCGCGGCCTCGTGGACCAGTATTCGCGGAACATGGAGGCGGAGGAAGGGCACGGCATGGCCGGGGACCAGTCCGAAGCCGCCGTCGAGCTGCTCGCCGGCAACGACATGATTATGGCGTTGACCGGACCTGCGGGCACCGGCAAGACCACCACCATGCGCGCGGTGAAGCAGACCTACGACCAGCTCGCCGGACAGGGCAGGGTCATCGGCATGGCCACCAGCGCGAAAGCGGCCGGAGGACTTGGGGAAAGCCTGCAGATCCCGACCAGCACCGTGGCTAAGATCATCAACGACAACCTCGGAGGCGGCAAAGAGCGCAGGGACAGGAACATCGGCCGTCTCGAGGGAATGGCCGAACACGACGGCGGACTTTCCCCGAGCGACAAGAGGCGTCTGGCTGAACTGTACGCGGACAGGGCGTCCAACGAGATACCGCAGGACGGCATCGTCATCCTCGACGAGGCGAGCATGACCAGCACGCGCGATCTCGAGACGATCGCACGGCTGTGCGAGGCGCGCAACGCGCGCCTCATCATGACCGGCGACCCCTATCAGCTCGACGCTCCGGGCGAAGGCGGCGGTTTCCTCGGATACATGGAACGTCACGACCGGGTGCTCAAGCTCACCAGCGTCTGGCGTTTCCTGAAGAGGACCGTGGACGGGAACGGCGAGACGCGCACCGAGGTCAACCACGCCGAGGTGGAGGCCGGTCTCGCGTTGCGCACAGGCATGACCGACCCTGACGCGCACGGCGGCATGCCCGGCGCGAGACGCATGCTCGGCACGAGACTGTACGAGCAGCTGCCCGACCAGGACGGCAACCTCGTCGTCAACCGGAACGAGGCGGGACGCATCCATGGGGGCGCGGAAGGCAGCATGGAGGACAAGGTCTTCAACCTGACGCTCGACGCGTTGACCGAAGGCAGGAACAGCCTCCTCATCGTCGCCACGAACAACGACCTCTCCTCGATCAACGAACGCATCACCACCAGCCTCCAGGCAAGGGGAAAGGTAGACGCCGACCCGAACCGCAGGACCGCCCTGCGGGGAAGGCTGACCGCGGGAAAAGGCGACGTCGTCTGCACGAGGAAGGTCGATAGGACGAACAAGGACCAGAAAGGCGAGTTCGTCAGGAACGGCGATCTGTGGACGGTCGAGGAAGTGGGCGAGGACGGGCGCATGCTGTTGAGCCGCAGGGACGATCCGGACGCGACCGTGACGGTGAGCGCGCAGTACGCCAGGGAATCATGCGAGCTCGGATACGCCGTTACCGCGCACCGCAGCCAGGGCATGACCGTCGACTACGGAAACCTGTGGGTGCCGGAAGGAGGCTCCGTCTCATCGGAGCTGCTGTACGTGGCGTTGACGAGAGGCCGCTACTGCAACGACGTGTGGATCGACACTCCCGACATGCAGACGTTGAAGGACTCCTACGTCTACAACCATTGGAGGGACGTCAACCGAGCGGAGTTCGAAAGGACGCACACCGCATACGGCGAGGCCGACCTCGAACCGACGCCGCTGCAGCTGGCCGAGGACAAGTTCAACACGATGGCCGCGAACAGCCAGGCGCCGCTCACGGCGAGCGAGACGCGCGAACACCATGCCGCGGAGACGAAAGGCGTCAAGCGCCTCGTCAATGAAAGGGACCTGCTGTCCGACATGATCATGGAGCCGCGGCTCTACCATCAGATCGAGCACGCATACGGAGAGGAGACCGCGAACCTCATGCGCCATGACGGCCGTTGGGAGCGTCTGCTCAACACGTACACGCGGGCCATGGCGGTAGATTCCACGCAGGTCGGGGAGATCGTCTCAACGCATGCGGAAGCCATGAACGGCATGAGACGTTCGGACGGGAAACTGTTCGAGCTGCCGGATGCGGCGACGTTGGCCAAGGAGCTGAACGACAGTCTGCACGAGCGCATCGTCGCGCCGGCGAGGGGACGGGACCTTGGCTGGAGGCATGGTCTGGTCCCGATTCCGCAGGACGACGTGAACGAGGGCGACGGGAACGTCAGACGCCTGCTCGAACAGAACGGAACCATGCTTGACGAGGCGTTCGACCGGAAGGACGGGGAGAGGCTGGGGCAGTTGACCGGTCCGAACGCGCCGAAATGGATGGAACGGATGCCGGCGCAGCCGTCTCCGGACGATCCGGAGGGACTGGAGGGTTGGCGGCGTCTCGTCCTCGATGTCGACGCGTACCGCAGCGGCATGGGCGTCACCGCCAACTATCCGCTCGGCCCGGTGCCGAGGAAGGACGAGGCCGGCATGGCATGGAGAAGGAACCTCAGCAAGAGGATCGGCGAGGCGATGGGCGCGGCGCTGCCGGGAGACGGCTCGACCGCGCCTTCCGGCAGCGCGGAAGCGGAAGCCGGGGAGCCCGAGACCTGGGGAGCCAAACGGCGGAACGTCATAGTGGACATCAGGCCCGAGAACGACAAGGCCGCGGACATGGCGGACAAGGTGAACCGCATCGCCCTGGACCACTGGCGGAGCATGGCCGAGGGCACATGGGTGGAATCGTATGCGAGGGAACATGGGCTGGACGCCTCGAAGGTGGCCTGGGCGCCGGCTTTCGAACCGGCGTCCGAAGCCCTGTTGTCCTTGGCGAGGCGCAACGACGTCCCGTCCTTCCAGCTCAGACGGGCGGGACTCGTCGACATGGACCGGCACGGCCGGTTCGTCGACAGGTTCCGAGACCGGATGATGCTGCCCATCCAGGATGGGCGTGGACGGATCATCGCGTTCACGGGACTGCGCGGTCCCGGCTCGGAGGACGGCATGTCGCCGGAATGGCTGACCACTCCCGCGACGGACGCGTTTTCGGAATCCCGGGCGTTGTACGGCGACGGGAAGGAGAGCAGGATGCGTCTCCGTGGCACGGCGCGGAGCGCATGGTGCGGGGATCCCCTGGATGTGGAGGCCGTGGCGCGGGCGGGCATGCTGTTGGATCCCGACGGCGGCCTGGGGGATGCCATCGTCCCGTTGGCTCCATGCGGCGCCGGCCCTTCCATGCAGCAGTTCGAGATGGTCCGCCGCGAGCAGGGAGGGAAGCTCGCGCGTCCGATATTCTGCTTCGACGCGGACGAGCGGGGCAGGAGCATGACAGCGGCGGCGTGGGGGATGCTGCAGCCCGGCGAGAGGATGACCGCGTGCGGCCTCATCCTTCCGGACGGGGTCGGGAGTCCGGGGGAGATGGCCGGACAGGGAAGGTTCGAGGAACTGGCCGAATGTCTGCGGACGCCGCGGCCGTTGCACGAATGCCTCACCGACTCGTTGGCGGACGGGGCGGATTTCTCGACCAAGGACGGCCAGGCCGCGTTCCTGCGGCAGGCCGGGCGGGACGTCGTCGGCCTGCTGCCCGACGGAATGAAGGAGCGTGCCGCCCTGTATGTGGACGACACGCTCGAGAGGAAGGCCGATGAAATCGGCGTGGAGGACAGGCTGCATGTGGCGCTGCCCGAGATGAGGGTGGAGGCGTCTACCGCGGGTCCGGGGCTTGGATGATGTCCTCGTCCTCGTCAAGGCGTTGGGCCGGTTCGCCTTTCGCCTTGCCGTGTTCCGGATCGTCGGAGTCCTGCCGGCGGTCCGGCCAGTTCCAGAAGTCGTCCGGATACGCGTATCCGGATTCCTTGTAGACGGCCTGTCGCTGGCCGGCCTTGGAAAGGGCGATGGCGTCGCGTCCATGCTTGTGGTCGGGGTTCTGACGGACCTCGGGGTGCTCGTGGTTCCATTCGTCTATGCGGGAGACCGTGGGGAACAGGCATTGCAGCAGCCATGTCTCCTGGTTCTGCACGTTCTTCGACTCGTAGTACGCCTTGTATGACACGCGAAGGGCGTTGAGCAGCAGGACAAGCATGGGATGGTGGATCCAGCAGGCGGGAAGCTTGTCCGCGAGATCCGGGTTGACCGCGCACAGCCATTCCGCGAAGTTCATGGTCCTGCGGAGCGCCCCGTCGAGGTCCCGTTGGTCTGAATCGTAGAACATGATGTTCTCGTGGGGCGGATCCGGCTTCTGCGTCTGGGGCGCCGGAGGTCTTATCCCGTTGCCGTTCGGATCGGTTTTCAGTCCGCTTCTGGCGGCCCTTCTGTCGAACTGGCTGGCCATGTCACTGTCCGTCGCTGTCCGAGTCGGAGGAGCTGCCGGCCATCATGTTCCGGCTCATCTGCTTGTTCGGGTGGGAGAGGCACTGGTAGAGGGACTTCTCGTATGATGAATACCATTTCTTGAAGAAGTCCAGTTTCTTCCGGTTCGACATCGACTCGTCGAAGTCGGGCATGGCCGAGAAGTATTCCGTCTGGTACTTCTGGCACTGTTCGGGAAGGTCCTCCTTCACGATTCCTTTGAGCGCGTACTCGTATGCGTCGTACGACCGGTTGACCTGCGTGTTGTAGATGTCGCGCCATGCGGTGAAGTAGACGGCGTCCTTCCATTGGGCGAACGTGGATTCGAGATCGTCGAGTTTCTGCGCGGGAGTCCTGCCGCTCGTGTCGGAGGACAGCGTGTACTCCTTGCATTTGTTGGACAGGTTTGTCTCCAGGTCGTCGACGGCCTCGACGTTGTCTCCGATGGTGTGGTCCTGTCCGCGGGAATGCTCTATCAGGTCCTGGATGGTGGTGTCGTCGATGGTCTTTTCCGTGTAGACGGCGTTCATGCGCTTGTCGAGGCCGCGCACCCACTCGTTCACGTCCTCCTGGGTGGTGGACGCGTCCTTCTTCGAGTCCTTCTTCGCGGGTTTCTTCTGCTGGGCCGATACGGTGGTCTGCGGCTTTTCCTGGGCGGGCGTGAACGGCGTGCGGCCGAGGAACCACCACAACGTCCAGCAGACGACGATCAGGAGGGCGGCGACGAGGATGCGCGGCCATGTCCTGTTCTTGCAGTAGTCGATGATCTTCTTGAGCATCTTGGTCCTTTCCTGCGTCACATGATGACGCCGTTGTTGCCTGGATTGGCGGGCGCGGATGGAGCCGGCTGGGACGGGTTCGCCGGGGTAGGGGGCGTTTGCGGCGCGGATGGCTGCGGGGCCTGCCGACGCGGCGTCGTATATGAATGGCGCGGCGCCTGATATTGGGGAGTATAGGTCGGGGTCTGCTGCGGCTGGACCTGCGGGACGGCGGACTGCTCCTCCTGCTGCCGTGCGGCCTCCTGGCTTTTCCGCTCCTCCTCCTCGCGTTCCCTGCGTTCCCTGTCCTCGCGGGACTTGCGCGCGGAGATGGAGGCATTGACTTTGTCGATGGCGTTCTGGAGGCTCTCCGACGCGGATTTGAGTTTCGACGCGTCTTTGGAGCCCTTCGCCTTTTCGGCCGCCTTCAAAGCCGTCTGGAGGTCCGTACGGGGCTTGTCGTCCTCCGTTTTTCCTTTTGAGGAGGCGACGAGTTTCGACGCGGACTTCATGCGGTCCTCAAGGACCAGCCTCGCGTCGGAGACGGCCTTGTCGCCGCGGCCCTTGTCGATCCGGGCCACCAGCGAGGCCATGTCCGACGAGATGGACGAAGCCTTGTCGACCGTTCGGGAGTTGGCGGACATGGCCGACTTGAGGGCGGCGGTCCCGCCCGCGGGGCAGGCTTCGACGGATGGAAGCCGGCCGGAGGCCAGAGCGGAGAGCTTCCCGATGTCCTTCCTGACGTCGGGGCCGTCCGTGGGGGAGACCTTGTAGGTCTTCGCGGCCGCGACGTTCTTCTCCAGCGTCCTCACCGCGGCCACCGCGTCCACATGGGACACGTCGCATGCTTTCGCCTCTCGGAATTCGATGACGCGGGGCACGGCCACGAACAGGCCGGCGATGACGGCCACGGCCGACGCGGCGGCCGCAAGCATCTTGATCCGATGCGGGGTGAAAGGATTGGAACGCTTCACCGTTTCCGCTACGAGCCGGTCGTCCTCGTCGAACGAATCGTCCAGCTTGTCCTCCAAATGCTCGACGGCGGACGGGCCGGCGTCGACCGGCGTCCCGGAGGCTTGCCCTGGCCGCGAGGCGAGCTGGCCGAGGATGCTGGAGGGGCGGCGCGGCCGGCCGGGATCCTCGTCCGGCCGCGGTTCCTCGAACGGCGGCAGGACCTCCGTCGCGTCCGTATCGTCCGGAATCGGCGAGACGTCGGACGGCGGGTCCGCGGAAGCGCCCGCTTCGGGGACGTCCGCCTCGGCCGGGTCCGAAAGGGATTCGACGGGCGGCTCGGCCTCCGCCGGCTCGCCGTCGTCCGGGGTCTCTCCGACTGCAAGGCCATCGTTTTCCATTTCGGCGGATTGGGCGGAACGCTGGGCCTCGTTCCACGCCTCCCAACGTTCGCCTCCGCCGGACAATTGATCGAGGATGCCAGCCATCAACGGTCCTTACGTTTGCCGAGCGGCTTCCAGCCGCGACGTTCCGGGGGGATGAGGTTGACGACCGCGGCGCGGTTGCGGCCGGAAAGGTACAATCCCATGTCCTCCGGTATCCTTCGGGCCTCGTCGACGGACAGGACGGGCTTGTCCTCGATGCGTTCCATGACATGGCCGTATTCGATCTTCATTCCCTGGTGGCTGATCTCCTGGCGGCGGATCTGCCTGGTGCCCAGCAGGTCGGACACCTCGCGCAGGTCGGCGGTGTTGGAAACGCCTCCAAGCATCCATTTCTGGCTCGAATCCCACATCTCTCGTTCGGTGTCGTCCCCGTAGCGGGCACGCGCCTGGCTGCGGGACTGGTAGATGGACGTGCACCAGATGCCGTCGCCGGAGCCCGCGGTGACGACCTGCGGGAGCATGCCCCACTGGTCGATGTTCGCTATCTCGTCGAGTATCAGGGCGACGGGAGGTTCGAGCTTGCCCATGCCGACGCTGCTCGCGGCCTGCCTGCGAGCCTCTTCGACCACGGCGGTCAGGAACATGCTCACGAACGTTCCGATGCCCGCGGGGCCCTCCCCGTCCGCGTTGCGGAACGGGCACAGCATGTAGATCGTGTCATGGGAGCGGAGGAAGTCGGCGATCTTGAAACGGTCGGGATCGTCGTGCGCGACGGACAGGGCGCGGCGGACGTTCGGCTCGGTCAGCGCGGCGAACGCCTGCGAGACGCTGAACCACTTGTTGCCCTTCATGCGCGGGTCGTCGACCTTCAGCTCCTCGAGCTCCATGTTCCAGTCCGTGGCGATCAGGCCCTTGTCGCGCAGGCCCTTGTATGCCGGATCGGTCGCGGCGGATTCGAGGATGCGGGCCGCCTGCTGGGCCGCGGAGAAGGAGCGGCTCCACTGGTACACGTCCTCCAGGCTGCCGCCCGGTTTCAGTGCGGCGGCGTGCAGCAGCGCCTGCACGATGAGCCCGCCGACGTTCTTCCAGGTCTCGTTGTCGCCGGACAGGCCCGTGGTGCCCATCAGGTCGGCCGCCCTCTGCCTGGCGATGTGCGGATCCTCACACCCGTCGATCGGACTCCAGTTCAGCGTGTGCTTCGGATTGCCCCTCGCCACGGCCATCGGGTCGAACACCCAGCATCGGCCGCCGCGGTGTCTGGATCCGTCCGGACCGACCCAGCCGGATTCGCGCATGGCGCGGGTCTGGTCCACCACGTCCCTTCGGGTCGAGGTGGTGATGACCGGCCCCGGAGCGCCGAGGACCAGGGGAAGCACGAAATTGCGCGTCTTGCCCATTCGGGCGGGAGCCACGGTGTACAGCGGCTGTTCGACGGTGGACCAGACCTCCACTCCATGGGAGCGGCCCATGAGAACGCCGGCGTCCCATGGAAGCAGCGGCAGCTTCTTGCCTTTACGCCGCGCGGCCGTTCTCGGGAGGAAGCGGGGCGCTCTTTTGACGAGCTGGCGTGGACCGTACGCGTGGGCGACCTCGTGTCCGGTCATGAAACCCGGCCTGGTGTTCAACGCGTCGGCGACCCTTTGCGGGTCGTCTTTCCAGGCGAGCCAGAAGGCTGCGGCGAGGAAGAGGCCCACGACGAGGGCGAGTCCGGCCGGGACGGCCACGACCGCGCCCCATGCGCCGCGCAACAGGAGCGGCAGGATGGTCAATGGCAGGAGCACGACGAGCATCGGCGCCCACAGGACCATCAGGCCACGCTCGTTGTCGGGTTCCGCGGCCGAGCGGATGATCGACGTGTGTTCCATGATGAAACGGCCGACGCCATGCTGCTGGAAGCCGTGCCACCACCGCATGATGGGCTCCCTGACCTCCATCATCGCGTCGGATGTGGAGTCGTAATCCTGCGGATCCACTCCGCAGGCGAAATAGTCGGGGTCCTCTCCCTCGTCCGTGACGCCGGCGTCGAAGCCGTCGCCGGCCGGGACCTCGTCGTCCGGCCGGGAGCGTCGCCCCGCGTCGGACGGCACGTCGTCGTCCACTTCGATGTCCTCCACATACACCGTGTCGTCGGAGGGTTCCGTACGGGCGGAATCATGACGCCGGCTCCGGCCTGAATTGTAACTGAATCGAACTCCCATGTTCCTTGTCCTTTCTGAGTTGTGATGTCAGTTGCCGAAACGGCCCTTATCCGTGTTGAACACCGGATAGGCGGTGCGGCTGACCACCGGATGGACCAGCACGCGGACCTTGTCTCCGACGCGGAACAGTCCGACGCCGCGGTTCAACCGGGGGATGGCGTATTTCTCATCGTCCGTGAGATCCGGCAGCAGGGCGGCCAGATAGCTGAGAGAGGACGGCGACTGCTTGTAGATGACCTTGGTCTCGCTCAACGTCAGGATGCCGTCGATCTTCTTGCGCTGCTCCGATTCGGGAGGGCCGAACTTCTCCAAATCGGAAAGCTCGTGCAGGAGCATCCAGTTCGAGCAGGCCCATTCGCCGGTCATTCGCATGCGCTTGTCCCAGGCGTCCACGAGCATCGGGTTGCTCAGGACCTCCCAGCCCTCCTCGGCGATGATCAGCCGGTACAGGCCGTCCTTCGCCGTGAGGATCGAGTCGATGGTGGAGGACAGCGCCGCCGTGTACACGCTTCGTTTGATGGTGTCGTTGCTGTCGATGCCGCTGGTGTCGAACACGATGATCGGGGCGGATGGGTCGACGTGGATGGTCGACTCGCGTTCGAATGCCCCCTGCAATGATCCGTGGACGAGCTTGTCCAACGTCAGGATGAGGCTCCGGCAACATTGGTCGCGGGTCAGGTCGTTGAGACCCCTCACCTCCCTGGTCCGCCCCCATTCGCCGTCCAACGCCTCCACGAGGGAGGTGACCGTCGGTTTGAGGCGTCCCAGGCACATGTCCTCGGCCGCGGCGTCCAGCAGGCTCTGTTCGGCGGAACTGGGCACCTGCCCCTCACGAAGTGACGACACCAGGCCGGACAACGCCACGGAACGGCGGGACTGGCAATCCATGAACCATTGCGTGTCGTCCACTCCGGACGGCTTGCGTCCGATGTCCAACGGATTCATGTACCTGCCGTGGCCGACGCTGAGCGCCTGTCCGCCTATGGCTTGGGCCACGCGCACCCATTCGCCTTTCGGGTCGCTCATGATGATGATGTGGCGTCCGTAGCTGATTTCCCTGACGGCGAAGGTCTTGAGGAACATGGATTTTCCGGAGCCCATCATGCCGACGACCATGCCGTTCACCGATGTGGCCACGCCGGCGCGGACCGGACTCCACGCGTCGAAGCGGAAAGGCGTTCCGGTCGTGTTCTCCTTGCCGATCAGAGGACCTTCGAATTCCGTCACTCCGGAGGCAAGCCACGGGGTCAGCACACCCGCACGGTAGGTGCTTGTCGAATGGGAGGGCAGGTTCAGCATGCCGGTGCCGCCGAAGCCGAACAGTCCGCGGACGCGACGGAAGGGGCTGGTGGACCGAGGAAGGACATCACCGCTGGTTTTCTCCTCTTGGCGGGCTTCCTTCCTTGCACGGTCCATGGACTGTTTGCGGGCCTGTTTCAACGTCTCCTTGCGTGCCTTGCGGACGGCCCTGGAGATGCTCCGCGATTCGGCTTTGGGGATGGGCTGGCCGGCCGGCAGGACGGAGAGCCGTGAAAGGGATCGTTCGTTGAAGGCCGGCAGGACGGTCTGGAAGGACATGCCGCCGGACCGGATCGGCGAACCGTAGCGGTGCGTCTGCTGGCCGGACTGTTCGATCTCCGTGTTCCCGCCGCGCTCTATATCGGTGCCGGGCATGATCTCACTTCCTTCCAGCTTGGCCAAGGGGAAGGGCCGTGATCAGCCCGGACCATTGAGACGCGCGGAGCCTGTCAAGATGCGCGGAACGCTGGCGGAACTCGGAATCGACCCAATTCGTGGCCTGTTCGAGCAGGTCCAGCGTCGGAGCGCCCACTGTCACATAGCCAAGGTATTCGACGTCGCCGTATCCCTTCGCCAGTTCCTTACGGCGGCTCACGGTCTCGAGGGCCTCGGAACGGTCTCGTTCCGACGTCGGACGTCCGAGTTTCTTATTGATCTTGTCGCGTCGCTCCAGTTCCATGAGCTGGTTGTTGAGCTTGTGCTCGGCCTTCTCCAGAGGCAATGGGTGCCAGACCTGCGTAAGAACCAGCGGCCAGCGGCCATTGCTGACAAGATCATGCAGCCAGCCGGCCGGGACCGGGTCGGACGGCCACTTGTCCACCCACATCGTCCTCAGATACATGGCGTCGACATGCATGTAGTCGCGGTACTCATCCCAGCTGGTGGACAGTGCGACGTCATCGGGAAGGCCGCCGTACTCGTCGAGCAGGCTGATGGCCTCCGGGGAGAACATGCATTTCATCTGGCCGCGCAGCTGCTGCGCGTCCAGCCAACGCACGTCGTCCAGGTCGGCTCCTGAATATTCGAGCAGCGAGACCAAGCTCTGGACCCTGTCGGAAAGGATGCGGGAGACCCCCGCCACGGTGCCGGTGTCCTTCATGGAGTCACCGCGCGTTTTCGATGTGTCGATCGTGATGGACACGATGACGTCGTGCCCGCACGAGATGCGCATGTCCGAGGCCGCCTCGGCGAGGTCCTGCAGGACGAAGTCGTTGCCTTCCGCGTTGAGACCGAAATTGTTGAGCTGGTAGAAGACACGCGCCTGGGTGACGATTCGGGAGACGTCCGGCATGTCAGCGCAGCTTTTCAGGGCTTGGCTCCAACCGGTGACCCGGCCTTCCCTGACGCCGTCCGATTGGAACAGCCAATCCAACGCATGCAGCTGGAGGATGGCGGTCGCCTCACTGTTGTCCTTGTCCCAGAGGAACGCGGCGCTATCGAATTCCGTGCCGACGATGTCGAAGGTACGCAGCCGTTTGCCGGTCGCGTCGGGCAGATCAATCACGCCCACCACCTGATTCACAGCCCAAGGACTCACCGTCCAATGGGTTTTGCCGGTAGCCTTGCGCATGCCGAATCCGAGTTTTACTGCAAGAAGCCCTATGAGGCTTCTGCCATGCACGTTCCATGCGCCGAACACCGCGACCACCAGACAGACGACCACACGCCACGACCATATGCTAACGCCGAACGCGAGAGGAACCACGGCCACCGCAGTGGCCGCCAAGACAACCGCGACCTGGGCCTTTGTACGGCCCGCCACGAAACCAGCCCTTGAAATCGGGGCGAAACTCGAGTTAAGAACACTCATCACAATCTCCTTCTACCGCTTTGCGAGAAAAAACGGCCGCCCGCAGTCCGGGCGGACGGCCGGAATTATTCAAATCAACGTTTTCCCCGATGGAAACCACGTCGTGTGATCTTGATGGATCGGCCACCTCCGATATCCGCTTTAATGTCTCCCGGCTTGTCGGTCGGAAGCGTGGCGTCCGAGTTCTTCACAGCGACAGTCGGTCTGCCATCCCGCGCGGTTCCGGACTCCGGCTGCGCGACCGGCGAGGCATTCGTCGGCGGGACCGTTTGAGAAGACGCAGATGGTCGGACCGGACCGTTCGCCGGCATGGCGGCCTGGGGGGCTTGGACGGAAGCGGACTGGTTGGCAGCCGATCGGACCGGAGAGGCGGACGACTGCGAAGCCGAACCCGGTGTCGTTCCAGACCCACCAGGCTGAGGCTGCTGAACGGAGGCAGGGAAAGCTCCTGCCGCAGCAGGCTGCGCCTGGATGGGAGACGACTGCGGCGTATCCGGCATCCGAACGGACGGAGGCACGGCATCGCCGGACGGAACAGCCGAAGCCGACTGAACCGGAACGCCAGCAGGAGCCACGGAAGCGCCACCGGACGGCTGGACCGGAACGGCAGACGACTGCGAAGCCGAACCAGCGGGAGCCGCGGACTGAACCGGAACACCGGCAGGAGCGGCAGACGAGCCACCGGACGGAACAGCCGAAGCGGCAGGACCCGATTGAGCCGGAACGGAAGCCGGCTGGACACCCAACGCGCCAGCCACACCAGCCGGAACAGCGGACTCCCCACCGGACGAGACAGCCGACTGAGTGGAAGTCGACTGAATCGCGCCATCGGACGATTGGACACCCAACGCGCCAGCCACACCAGCCGGAACGGAGGACATGTCCGTGGTGGAATCCGAGGATCCTTCCCCGCCCGTCATGGAAGACGCGGAGACGGACATGCCGGACTGGGGACTTGACGGAGAGGTCCCGGAAGTTCCGGTCGAAGCCGCGGATCCGGTAGCACCGGCGGTCCTTCCGCTCGGATCGTTTCCCTTCGTCTCCGGCGCGATGGAATCGACCGCCTCGCTTGGAATCGACTGTCCTTGCATGGACGCGGAGGTTTCGGAGGAGACGCCGCCGCCGAGACCATCGGACGGGTTCGCGGGAGGGGTGGCGTCAGCGGCATTGGCCGAGCCTCCTTCTTGGCCGGAGGACCCGCTATTCCCGTTCGACTGGGAGTTCTTGTACAGGCTTCCCAAAGCGGAGACGGTCGCGCCGGCGCGTGGGAAGCCGGAACCGGCGAGGGCGGCGCCAGCGACGCCGAGCACTCCATCCGGGGTGGTTCCTTCGGAGGATTCGGTCTGGGAGCCGGACCCTCCTTCTGACGAAGCCGTTTCGGCCTGTTTCTCCGACGACGTCTTGGACTGCGACCCTCCGGTGCCGCCCGTCGCCTTCGCGT
>ERZ857750.2633-NODE-2633-length-16607-cov-4.021870_pt1 | contig 16607 bp, 10 predicted proteins | sample MGYA00519915_ERZ857750 | MGnify/ENA primary metagenome ERZ857750 (study PRJEB31778, sample SAMEA3449358) | human gut metagenome | biome: human gut; feature: human-associated habitat; material: faeces | place: United Kingdom | collected 2010/2012 ... | reverse complement strand
ATGTAGGTACCGCACTGAAGGAGGATCTCATTATGGCAAAGCACTATGACAAACAATTTAAATTGGATGCAATCCAGTATTATCATGAGCACAGAGAATTAGGATTGCAGGGTTGCGCTTCAAACTTAGGAATCAGTCATCAGACACTGTCTCGCTGGCAGAAAGAACTGCGTGATACCGGAGACATTGAGAGCCGTGGTTCCGGCAACTATGCTTCTGATGAAGCAAAAGAAATTGCACGTTTAAAGCGTGAACTACGTGATGCACAGGATGCACTTGATGTATTAAAAAAAGCCATCAACATTCTGGGAAAATGACGGAAGCCATTTACCTCGAAGTTACTGAGAAGGCAGAAGCAGCCCGCAAGGCTAAACGCCGTGTTTCTGTCTCCGGAATGTTGAAAATACTTGGCGTTTCACGTTCTGGCTATCGCGCATGGCTGAAACATGTTCCTTCCAATGCTGAAAAGCGTCGGGAATCAGTAAAAGCCAAAATCAAGGATATTTACGATAAATCTAAACAGAATTACGGTGCTCCCAAAATCACACAAGTGTTGCGCAAAACAGGAGAAACTATTTCCGAGCGTACTGTTGGGCAGTACATGAAACAAATGGGCATTAAGGCTCAGTGGGTAAAGCCGTGGACAATCACCACAAGAGACTCCGATTTCAGTAGCAAACTTCAAAACATCCTTGATGAACAATTTAATCCAGAACGACCAAATGCAGTTTGGTGTTCTGACATTACCTATATCTGGACGATAGATGGCTTCGTCTATTTGACCAGTATTATGGATTTATATTCCAGGAAAATCATTGCCTGGACGCTGTCAAATACATTAGAGGTGTCCTGCGTGATTGAAACAATAAACAAAGCTAAGGCAAGACGAAAAATCGAAGAACCATTGATTATGCATTCCGATCGCGGCGTACAGTATGTTTCAAAGGAATATAAACGTGTCACTGCAAACATGCAGTGCAGTTATTCTAAAAAGGCTTATCCATGGGATAATGCCTGCATTGAATCATTTCATTCACTGATCAAGCGCGAATGGCTGAATCGCTTCAAAATTCGCGATTATAATCATGCATATCGATTGGTATTCGAATATCTGGAGGCATTCTACAACACCAAGCGGATCCATAGTCATTGCGATTACATGTCACCAAATGACTACGAAGAACTATATCGTAGAATGCAACAGGACGTAAAGCCAATGGCAAGTTAAGATGGGGAAAACCTCATTTTAACTTGTACTAAATCTTGACATAGGACCAACTTGGATCATTAAGAAATTTCACCGCAAATCTTTTCACAAGCGCTTCGCTTCCCAGTCTTTTCAGAACTCCATCGTAATCTGAGCCAACTTTCTCATAACATTCTTTTATTGTCATTCCAGCCTCCTTAATTTTCATTCCGGTTCCCTATATAACTGCTTTCTGCACTTTATTATATTAAATTGAAAGAAATTTGTCCACAGGTTTCTAGAGCGTGTTTGAAAAAGGCTCTGACATTACGCATCAGACCTGGAATAAGCATTCTTCATCTGATTACTCAGCTCATAAAGCACTTTATTCAGTGTGTCAGAAGCCTCTTTTTTCACCATATCCGCAATTTCCTGGTTGGCCTGATGGCGAAGGGACATTCGCTTCGCTGCGTCAGACTCTTTTTCCAGAAGAGCGTCATATTTGCCAATCAGCTGGTGGCCTTTTGACATTACACGCTCCTGATAACGTTCAATATGGAAAATGGAGCTCTTATAAGAAGCATCTGCCATGGCACCGATCATGCGGCTTACCCAGTAGAAGCTGTCAGTGGTTACTTCCCTGGTGGTGCTGAAAAAATAGTCCGGAGTGGTATCAATTGTGGCATAAAACGGCACCAGCACATTAAATGCATTGGATGCAAATGCAACCCATTCCAGAATATTGCAGTCCTTTTCCATGCCTGGTCTCATCTGGATCAGAGACAGGAAATCTGTACGGTTCACACCGATAGAACGGAATGCTCCGCGCTGTTCTTTTTCTCCATAGGAAGCATATGGATCATAAGAGGTTCCCTGATAATGGGAGGACAATACATATTTCACATCCTCTACAGTAATCTTTTTTTCCGGAATCATGCACCATGGCAGATCATCAGAATATGGAGTAAATTCTGCATTTACGCCATCCCAGATTTTTGTCTTCGGATTCAGGTTTCTCAGCATATACCATGCACGAGGAGTATTATAAACATGGTCGGAATCGTCATGGCTTCCGAACGCATCTCTTGGATTCAGTACACCATCCATGGAAAGATCCAGGTGATTTTTGCTGATAAATTCTTTCAGGTCAGCGGAACACATGTATTCCAGATCCGCATATTCCTCACATGGGCACCGATATTTTTCCTGATCCCGCAATGCCTTTTCCAAGTCAAATTTATCAATTCCAAGCTGATTTGGCATTACTACATATGCCTCATCCGGAACCTTTCTTGCCATCCAGTGATGGCCGCCGATGGTTTCCAGCCACCAGATTTCGTTTTGATCCTGGAAAGCAATTCCATTCATCTCATAGGTTCCGTATTTCTCCAGGATACTTCCAAGACGGACCACACCTTCGCGGGCGCTATGAATGTATGGAAGAACAATGGATACAATATCTTCCTCTCCGATTCCACCGGCTGCTTCCTCCTTACCGTCCTTTGCAGGCTGATAGGTTACCAGAGGATCCGCGCCAAGTACCCGGGGATTGGAGGTAATCGTTTCTGTAGCAGTCATTCCCACATTTGCCTCATTTACACCGCTAGCTGCCCAGATTCCTTCGCCGTCTACTGCATTTGGCACAGATGTATAGCCCATTGGATCATCTGGAAGATCAATTTCCACATGAGAAATCACAGATTTATATTTCCGCGGCTGTTCCTCCGGATGAACCACCACAAATTTTTTGGGCATATAATGTCCGGAACCGGAATCATCATTTCTTGCGATCATGGTAGAGCCATCATAAGATGCCTTTTTTCCAACTAAAATTGTAGTACAACCCATTTAAATTTCCTCCTGAAAATATTTCGTAATCTACTATGCTCTATGTTAGCACAATCGGGCATTTTATGGAATACAGGATTCCGGAAATCAATTATTTAACGGTTGTATTGCCCGCCATTAAGCTTTATACTTATGTTATTCCCGGAGCCAAATGATGCGAAAAGGAATCCTGCCCGTCAGGGCTTTTCTATAACTTAAAGGAGTATTCCTTATGCAGACATCTAAAGATTATTTGCATGTTTTTCTTGATATGGGCGACGCACTGTTAAACAGCGGCGCAGAAATTTTCCGGGTGGAGGACACCCTGAACCGGATGGGTTATGCCTGTGGTGCTACCCATATGAACGTTTTCGTCATCACGTCCAGCATTGTTATTACTATGGAATTTCCCGGAGATGGCGCACGGACGCAGACACGGCGCATTCATGAATGTGGGGGGAATGATTTCACCAAGCTGGAGCAGCTCAATGACCTGAGCCGCCGTTTCTGCAGTCATCCGGTTTCTGCTGCGGAGCTGCGAAATGAATTTGAGAAGATCAATGCAAACAGACCTAAGCCTCTTTGGAAACTGCTTGGAAGCGTTCTTGCAGCCTGCAGTTTTGCCCTTTTCTACGGCGGCACTATTCCGGATGCCATTACTGCCGGCATTGCTGCAATCCTGATATGGAGCCTGCAAAAATATCTAAGACCAGTATGTATGAACGAGGTTACTTTCCAATTTGCAGCGTCTTTTCTCACAGGCTGCGCCATTTGCGGATTTACTTTGCTCTGTCCTTTCCTTCACATGGATAAGATCATGATTGGTGATATTATGCTTCTGATTCCAGGACTTATGTCAACTAATGCGATCCGCGATGTACTCATTGGTGATACCCTTTCGGGTATTATCAGGCTGATCGCCGCGTTACTTCTTGCAGCAGCACTGGCACTTGGTTTTATGGGCGCAATTATTCTTTTTGGGAGGTTTGGACTTTGATCACAATGACGGTTATACAGCTGATTACCGGAGCTATCGGATCTGTGGCTTTTGGTCTTCTTTTTCACATGAAAACCAAATATCTGCCTCTGGCTGCTGCCGGTGGTTTTCTTAGCTGGCTGGTCTTTCTCTTTGGGAAGAGTCTGTGGGGAAGTGTTTTTCTTCCGGCACTGCTGGCTGGTTTTATTGCAGATGTGTATGCGGAAATCCTGGCAAGAATCTGCAAGGAAACTTCCACTTCTTTTTTCGTTACTTCCGTGATTCCGTTAATTCCCGGAAGTACCCTTTATTACTGCATGAGCAGTATTGTAGAGGGAAATCCCATGCAGGCACTTAAATATGGGAGGGACACCTTTCTCTTTGCATTTGGAATCGCCGCGGGGATGAGTATTGCGTGGGCGATCTGTTATTTTCTGAGAAGTGTTAAAGCACGATAGTTTCTTATTCACAGTTTCTGGATTTCCACCTTGCGATTCCGCCAGCCCTTTTTCCAAACCATGAGAAAAACCTGAAAATCCAGGCTGTCTCTGGCTGTTGTAAAGGGCTCTTCTCTTAATATCTCTGCATGGATTCCGTCCCGGGTCAGTTTTTCCTGCAGTTTTCCCGCTTTTGACAGCAGGCTTTTTAACTGCTGATCAGCCTCATTTCCAAAAGTCCGGTCAGGATAAGCCGCCGCTGCGCTTTTTATTTTTCCGGTAAGAAGATCAATCACTGCACTATGCTTATTCTTGTGCAATACCCTGGCAAAAATCCTGGCGATAAATGGAGCTGGAAATTTCTTATAAACATGCAATAACCGAAGCAGAGAAAAATCCCGAGCTTCTTTTGCTAGCTCTTCCATTACTTGAAATGCTGCTGCAGACGGCTTCCAGGGGTCTTCCTTTGACACAATATACTGTTTCGGCACTGCAGGATAACAGCAATAATTCAACGGTGGAAAGTCCGCCAGCTGCACAAGTGCCCTTTCTTTTTCTGTACAAAACTCTTCTCCCAGATATTCCAGCTTATCTCTTGCAATGGCGATCCGATATTCCAGCTGACGCAGATATTCATACCCAGGTACCCAGAAATGACCGATTTCCCCATAGTTATAAAGATAAACCTCCAGATCCAGCATTCTGAAAAACAGGGTGACTACGTTCTCCCCCTGCCATACTACCAGTATATATTCATCCCCTTCCTGACTTAAGGATGATTTCAGAGGGCCTTCATAATTCTCCAGATAAGAGCCTGTAAGTCTGGCATCCCGGAAAATGAGAAAGCTTTCTACGGCATCATTCATCAAATAAACAAGGCGGATATCACCTGGAATTTTCTCTTTTCCCACTCTGGCAAGGCTGTCTTTTTCGCCCTGTTTTCTCTCATTATTTTCATATGTCTCATAACATTCCCATTCAGCCTGTGCTCCGTTTTCTTTCGGAAACAGCAATTCAAATTGCTCCTGTTCCAAAAGCTCCTCCAGCATTTCAAATGTATCCTGCATCTTGTGATTACCTCAAACTGTTCGATTCCTGTTTCCAATTTCACTTTTTATTATATGGGTATCCGACAGAAATGTCAAAATAACGACAACAGATATATAGCTATAAAATAAATAGCATACAATTTACAGCTTACATTTTTCATATATTTTCTATATACTTTATATTATGGATAAAGAAGCTGTCATTCCATAATATAAGAACTCGCAGGTAATCAGGAAGCGGTGAAACCGTTCCATTGATTGCCGGAGCATGTTTGAAAAGGGTTTTCTGCAAGATGTGCGTCAGAATTTGCAGGAGATTTTGTTCAAATTGGAAAGCAGCTTAAATGCGTGTAAAATCACAGGTAAGCCAGTTCGGCACCTGTTAAAAAGATTGGAGAACGAATATGAATCAGATTGATTACGAAAACTTAGGATCCCGAATGAAAGAACTGCGAATCAAAATGAAGCTTACCCAGGCAGAAGTTGCCAAAGCCCTGAATGTAACTCCTGGCTACATCAGCAACGTGGAGAATAACCGTACTGCAATGTCCCTGCGTATCCTTATTTATTATGCAAGGCTGCTGAACATCTCCCTGGATTCCCTGATTGGCAGAATTGATTCTGAATACCGTGAAACTGCCCTGGACCGCGAGATTTCCGAGCAGGTACATAAAATGAGTATTCCAGAGAAACAAAAGCTTCTGAAAACCATGAAGGTATGGATGGAAGAAGATTGATTCTGAACGTAAAAGGGGCTGTCTATTTCCAGACAGCCTCTTTTGTAACTTTATGGTGTTTATAGTATTATATCAGATTTTATTCCCCATTTCTGTGATATTATCACATACTTTTCTTTTTTACCTTGCGGACAAGTTTTCGGACCAGAACTACAATAAGGATAATAATTACAAGGAAGAGCAGGCAGATCAACACGATCATTACTGAGAATCTATTGGGATTTTTTACCAGATCAATAATATTTGTGCTGTCATCTACAACCTTACGGTTATGAGTGGCTGCATAATATTCCGGTACATTGGCAATTCCATCCCCGTCTGTATCTTCAAAGGACTTCATATATCTTGCAATGGCATCCCACGCCTTTAATTCTCTGCAGTCTTCCATGATTGCCTGGTCTTCCAGATTTTCAATGGGATTGCCGTCCTTGTCCTTTGGTTCAAGAGATAGCAGGCCATAGGACATTTTCATCACAGAGCCAAGCATTTGTCCTGTATACAAGTCAGTCACAACATGGTACAGTTTATCATCCTGAATTTCAATTCTTTCTCCATCTTCTCTGGTCAGATAACAGTCCGTCACCTTATTCAGAATCATTCGATGAGGATTATATGTAAAATTCAGTCCGCTGCAATACAATCTTGCAGTTGTCATAAAATCCGAAACAGAAGCGTCTACTTCTGCTGCCAGCTTCAATTCTTTTCCTGTCAGATATGCATTGATAAGAGGATATCCTGCCACACCGTCTTTTCCAATTCCCAGAGAAAAAGAATTGTAAACATCCTCTACTGTAATATTGCCTTTTGTATATGTGTCACGGACCGTTCCGCTTGGCACAACCGCTACGTCTACCGGATTTCCATCGTAATACTCTGAATTTTCCACAGCATATACGTACGCATCAGACATAATATCGCCAAGATTCAGTTCTTCATGCTTTGTGCCCATCTCTTCCAGACTGTTGAATTCAACATCATTCTCAGCGAGAACTTCATCCCGGGTATAACCAAAATCAGCAAGGTAATTGGTGTCTACTGTATCCATTAATGCATCAATCCGTTTCTTTGTTTCCTGATCCGGCTTGATCTCATCAGACACAGGAATCAGCTCATAGGAGGTCATTTCCCAACGTCCGTCCTCCTTCTGTGTCATCGAAAGTGATCCAAGATTTCTTCCGTACTCGCCACAGGATACAATATATGTATTCCCATGCTTAATGGCTTCATTCAGCTCTGTATGGGAATGTCCACTGATGATCAGATCCAGATCCGGCACCTTTTTTGCAAGGATTTCATCCTCTGACTTATCCTCGTCCTCCCAGGTTCCACCGTGAGACACACATGCGATCATATCCACATTCTCGTTTTTCTTAATCTCAGCTACTGTCTGCTTTACCGCCTCTACCGGATCTTTAAACAGAAGTTCACATGTAGGCGCACATTCCAGGGCATCTTTTCCAAACACGCCAACCACAGCAATCCTTGTATCGCCCTTTTGAATTACCACATAATCCTTCACACCGTATGCTTCAAATGCTTCTTTGATCTGCTTCTGCCCATCATTTAAACCATCTTTTTCCATAGCGTCCCAATCCACGTTGCACACTGCGATCTCCGGCACTGTCTCACCGGAATTTATGGCTGCCTTCAGCATATTTGCCAGTCCCTTTGACCGGTAGTCGTATTCATGATTTCCCAAAGTAGTCACATCATACCCCAGATATCCCAGCATTCGAAGCTCCGCTGCCTCCGTATCATATACGGTCTGGATCAATGTACCCATGGAAAAATCTCCGCCATCCAATACCAGGGTATCTGGATTGTCTTTCTTCTTTTCATCTATCAGGGTTTTTATTTTCGCAAAACCGCCAACTTCTTTTTGCTGTCCATCCACAATTGTTGAAAAGCTGTCCAGATGGGAATGTGTATCATGGGTAAACAAAACGTCTACCTTTTTCGTCCCGGCTGCTGTCACAGGAATATCCAGTACAAGCAGAAGCAGTATTGCAATTGTTAATACAATTGACAAAATTCGTCTCCGTGTCTTCATAATTTCTCCTTTTCGTTCAAAAAATTTTCTTCTGATTTCTACAGCATTTCTTCTGCCAGCATCTCCTGATATCCGGCTGTCCTGAATTTTCTAATCAGCGCTGCCACCGGCTTTAACCTTTCATCCGTTATCCGTTCCAGTATTTTCAACCGCTTCGGTGATATAACCTCTTCAGACTTGCACCTTTCATAGTCAGCAGCTTCCATATGCCAGTAATAAAATTCGCCCTTATAATACTGCGAAAGTTTCTGTGCGATCAACACACCTTCCGGATCCAGATCTCCTGCATAATAAACTCGGGTTTCGGATTTTGCAAGTAAATCCAATGCCATCAAACCCGCCAGTCTTGGCTGACCGTTCATACACATATAGGCTTTTCCTTTTTGATTTGCTTCTTCTTTTCCACAAAGCATTGCAAAAATCGAAGGATTTTCCACAATATATATTTCGTTTCGGGGACAATGAAGTGACTCCCATTCTGTAAGCACTGCAAGAGGAACCTGTACAATGTGCTGTTCTTCTAAAAAGCCTGCCATACCTTTATGATAAGTTCCATCTTCTTTCACAGCCTGCACTTGATACATCATCGCATAATTGGAAACATCATCCAGCATAATCCCTGCCAGCAGATAACTTTTCTGACGTTTATACGCAGGAAATATTGCACATGTCTCTACTGTAATTCTTCGTATTTCCAAATCCATCTGTATGATCTGATATAAAAAATTCCCATCTGCTGTTCCAATATCAAACGCATGTGGATTGCCTGTCCGCATAGCTGCAAATACGGCAAGGTACATCTTTGTGCTGCGATATGGCAGATTGTTATAGATTTCTGCTCCAAGCCGCAGCGTCCTGTCCCATTTGGCCAGCTCCTGATTCCCATTGTCTTTCACAATGCTTCGCAACGGTTCTAAGGCTGCCTCTGCAGGAGTTTCTTCATAGTCTCTCTGAAAAATCTCCCATATACGCTCTTTTTCCTGTTCCCGTAAGGATTTTTGCTCCTGTCTTCCAAGCAATGGCTCTTCAAAAAAATTCTCTAACAGGCATTCCGGCGTTATCTCTTTATATCTGCTTGTTTCCAGCGCCTGTCTGAATTTTTCTGCTGACACCGTTACACTTTTCTGACTGTGAAAAGATTTTCCGAAAAAACCTTCCAGTTCTTCAATATCTGTTGGTTTCAGATTCTTCAGAATTACTTTTCCACCAAACCTTCCGTAAGAAATGTATTTCTCCCGGAAGCCTTTCAGCACCTTCTCCCAGACTGGGCTCAGGCGAAAATAAGCCAGACAGTCTTTCATTTTATTCTCAAATTTATACTCCTGCTGCCTGTCCAATCTCTATGCCTCTCTGTTCTACTTCATCCTCATGTTCTAACAATTCTTTCCTGTGACCATTCCATAAATAGGGCATAACGGTTACAAATTTCGCATTTCCCGGACGGATTAGCTGATAGATTGCCAATGCGTCCAACGTATCACAATCTCCCCACAGAACCTGTGAGTTAATAATAAAATCAAACTGGAATTCTGTCATCAGACGGAACATATCACGAATATTCTTATTATCTACTCCGGCAAATGCCTCGTCCAGAGATATCAATCTCGGTGCATCTTCCCTTCCTCCCTGATACTTGGCCACAACTGCAGAAAACAGCGGTACATACATGGACATTGCTTTTTCCCCGCCACTGAAGGTTCCGAATACACTATTTGTCAGCTCCTTCTGACGTTCCCCGTTTTTCTGAGAAAACAGCTGAAATTCAAACCATTTACGGTAATCCAGCGTATCCTTCATAATCTGATAGAAGGATACCATTCCCGCACTGTCTTTCGCATTTCTTCGTGCCTCTGCCACTTTGGAACGGAAATGGGCAGACAATCTGGCTGCCTCATCTTCACTCATCAGCCGATAATCTTTCTTCAGTAATTCTACCAGTTCCTTCGTATCCAGCTGGTCTTCCTGTTCTGCAGTCTTACTTCGCCATCTAAGGCTAAGCTTTAATCCGCTGGAGGTATTCATACCGTTCATCAGGGAATTCATTTTCTGTACCCATGTATTGGAACTGTTAATCTTTCCACGGATTTTTCTGCTTACCGTATTGGCAAGAATGTCTTCAAACAACTCCCGGTCTCCATCTTTGATCAGATTCTCCAGCTCTGTGATATCTTCTTCAAGATGCAAAAGAAGACTGGCAAATGATATCTTTACGCCTTGGTATCTGGCTGAAATATCCAGTCGTTTTGCAGGAAATTCCGTTTGTTCTTCTTCCGTAAACAACTCATTCTGCATTAAATGATAGTCTGTAAGAAAGCCTCTGTTCTCAAAATATACTTTATTCAGATCACGGATCACACTGTCTTTATCCAGCGCTTTTACATCTGATTCCAGATAACTTCTGATATGTGCGGCATCTTCCGGTATCTCTTTTGGTATTTCCACATAATGCAAAGCCTTTTCCATATCATAGCATTCTGAAAAATATTTCGTTTTCTTTTCATATTCTTCAATTTTCTTCTGGTTTTCATCTAAGCGCAGTGTCAGTTGTCCTACTTCGTCTTCTTCATGCGTCTGTCTGCTTACGCATACACGTAATTGCTCCGGATACTCCTGCAGCCAGTTAATACATGCATCAAGCTGTTCTTTAATTTCTTCGTAATCAGTCAGACGCAATTGTTCCTGAATGGAAGTCTGTTCTTCTGTCTTTCTCCTGATTTCTTTTTGAATTTCCTGCAGATCATACCGTATCTGTTCCATATCTGCATCCAGATCTTCCAGATGTTCTTTTCGCTCTCTCAGATACATCAGACTTCTAAGATACATTTCATGTGCAGCAATCAGGCTGATCAAATGCTTTCCATATTCCTCTGCTGCTTTTTTTGCTTCTTTAAATATATCATAAGAACAGGTCAGATATAGTGCTTCTGCAATTTCCAGTGCTTTCTTTTTCTTTTCTTTCAGTATCTCGGCCAGTTCACGGATCTGATATTCCAGTTTATCACTCTCTCGCTTCAGCTGTTCGCACTCTCGTTCCTCGGCCTGCAGCATCCGAAGTGCTTCTCTCATATCTGTGTCTTTCGGAAGATTCTCGTATTCTTTTCTGAGAATAACTTTTCTGTCAGACAGCTTTCTATGCAGTTCCTCCAGCTGCTGTAATGCGGTTTCCAACTCTGTGATTCTCTGTCTGCACTCTTCTATCTTTGCCTGTCTGTGTTTTTCACGGGCCTTTGTTCCAAGGAATCCTGCCTCATATTCTCCTGTTACAGTTCCGGCAAGCACTCCCATTCCGTAAGTTCCATCTTCTGCAACCGTAAACAAGCTCTCACTATCATATGCAATACTTCCGAGAATTCCGGTCAGACGCTGATTGGAAAATATGTCGTTCACTTCTTCATTCAGTTCCAATACATCTAACAGACTTCTGTCTGGCTGCAAATTCTTCTGACTGTTCTTGCAGACAAACAGATAGTGATCTTCACATCCTTTTTCTGTTTTCAGAACCTGCTCTTTGTATTGCTCATCTATTACCAGTGCATCCAGAATTCCCATCTTTAATAAAGCTTCTTCCAAACGGTTACAGGCTTCTTCTTCCAGATTATCTCCAAATTCTATGACCTTGTAAAATTCCTGATATGGAATTCCAAGAGCATCCAGTCTCTTACGGTTACGTATAACTGCCTCTGAGCGTTCCGGCTGTGGTTCTTTCTGATTCTCCCATTCAGCCAGATCAGCCCTTACTTCTTCCAATTCCTTTTTTGTATTCTGGCTCTCTGTATCATTTACCGAAAGTTCAGCTTCGATTTCCCCATTTTTCTTGATCCATACATCTGCAATCCTCTGACGAACTTCAGCAAAATCAGAAGATTCCTTATACGCATCTGCAAATATACTTAATTCTCTTAATAATTCTTTTTCTAATGCCAGCTCCTGGTTTGCACCGTTCCACTGATACAATGCTTCTTTCCATTCATTCTGTGTCTGCACAAATACAGATTCCAGTTCTGACACTTTTCTCTGAAGAGTATCCAGTTCACGAATCCGTCTTTCTCTTTCTTTTATCAGATCATCTTTCTGTCTTTCCAGGTGATCTGTCTCTGCCAGTATCTCTGTTCCCTCATTAATTTTTTCTTTTGTGTTATCAAATTGCTGCTGGTGTAAATTGAATTTGTATGGTTCTTCCGGATGTTTTTCCAGCTCTTCCTTCATAAATGCATGCTCTTCAAAGGCCATGGTATCAGCCTCATCCTGCATCTCTTCTATAAGCTCTTCCAGTTCTTTTTCTTTCTCATATTTCCTGTCTTCTTCTGTTTTGATCTGATTCTGTGCATCCTGATATTGAGTCTGTTTCTGCTCCAGGAATCTCTGTTTTTCCATTAGATTTTTTTGTTGTCCGTTTAATTCCGTAATCAGCTCCGCTTCTCTTCGCTTCAATGCTACAGCGTCACTTTTATTCAGAGATTCTTTTTCTTTCTCCATGGATTCACGTTTCGCATCCAACTCCTGATGTTCTATTTTCAGAGCTTCAATCTTCTTTTTGCATTCACACAGCTTTTTCTCCTGTTCTTTTTGCTGTGTCCTTGCATTTTCCAATTTTAGCCCAGCCTGTTCGCAGCGTTCTGCTTTTTCATATAATAATTTCTGATTATATTTTGAAAATACTGCCTGAATCTTTTCTGCTGCCTGTCTGGCTTCTTTCCTGTTTTTCAGATTCATGGTCATGGTATCCATATTTTCAATGGCTTCCGACATAGGACGTAGGTCATCATCAGACAGGGGCTGAAGGGAATCACTTAAAATATCATTGATTACAGATGGCTTAAAATCCTTGGAAAGCTTCGGTGTACGCAGCTGAATCAAAAGATCTATCATTTCCTTATATTCTTCTGTTGTCTCAAATCCAAAAATCTGGCGGTTCACATATTCCATATAATCAACCTGTCTGTCAATAACGCGGCCGCCATCCCCAATCCTGTTTTCCAGCTCTTTTTTGGAAAGTGTAACCTTTTCTCCTGAATCCTTGTATAAAAAGAAATCCTTACCGATACGTCTTCCATCGGTCAGGCTAAAATACCATTTGTCCAGATTCTTTCCTCTTCTTGCGCGGATACCCATTCCAATCGTTAAATATGTGTCACTGTTTTGTCTTTTAAGCTCCAGATACAAATAGCCAGTGCGTTCTTCACGTCCGTCATCTTCTTCCAGAAGATAGCTGCTCATCTTACGGTCCCTGGAACCGAAGGGATCCAGTCGTTCCGGACTCATATTTCCATCCAGAAGAAGAGGCACCACACTCTGCATGGTTACTGATTTTCCCGATCCATTTGAACCTCGAAGGAGCATTCTGCCCTTCACAAACGGGAATTCCTGTTCGTCATAATACCAGAAATTAATCAGTCCGATCTTATTTGCCTGCCATCTGCTATTCATCATTTCTTCCTCCCATATAATCCTCCGGATAGCTTCCCTGTATTTTTCCGGTGAGCGGACATATTTTTATATGATGAGCGAGTTCTTCTTTTCTTATGAACATCCACAACTCCATCTCATCCAACACACTTTTTACAAATTCCCCTTCCGGCATCTCGCGATAATTTTTCGAAAATCCACTTCCATATTCCTGTTTCATTTCTTTTATCATATTTTCAAATTCAATCTGATCTATAAGACAGGTTTCATCCAATCCGGTCTTCCATTGACCCTTCTCAATTTTCTTGCGTATTTCACGAAAACACAAAAGCAAAATATCGGATATGGAATTATTGCCGGGAAATACCGTTCCCATCCTGCAGTCGTCTCCGGATAGCAGATATGCACTTCCTTTATGAATGTGCACATGACAGTCAAATATCTGCTCCAGTTCTTCGCTTAATCTGCGTCCGTAATATTTCAGATATTCAAAATCCTCCGATGAGCCATCCGCTTTGTACATACCAGGTGCAAAAATCAGTCTTTTATAAACCCTGTGTCTTCTTGCAAAGCCTCGGTCTTCATCCACTTCAAACCAGTCACTTTCCTGAAAATCTTCCGGTTTCGTGTATTCCATAATGTCTTTTGAAAAGCTCTTCATAAAATACCTGGATGCCCCTGTATTTTCATAAAGCACTTCTCCTCCTTCATCGTCCATGAATGCCTCGTCTTTTCCATCTGTAACTCCAATAAGCCCCTGATCTGCTGCAAATCTCATTACACGAATCAGCTTTCTTCTGTTCGTATACAATGTCCAGTCAGAGATTTCCCCAGGCAGATTTGCTGTAATATATTCCGTCAGCTGTGATATGATAAACTGCTCCTGTGCATCTCTGTCTTCCAGAAACATCAGCAGAATACAGAGATATGCATATTCTTCTTTTGAGGAAAATTTCTGGATCCCCATAAAGCTTTCCGGTATCACCGGAATCTTCTCCATCTTTATCAGAAGTGAATTGTCAATGATCTGGCAGCCCATTTTCTCTGTAGTAAATTTACGCAGTTCTCCAAGGGCATCTCTTAATTTATAATAGGTTTCCTTATCTCTGGATTTTAATACCCATCTTTTATTTAACAGGATCTCCAGTTCCTTCATCACGTTTCCTCCTGAAATACAATTGACAAATCAGGCATAGTAAAATTACCATCCAGACAATGCACAACACAGGTCTCATCTGCCCGGCTTCTGTCTAATATGTATCTTCTTCCATCATCCGTTCTTGCAGAAAAATCCGCAGATTCCATGGCATCCGACAGCCATTTCAAAAGGATCTCTCTGATTCTTGGTTCCAGCACCGGTAATTCTCCAAAATGAATCCTTCCATTTACTTCCAACGCCTGCAATTTTTCCATTTCTTCTCTCTGTTTTTCCAGCATTTTACGTCTTGTTTCCTGCTTTTGCTCTGCTGATTCGCGGATCGCACTTCTTCTGGATTTCTCCCTGTATGTACGTATCCTTGGCTTTAAACTGATTTCCATGGGTTGTTCTTCGTATACTCCGATATTCATGCTATCCGTTTCACGTACCAGATCTCCGGCAATATGCTGCGGGCACTCCATGCCAAATACCATTGCAGACATTTTGTGAGCTTCTTCCATATCCTGGCATTTCAAAAATAATTCTGCCACCTTGCGGTATTCTTCTTTTCTGTTAGCCCCCAATGCATTCTTTTCACTTAACTGCGCTGCATATCTTGTGATCCTGCGAATAATGTCATTTGTCGCATCAAAAAGCTTTCCCGCTTCATTCTCCTGGCCTTCATTTCCTACGAACCAGTCATAGATACTTTGATAACGGCCCTTAACTTTCTGCCAGATCATTTCCTTCGATACTTCTACATCCATTCGCGGTATCGACAATTCATAATCAACTACTTTTTCAAATACCTGATTTTTCATCTCTTCCTTCTGCATGCATAAGCTTTCTTCTATCACACCTACATTTCTCTGTAATCCCTTAATAAAGCTGCGCAGATATTCGATCAACCGGTCTTTAAACACCAGAAACTGTTTCGTATGCATCATTTCTTCTGCCCGCACACTGTTCAAATCTCTGATATAGTCCTGATAATTCTGATTCAGGCGTACAAAATCATTATTCAGATCTGTCCACCAGGTATATACTTCATTTTTATCTCTTTCCACCATCTCCGGAAACCGTTCTATACCTCTTCGTATCCGCTCCAATAATGTGGGTTCTAGGGATGCACCTTCAATAAACAGATTCTCAAGTCTAAGCACCAGACGTTCTATCTCTACACTATATTCCGTCATCTGATAGCGGTACTTTTTATTCTTAAATTCTTCAATCGATGCCACCTTTTTCGTATCCTGGATCGTATTCAGATTCTTCCATTCTGTCAACATTGTAAGATCCTGCTGACACTGCTCTGGTCTGTAATCTGCAAAAAAAGGATCCTTTATCATTTCTTCGTAAACCTCTTCCTGGTACAGCCAGTATTTCAGTTTCTCGTAATGTTCAAAAAAAATACGCATAATACAGCGATATCTGCTTACATTATCTGCATTTAAATATTTCGCTTCTGTCAGTGGTTTGATTAATTTATCTGATACCTGCATGAGGCCTCTCCTTCTTTTCATACATGGGGTTACTTATATATAATGTCGGAGGCAAAAGTCCCCGACTACGATACTTGCGGATTGTTTCACCGATTACATTGTATCAAGACGTTGGCCAGTCGACCAGTCCTAATCTGTAAAAGCTGCTATTTTTTTGCACGAAAAGAGGCTGCAGGAATTCTATCCTACAGCCAATTTCGCTTTTTTGTTTATTTCACTTTTTTATTCAAACTCGATTTCAGCAACTATATATTGTGTCTAGTCAAGTTTTATATTACTATATTTTGTATAATCATTTT
>ERZ857750.2629-NODE-2629-length-16647-cov-4.580762_pt1 | contig 16647 bp, 12 predicted proteins | sample MGYA00519915_ERZ857750 | MGnify/ENA primary metagenome ERZ857750 (study PRJEB31778, sample SAMEA3449358) | human gut metagenome | biome: human gut; feature: human-associated habitat; material: faeces | place: United Kingdom | collected 2010/2012 ... | reverse complement strand
GTTTTGTGTTTTTGAATCCGTCACGGAATTTACGAAGTCTTTCCCATGGATCTTCTTTCAGGAAACGTAAGGAAGCATCAAACGTTGCACCTCCCCAGCATTCTACGGAATGATATCCAACCTGATCCATTTTTTCTACGATCGGAAGCATCTGCTCTGTTGTCATACGGGTTGCAATCAGAGACTGATGTGCGTCACGCAGAATTGTTTCTGTAATACCAACTGGTTTTTTTGCATTATTCTGCTTTTTTGCAATATCTGCCATGATCTATATCCTCCTAAGTTAATAACGTTTTATACACCGAAAATAGCCATGAATGTACCGGCCGCAACGGCTGTACCGATAACACCTGCTACGTTAGGTCCCATTGCATGCATCAGCAGGAAGTTGGTCGGATCTGCCTCTGCACCGACTTTCTGAGATACACGGGCTGCCATTGGTACGGCAGACACACCTGCGGAACCGATCAGCGGGTTGATCTTGCCGCCTGAGAGCTTGCACATCAGTTTACCAAACAGGACACCGCCCGCAGTACCGAATGCAAATGCGATCAGACCAAGTGCTACGATTTTCAGAGTATCCAGGTTCAGGAATGCTTCTGCACTTGTAGATGCACCTACAGAAGTACCAAGCAGGATAACTACGATGTACATCATTGCGTTTGAAGCAGTTTCTGTCAGCTGTTTTACAACACCGCTCTCGCGGAACAGGTTACCGAGCATCAGCATACCAACCAGCGGAGCTGTTGTCGGCAGGATCATACACACAACGATCGTGATGATGATCGGGAACAGGATCTTCTCCAGTTTAGAAACCGGGCGGAGCTGCTGCATTTTGATCTTACGTTCTTTTTCTGTGGTCAGAAGTTTCATGATAGGCGGCTGAATGATCGGCACCAGTGACATATAAGAATATGCTGCCACTGCGATCGGTCCCATCAGTGCAGACTGTCCCAACTTTCCTGCAAGGAAGATCGAAGTCGGGCCGTCAGCACCACCGATGATGGAGATCGCTGCTGCTGCTTTTCCGTTGAATCCCATCAGGATTGCCAGGAAGTAAGCTGCATAGATACCAAGCTGTGCTGCTGCACCAAGCAGGAAACTGATCGGATTTGCAATCAGCGGACCAAAGTCCGTCATCGCACCGACACCCATAAAGATCAGGGACGGCAGAATACTCCACTCATCCAGTAAATAGAAATAATGTAAAAGTCCACCTACACCGTTTGATGTCTCTTCCGGTGATGCCATGATATCCGGGTAAATATTAACCAGAAGCATACCGAATGCGATCGGAACCAGAAGCAGCGGTTCAAAACCTTTTGCGATTGCCAGGAAAAGGAATACACAGGCAACTGCGATCATCAGGTAGTTTCCCCAGGTCAGGTTAAAAAACGCCGTTTGATGGAGCAGGTTGGACAACGTATCGATTACGTATGACATAATTCAACCTCCAATATCTTAGTTCATGGTTGCCAGAACATCACCATTTTCAACTGCTGCACCAACTGCAACATCAATGCTTGCAACGGTTCCGTCCTGAGGTGCTACTACAGGGATCTCCATCTTCATAGCTTCCAGAATGATGATGTTGTCACCTGCTTTTACGCTCTGTCCTACAGAAGCTTCGATTTTCAGGACTTTGCCCGGTACGGAAGCTTCTACTTTAACGGAACCTGCACCTGCTGCTGCCTTCGGAGCTGCTTTTGGAGCTGCTTTTGGTGCTGCCTTCGGAGCTGCCTTTGGTGCTGTAGGTGCTGCACTTCCTGTTCCTTCTTCTACTGTTACATCATAAGCTGTACCATTTACTGTGATTGTATATGTTTTCATTTCAAATCCTCCTGTCAGGCTCTGTGCCATTTATTTGATTTCTTGATTGAACGGACAACAAAACTGTCTCCTGAAGTATTTTCGTAAGCTGCGATCGCTGCGGAAATAACCGCTACCAGTTCCAGGTCATCTGCAAAATCTTCATCTGCCGCTTCGCTCTGGGCGATTGCCGGTGCAGGTGCCTCTTCTGCTTTCGGTGCTTCCTCTGCGGCTTTCTTCTTGCCGACATTCTGGAATTTCTCTATGTACTTGAACAGTCCGATCACAAAGCTTAAGAATAGCAGCATCAGAAATACGATGCCGATTCCCATCAGTGTGTTCATTCCGGCACGCTGCATATTTGCTGCCAGAGAATACTGTACGCTGTAGGTCATGCTGGTGTACATCTGCTGACCTAAATCCAGCATCAGGACAACATCTGCTTTTGCTTTTTCAAACTGAGCAACGGTTGAGATCGTAACAACGTCTCCGTCTTTTTCCACATCCTGGGAAACGATGGAAGAATAAGCACCAAGCTCATCTTTTACACTTTTCCAGGACTCCATGGTCGCCGTGGTAAATGCATCATCCTGTGCAAGATAGTTTTCGATTTCTTCATCAGAAAATCCTGCGATCTGTGAGATCAGTGTCTCTGCTGCGGACTTGTAGTTGGCAGCCTCATCCTCTGTCACGGTATCTGCTGCAAATGCACATACGGACATGGCAAGTGTCAGAGCCAGTACACAGACCATCGCCAATAAACTTTTTAATTTTCGATTCATATTATTCACCTCACTTATACCGTGCCATGTTTTTTCGCCGGGCGGTCTTCTCTCTTTGTGAATAACATTTCAAATGCACCGATTACATACTTTCTGGTGTCTTCTGCGGAAATGATGGTATCAACATATCCTCTTGCTGCTGCGGACTGTACGCTCTCCTGCAGGCTTGCATATTCTGCTGCCTTTTCGTCTATCGTAGCTGCGTCAGCGTTCGCATACATGATCTTGGCTGCCAGTTTTGCATCCATCATGCCAATGCTCGCATCTTCCCATGCATAAGTCATATCTGCTCCGACTGCCTTGCTGTTCATGGCAACATAGGCACTTCCGTAAGCTTTTCCGATGATCACATTTACCTTCGGAACGGTAGCATCTGCAAATGCATGTGTCATCTCTGCAACTGCGGTTGCGATGCATCTCTCAGAATGTTTGTCTGCCTTGAAACCGGTTACATTGGTCAGAGTCAGTACCGGGATATTGAATGCGTCACAGAATTTTACGAATCTGGCCGCTTTTCTTGCTCCTCTTGCAGTCAGGACTGCTTCAAACTCTTCTGCTTTTTCACCGTCTGCACCGTAAACTTCCGTACGGTTTGCTACAGCTCCGACGGTTGTTCCGTTCAGTTTCAGGAAACCAGTTACCATCTCTTTTGCATAGTCCGCTTTTGTCTCAACAAAATCCTGGTCATCTGCGATGTTGGAAAGAAGGATCGCCGTATCGCCTGCTGCATTTGCAAGATCTGCACATACACGGTTCAGATCATCGCTGCAGTCATCCACTGCATCTTCTTCGTTGTTTGCCGGAAGCAGCGTTACCAGTTTGCGGATACCTGAGAGAACTTCGTCTTCGCTGCCAGTAAAGTCAACCAGTCCTGCGTCCTCACTCTGGAATTTTGCGGATGCGGTATTGCATTTGGAAACTTCGTTTCCTTCCAGTGCGTTCGGAGAATTTACAAATAATTTTGCGTTTTTGCTCTCCATGAATGTAAAATCTGTCAGAGCCGGCATAAGTGCCATACCGCCGCCGCAGGTACCAAATACAGCTGTGATCTGTGGGATCACACCGGATGCCAGTACCTGTTTTGCATAGATCTCACCCAGTGCATTCAGTGCATCGGTTGCTTCCTGCAGACGGATACCTGCACAGTCGATCAGTCCGATCACCGGTGCACCCATCTTTAATGCCATATCGTACAGACGTGCGATTTTCTTTGCATGCATTTCACCGATGGTACCGCCCAGTACAGATGCATCCTGGCTGTAAACATAGACCAGATTGCCGTCGATCACACCATAACCTGTGATTACACCGTCTGACGGTGTTGCTGTCTGCTTCAGGTTGAAATCTGTGTTTCTGGCAGTCACACAACCTCCGATTTCAACAAAGCTGTTCTCATCAAGTAAAGAAGCGATTCTTGTACTTGCCAAGTTTTGTGCTGTATTACTCATTGTTCAGCCCTCCATTAATAATTTATTAAAAGAAAAAAAATTTTCTGCCGATTGTAATTGTAATGGTTTTTGGAAGATTTAGCAAGTATTTTCTCGTTTTTCTCACTTTTTTTGTAGCACAACACCAGAAATAATCCGAATTTCATTCATGTTCCGTCATGCACATTCATTTTATTTCATTTTTCGTTGAATTTTAAACTCTTTCGTTGAATTTTGAACATAGCCTCAAACCTCTTACTTTGCATGTAAGAATGACCGAATGATATTCTGACCTTTTATTTTCCGTCATCATCAGAATATGAAAAACTTTTTTATGATCTGCCCGGCACACCACGACAGACTGATGCGTTCTGCCCCATCCGCAGTCACGATCTCGTTTTCTTTGATTTTTTCATTATTTAAAAACAGCGTTACGTTTCCCATCACCGTATCTGCTTCAAGGGGAGCCGCTGTTTTCGTTTTCATATGGCAGACCAGCTTCACCTCATCTTCATCCGATACAAGAAGGCGGATCTTATGCTCTTTTGTCTGCCCGCCCCGGGACTGCACCGCCGTTTTTACAAGACATGGATCTTTGATCTTTCCACTTGCCGGAATCCCGTCTTCCACCAGCACCTGCGGTGTCTGTGCGTTCATTTCAAATTCCCGGATGTAAAAATGTTCTGTTGCATAATCCATCAGCTTTTTCGTATCTGTCCACTTATAGCTCCGGTTGTTCGGCCAGCCGCAGCCAAGCAGTGCCACCACAAAGGTTCTGCCTTCGCTTTCCAGTGCCCCGACATAACAGTAACCTGCCTTTCCGGTAAATCCAGTCTTTCCGGTCAGTGCCCCTTCCATCATATCGAGGAATGCATTGTGATTGTAACAGCTGTAATGTTTCTTCTGCTCTACATCTGAAAATTCATACGTTTTTGTGCGGGTGATCTCAAGAAATTCATCCCTTTTCGGTGACTGCATGATGCAGTAACGCAGGATTCTTGCAAGATCCACAGCCGTCGTTGCGTGTTCTCCGCCCGCATCTTCGTCATCGAGTCCGTTCGGTGTCACAAAATGCGTGTCGCTGCATCCGATCTCTTCTGCTTTCTGATTCATTTTTTCCGCAAAAGCTTCCACACTGCCTGCCGTCTTTTCTGCCAGGATCACAGCCACATCGTTGTGGCTCTCCAGCATCAGAGAATAAAGCAGATCCTTTACGTAAAAAGTTTCTCCCTTTTGTACGCCAAGGTGTACTTTTGGCTGCATGGCTGCGTTTTCGGAGACTGCTGCCGTATCGGATGGATCTGTATTTTCCAGTACCAGAATGCAGGTCATGATCTTTGTCGTGCTCGCCATGGCACGTACTTCCTGCTCATTTTTTCCAAACAAAATACGCCCGGAATCTCCATCCATCAGGACGGCTGACTGGGCGTACAGCTGCATATCTTCTGCTTTTGCAGATACCGGTGCTGCAAGCAGCAACAGCATAAAGATTATAAAGCTTCGGATCACCGTAATTCTTTTTTTCACTGCACACACTTCCCATCTGTTTTTTCCGCATGCACACGGCATCCGGTATGTTACAGTGTGTGTTCTTTTTCTTTTTTTATGCACATCGGATACGTTCTACTCATAATTCCGCTCAAAACGACCGTTCAGATTCTGTATATCTTCGAGCGTATCATAAAAATCTTCCAGAACGGTCACCGTCTCCGGAATCGCCAGGCGAAGCAGTGCCATCAGCTCCTCTGTGCTCTGTTCACAGCGTCTGAGCGGTCTTTTTCGCATGATATGGCCCTGAATGCTGTCATAGGCTCCGGTCAGCCGCATCCCCCACAGCAGAAGCATCCTCTTTGGAAATCTGTGGCACACCGTAATTCCCGTATAAAATTTCAGAGAATTTATGCTTTTTCGCACTGTCTTTTCTGGCAGTTCCAAAATGGCCGAGACCGCACGCACGCTCTCTTTTGATGCTTTCAGCTGGGCTGCCGGCTTAAAACGAAACGGATTCTTCCCCGATCTTTCCATCAGATAACGATCCAGCTCCGTTTCGATCTCATCATGCCTTGCCCCGGTCTTCTCCATGTATTTTGCAATATAGGGATGACACGTACTGTCCAGCATATAATGGCAGATAAATCCAAATACATATGCCAGTGCCTCTTCATCCCCGGTTTCCTGACAGTATTCTTTGCATTTTCGAAAAAACGAGGCTGCGATCTGTTCATGCATCGCCATTCCCTTCTGATTGACCGGATTTTCATGGAACAGATGATAATAAAAAAGAATATCCGGTCCATGCTGGCCGATCCGGTAAGCATTCATATGCTCTTCCACGATTTCTTTTAAATTTTCCGGGAGCTTCTGATAAACCATTTTTCCAAAAACATCATGTGTATATGTGGTTGGCATAAAACATCTCCAATCCTTTCCCGGATACAAAGGCCGGTATCTTTCTGCCTCAATATCCCTATATGTCCAGTTTCAGCTGTACTTCTTCTTCTGCCTCTGCTTTAAAGTCTTCCATTTTGACCGTGCTGATCACCGGAAGCTCATCCAGCGACTGCACTCCGAAACTGCGTAAAAATTCTTCCGTTGTCCCAAAAACGATCGGTTTGCCCGGTGCATCGATCCTGCCAAGCTCTCTGACCAGATCATACTCAATCAGTTTATTGATCGCATGGTCACTTTTTACCCCGCGGATCTTCTCGATCTCCGCTTTTGTGACCGGCTGCTTGTAGGCGATGATCGACAACGTTTCCAGTACCACATCCGACAGTGTTGCCTTTTTGGGCTGTTTCGCCACCCGGATCAGATATTCATACATCTCTTTTTTGGTGCAGAGCTGATAGGCATGTTCCAGCTCCACGATCTGAATCCCTCTGTCTTCTTTTTTATATTGCTCCATCATATCTGCGAGCAGTTCTTCTGTACTTTCAACCTTCATCTCAAGTGCCGCTGCAATCTTTTCGACTTCCACCGATCCGCCCATGGCAAACAGGATCGCCTCAACTGCCGCTTTCATCTGTCTTGTTTTTTGCGATGTGGATCTCACCGAAACTTTCCTCCTGAACGATCGTAATAACGCCTTCCTTCATCATCTCTAGAATGATGAGAAATGCTATGATAACCTGCATTTTCGTTGCCTGTCCAAGAAGCAGTTCCCGAAAATTGCAGACTTCGTGCTGCTCAATATATTCTGCCACTTTTTCCCGCATCTGATCCATGTCTACTTCTTCTTTCTGCAGTGTGCCGAACGTACTGCGGATCGGATCGATGCGGTTGTTCTGCCGCCGTATGATATCCACAAAAATCCGGTGCATCCTGGAAAGTGTCACGCCCGCAAGCAGCTCTTCTGTGGATACCGGCTGCTTATATGCCTTCACTTCTTCCGGCAGATCCTGCTTATGGTAGAGAACCTGAGCGGCATCCTGCCTGCGTTCCTTAAGTTCATAAGAAATATATTTATACATCTTATATTCGAGCAGCTGCTGCACCAGTTCCTGACGCGGATCTTCCTCTTCGCCCTCTTCGTTCACTTCTTTCGGGAGCAGCATCCGTGATTTGATATCCAGAAGCGTTGCCGCCATCAGAAGGAACTCACTCATCACGCCAAGATCCTGCTTTTTCATTTCATGGAGATACGCCATGTACTGGTCGGTGATCTCAGCGATCGGTATATCATAAATGCTGACTTTATTCTTTTCGATCAGGTGCAGAAGCAGGTCGAGCGGTCCTTCAAAAGCCTGTAATTTTACTGCAATCCCCATAATTTCACCTCTTGATCCGCACGGTAACGATCTCGGTCGGATTGTTGATCCGAAACAGACCGGAATGATTACCCATGCCGGCACCGACGACCATGCTGCTTGTATCCATCTGATACAGACCGTGGTCGTACTTCGGGAACAGCTGGAACTGCGGGCTGATGACTCCGCCAAAATACGGCAAACGGATAAAACCGCCGTGCAGATGTCCGGCAAAAGTAAAGTCCGCACCCCAGGCAGCATATTCTTCAAAAAAGACCGGATTGTGTGTCAGAAGGATCTGGTATGCATCCTGTTTTCGTTTTCCGATGCTTCGCTCCATGCCGACAACGGACGGATGTCTGCGGCTGAACCGCCGGTAATATTCCCACGGCAGCTCATACCCGGTCACGGCAACTTTCTCACCGTCGATCCAGAAGCATGCCGTCTCGTTGTGCAGGATCTGCACGCCGCCGTTTTTCAGATCATCCATAAATTTCTGATATCGCTCCGGCTGATGTCTCTCCACACACATCTCATGGTTTCCGTTTACAAAACAGACCGGTGCAAGGTCCGAAAGACGGGAGAGCAGAGCCACGGCTATGGCATCGCCCTCCTCCCTGTCTCCGCTTAACATATCGCCCGAAGCCAGTATCAGATCCGGTTTCTGATTCCAGGCACATTCGATGATCGGCCGGTTTCCTGGTTCGTAACAGGTCCCGTGCAGGTCACTTAAACAAAACAGGACCATTTCTCGCTTTGTGGTATCTTCTTTCTGTTTTTTTGTTGTCCCTATCTCATAAAATATCTTTCTCATAACTACAACTATAACATAGGATGTCGTTATGGTCAAAATATATTTGATGCCAGGGTCAAAAGCCTGAAACCACGATGTGCTTGCACAGGAGTGGTTTTATGGCATCTTTTGATTTTACATTAAAAATGCGTCCACACCTTCCATGAAATAATCTGTAAATCCTGCCCTTGGAACTTCTTCTGCTGCCAGGATATCGACACTTCCGATCTGTTTTCCGTTCAGAAAATACTGTAGTTCTCCCGCTTTTGCTCCCTTTTGTACCGGTGCTGCAAGCATCTCTTCTTTGATCTGTTTTCTCTCGATCTGCGAAAAGTCAATGCCTTCCGTGTCCAGATAGGAAAAGTTTTCCCGGTATGTGCACGCAATATTCCGTTTTTTTCCGCCTGTCACCTTGATCTCTCCGGCCGCAGGCATTTCTTCATCTTTATAGATGCGGCAGATTCCAAATCCGTAGTTGAGCAGCGTCGCCGCATTGGCAAACCGGATCTTCGAATCCGGTCCTGCCATGATCACGCTGATCAGTGTGATATCGCCGCGTTTTGCCGCTGCCGATACGCAGAATTTTGCCTTGCCGGTACTGCCTGTTTTCAGTCCGATGCAGCCATCATAACTTCGCAGAAGCTTATTGGTGTTCGTAAGCCCGAACGCACTGCTGCCTTTTGCCGTCACATGTGTGATATCCTCCATCCAGATTGTCGTGTACTGCTCAACCTGCGGAAAGTTCAGCAGAAGTTCCCTTGACATGATTGCAATGTCCCGCGGCGTTGTATAGTGGTCATCCGAATCCGTCAGACCACAGCAGTCCACAAAATGTGTGTTCTCCATGCCAAGTGCTGCCGCCCGCTCATTCATTTTCTGAACAAAAGCCTCTTCGCTCCCGCCTATGTATTCTGCCATGGCAACGGAAGCATCGTTCCCGGATGCCACCAGAATACATTTGAGCAAAGTGTCAACCGTCTGTTTTTCCCCTTCTTCCAGAAATACCTGCGAGCCGCCCATGGATTTGGCATGAGCACTTGTCACCACTTCATCCTGAAGTGTGATCTTCCCGCTCTTTATTGCTTCCATGATCAGCAGTGTGGTCATGATCTTGGTGACACTCGCCGGGCTTCGCTTCGTATCTGCCTCTTTTTCATACAGGATTTTCCCGGTCGTCAGCTCCATCAGGCAAGCCGCCGGTGATTCGATCTCTACATTTTCCGCAAAACTCTGCCTCGGAAATGCAGCTGTCGTTCCGCCTGTGATGAGCACCAGTGCAAGCAGCAGGCTGATTCCCCTTGTTTTCCACTTTTTCATATAAAACGCTCCTGTTTTTCCTATATAAACAGTATAAGCAGGCATTTGCTCATGCATGACAAAAAGGAGCTTCCACCCTCCCAGGATGGAAACTCCTCTTTATTTTCATTCAGGGCACACTCTCAAAATCCGGCATGCCCTCTTCTGTTTGTTTAAAAAATCCCGGCATTTCAGAAAGCTTTGATCTTTTCTGCTGCGTACTGAAGGATCAGGACTGCATCGCTTGTATCTGCATTTCCGTCTCCGTTTACATCGGCTGCTGCCTGATCTGCTGCACTGAGGTCTGTCAGCTCTGCTGCTGCATTTAATACATCTGCTGCGTCGCCGGATGTGATATAACCGTCACCGTTGACATCACCTTTCAGGCGAAGTTCTGCAAGTTTCGCGGTCAGTTCTTTTACTGCCGCATTTACTTCTGACTGGATTGCTTCTGCGTTGTCATCCACCGCTTTTGCTGCATCGAAAACTTCTTCCAGGCCTTCCAGAGTTTCGGCTACATAAGCATCTTTGCTGCCCAGAACTTCTTCTGCTTTTGCGATCATCGCACGCAGAGCCGCTTTGTTTGCTTTGAGCTGCAGTCCCGCAACGGCATCTATGATCTCATCATAAGCTTTTGCCACAGCATCTGCATCACGGTTCTGGTCATCCAGAACAGCTTCTGCCTTCTCGATGGCTTCTTTGAGCTTGTCTTTGGATGCTTCGGTATAGTTTTCTTTTTCCGTCAGTTTCTTTGCTACTTCGATCAGACTTTCCAGAGATTCTACATCTGCCTTTTTGGAGATTTTCTGGATTGCCAGAAGCAGTGTGCTCATGGCATCATCGACTGCATCCTGACCTGCGTCTTCGTTATCATAAACTTCTTTTGCTGCTTTCAGTGCTGCTTTCACTTCATTTACATCTGCTTCTTCGTAATCGTTTTCTTTTGCAAGCAGCTCTTCTGCCTGTTCGATCATGACTTTCAGATGTGTCTTCTGTACGCCGTACTCCAGACCCTTGATCGCATCGATCAGAGACTGGGTTGCATTCCAGAATACTTCATCGCTTACATCTTCTCGTGAATCCAGTACTTCTTTTGCTGCTTTCAGTGCTTCTGTCAGAACATCTGCACTTTCTTTTGTATACTCGGAGAGATCCTGACCGATCCAGGTGTTAAACAGTGTCTCAAGACCGGTTCTGGTCGCACTCTGTTTTTCTTTGACAAAAATCTCGGAAATCTTCATGGAATCTGCACTTCCGTCAAAGGTCAGTTTCACTTCGCTGATGCGGCTGTCCACTTTGAAGCTGTTGACCTGTTTGTCCAGTTTGCCGACTTCCGTCCAGTTGCCGTCCACATCTTTGACGCTGACAGCTGCACTGCAGATGGTGTCTTTGTCCTGAACGATCGTCAGATCTTTAACGTTTGTGATCGCGGTCATCGGGAAGGTCAGGGTATCACCTGCTGTAATGCCACTTGCTTCTGCTGCTGTCTGAAGGTCGCCGTCATAGAGATTTTCCGCACCCTGTACATCAAAGCTTGCATCTACCAGATCTACGGAGTCATCACCGATATTGGAAACGCTCTTGTTGTATAATACTTCATATACCTGGATCCAGTTTTCGTAGCTCTCGGTTGCTGAGAAACGGATATAACGTGCCATTTCACCTTCTGCATTGTAAGATACGGATGCTACACTCTGACCTTCCAGGGTCTCAAGCGTATAATCGGTGTACGGAATGATATCGCCGATCTGTTTCCAGGTTACGGCATCGGTGGAAACTTCCACTTTGGTTGCCTTAAATCCATCTACGCCTTCCTGCAGTCCTTTCGGGTTCGGTGCGTAGCAGATCTTCAGATCGTACAGAGGAATGGATTTTTTCAGGTCTACACGTACATAACTGCCAACGCTTGTTCCAGAACTTGAGTAGAATTTGGTACGCATGTTTCCATCTACTGCATTGGAAATACGGTAAGAACCATAGGTTCCGAGGTCCGTAGCTGCTTCCGCTGTACCGATGCTGTATACGATCGCTGCCATAAAATCAGAAACCTGAACCTTTACGGCTTCTTCGGTCCTGTTTTTCACTCTTACATAAGCAGCTGTCACAGCTTCTGTGCTCTTTAAAACACCATCCTGTACTTCTGTCTGTGCGTCCACCCAGTCGATTCCGTTCAGGGAGTACTGCAGCTGCAGGGAATCTGCCTGTTCTGATGTAAGGCTGATTTCAGAAACTTTGCGTACTTTCGGCAGATTAAATGCAATATAATCGCCTGCTTTCAGAACAGCTTCTGCTGTTTCTACGCTGTAATTACCGCCCTTGAATGTGACATTGTAGTCACTTAGGTTCTTTTTCTCTGTAAAGACTCTGCATTTTACTTCCGGATTGACTGTCTGTGCCAGTACGCTCTGGATCTGGCTTGCCGCATCGCGGATCATCGGTTTCAGACGTTTTTCACCGACTTTGGCAACTTTATAATCGGTTGCACCGTAGCGTGTCATATAAGCAATCTTGTAAGTTTCGGATTCGTCTAATTTTGCGTTCATGACATCGATGCTCTCCAGTGTCTTTTCCACATCGCCGTCACATGCTCCGATAAAGCCGTCCATCGCTGCGATGCCGGCATCTGCCACTGCATCGTATGCAGATAAGGAAACTTCGATCTCTTCCAGAAGGCCTTTGTTTTCGATCTGTTTCAGAACCTCTGCATCGGCTTTCATGGTCTCGAACTCTGCTCTCAGAGCCTGTGCTGCCGCACGGATGTTTTTGCCTGTCTTTAAAGCTTCTGTCAGTGCTTCCAGCTTGTCCGTTAAATATCTGGACTCATCGAACGCAAATGTGGATCCTTCTTTGATGAAAGAAAGGTTGTCTGCAAAACGCTCAAACGATTCCTGTGCTTCCGGAACCAGCTCTTTGATCGCACGTTTCCAGCTGTCCATGTATTCAAATCCGGTCACATTCCATGCATAATCCGCTCCGCTGAAGATGGCAACTTTGCTTGCCTCTGCCTGGCACATCGGATTTAAGAAGAATCCGGAAAGGTTGTCCACATCATTATCAAGGATTTCAAGCGGTGCCATCATCAGATTGCCCTCGCAGTAATCGTTTACCGGATAGTTCCACCAGGCTGCCAGATCACGGTTCACGCCGGTCTGCTGTTTCGGCCACTCATAGGAATCTTTGGTGATCGCGGACATGGTATCTGCTCCGGTCCACATAACGACAACGTCCTCATCCAGCGTCTCCATAAATGGTTTGAAGTACGTCTGCATGCTGGAACCCCAGGAGTTGCAGTATCTGGTCGCTACCACGATCAGCGGTTTTACATCGCCCTTTTTCTTTACAAACTCCTGATTGACACGGTTGATGATCGTTGCATGCTGTGTGCCGCTCACATAGCCACTCAGGTCGTCGTAGGAAATACCGAACTGACGTACACCAAGGCTGTAAAGCTGTTCGAACTTGGCGATCAGTGCATTGAAATCATTATCGTTGTTATAATTAAATCCACTGCCCGGATGTGCACTCCAGCAGAAGCTTACGTTGTCTTTCTTACTTTCTTCTACCAGTTTGCGGATCTCTTCTGCCTTATCCTCCGGATAGAGCGTTCTCCACTGATCTTTGTGGTATGGATCGTCTTTCGGTGCATAAATGTAAGTATTTACCTTGTACTCGGAGCTTTCTTTGATCATCGACAGACGCTCTTCGAAGGACCATGGGAAACCATAGAAACCTTCTACAAATCCACGCAGCTTGATGCTCGGATAATCCGAAATCTCTGCCTCTGCAAAAGCTCCGTCCTCTGCTTTCTGATCCAGTATCTGTTCCAGTGTCAGAACACCATAGTAAGCACCGTCTTCATCGGATGCAACGATCGTTACCTGGCCTTTTTTGTTTTCGTCATTCTCTGACTGAAGCACATAGCCCTGTTCTTCCTGCAAAGCTGCATCATCCGCAACGCCAAGTGCTTCCTGATCCTCTTTTTCCGTTGTGATCAGGATTGCTGCCTTATCTTTGGAAACTTCATCACTTTCCTGATAAGGGATCTGTTCTTCATCCAGCACTTCTTTGATCTTTGTAACGGTTGCCTCGTCCTGATCTCCACGTACTACAAGGTCTACCTCACCGTCAAACTTCATGCCTTCTTTGGAAGCGTACTCCACTTTCTGCGGTTTTGGATAAATATCAGCTGTCACATCTTCCTTTACCTCTTCCTGTGCAGAAGCAGTAACCGCAAGACCTGCGACCGGTCCGCCCGATACCATAGAAACTGCCAGCACAACGGCTGTGCCTGCTTTGAGTGTTCTGTTCCATTTCTTTTTCAAATTTCATTCCTCCTTTTTCTTCTTATCGTTTTCCATTTTTCCTTTGTTTTGCGTTTTGTCTGTTTTGTATATTCTTTTTCGACTTTTCCTCCTTTTTTCTCTATATTTTTCATTATACTCAAAATGGCGACCGCACATGTGATCGTCATTTCTTATATTTTTCTGTCAGTCTGTCCGTTATTTTCATTATATATAGACAATAATTTTCTGTCAATCTGAAAATTTGAAATTTTTTCTTAACTATGTACCATATGCAGCATATTTTTATATCAGCTGTCCCGCATTTTTCGCAACATAAAGAAAACCTCCGGCATCACTGCCAGAGGCTTCATTTGCACATATTAGTTGTATTTACGCTTACGCGCTGCTTCGGATTTCTTTTTTCTTCTTACGCTTGGTTTTTCGTAATGTTCTCTTTTACGAATCTCCTGCTGAATACCAGCCTTTGCGCAGTTTCTTTTGAAACGGCGTAAAGCACTGTCCAAAGTCTCGTTTTCTTTTACGATTACATTTGACATAAATTCACACCTAACCTCCCTCCAGTTGTAGATTGTGCATAATACAACTGTCTGGGTATTTTATTGCACTTCTGACATTATAGCATATTTTCTCGAAACGTCAAGATTTTTCTTCTTTTTTCTCGATGAAAATTTTGCTTATTTGATCTGATCTTCCAGAATTCCTGCTACGGCTGCGATCGCTTCCGGGATCTTATCCGGATTTTTGCCGCCGGCCTGTGCCATATTCGGTCTTCCGCCGCCGCCACCGCCGACGATCTGTGCGATGCCTTTGACCAGATTTCCGGCATGGGCACCCTGTTTCATTGCTCCGTCGGTTGCAGTTGCCATCAGGCATACTTTTCCGTCATTTGCAGATGCCAGTACTACGACACCTTCGCCCAGTTTTTCTTTGAGCTGGTCTCCAAGGTCACGCAGTCCGTTCATGTCAACGCCTTCCAGTGCAGCTGCCAGCAATTTCACACCTTTGACTTCGGTAACCTTGTCCATGACATTTCCAAGTGCTCCCTGTGCCATCTTGCTCTTCAGAGCTTCGTTCTCGCTGTGCAGGGATTTTACTTCTGCCTGCAGATGCTCGATCTTGTCGCATACTTCATGCGTTCCGGCTTTCAGAAGGGCTGCTGCTTTTGCCAGCTGTTCTTCTACATTTCTATAATATGCAAATACACCCTGACCGGTCAGTGCTTCGATACGTCTTACACCGGATGCAACACCTGCCTCGGATACGATCTTGAATGCCTGGATCTCGCCGGTATTTGCCACATGGGTACCGCCGCAGAGCTCGATGGAGAAGTCTCCCATGGATACAACACGTACGTTTTCGGAATATTTTTCCCCAAACAGTGCCATTGCTCCTGTTTTCTTGGCTTCGTCGATGTTCATGATCTTTGTCACAACCGGAAGGTTTGCCTGGATTTCTTTATTTACCAGTGCTTCTGTCTTTGCGATCTCTTCTGCTGTCATGGCTTCAAAATGTGTGAAGTCAAAACGCAGTCTGTCCGGAGTTACCAGGGAACCTTTCTGTTCTACATGGTTTCCGAGTACGGTTTTGAGTGCTTTCTGCAGCAGATGCGTTGCACTGTGGTTCTTGCAGGTATCTGCTCTTTCTTCCGGTGCAACTTCCAGTGTCACTTTGTCGCCGACTTTGAACATGCCCTTTGTCACATATCCAACATGTCCGATCTTGCCGCCCAGCAGTTTGATTGTTTCTTCTACTTTGAACTCAGCATCTGCGGTGCGGATCACACCGGTATCGCCTTCCTGTCCGCCCATGGTTGCATAGAACGGTGTCTGTTCTACGAAGATCGTTGCCTTGTCTCCGTCAGAAACGGCATCTACAACTTCTGTCTCCGTTGTAAGTACGGTGATGTCAGATTCATAAGAAAGCTTATCATATCCCACAAATTCGGATGTGATGGATGGATCGATCTCATCGTAAACGGTTGCATCTTTTCCCATGTAGTTGGATACTTTTCGTGAAGTTCTGGCTTTGACTCTCTGCTCTTCCATTGCAGCTTTGAAGCCGTCCTCATCGATGCTGTATCCTTTCTCTTCCAGGATTTCTTTTGTCAGATCCAGCGGGAATCCATACGTATCATACAGCATAAATGCATTTGCTCCGGAAAGTACTTTCTCGCCTTTTCCTTTCATTTCTTCTTCCATACCGTTTAAGATGTCCAGACCCTGATCAATGGTCTTGCCGAATTTTTCTTCTTCTTTGGTCAGCACATTAAAAATGAACTCTTTCTTTTCTTCCAGTTCCGGATATCCGTCTTTGGAACCTTCGATGACAGTCTCACTCAGTCTGCTTAAGAAATTGCCTTCGATGCCAAGCATCTTTCCGTGGCGTGCCGCACGGCGGATCAGACGGCGCAGTACATAGCCGCGTCCTTCATTTGACGGCATGATACCATCGGAGATCATAAATGTCGCGGAACGGATATGGTCCGTGATC
>ERZ857750.2616-NODE-2616-length-16786-cov-12.784113_pt1 | contig 16786 bp, 10 predicted proteins | sample MGYA00519915_ERZ857750 | MGnify/ENA primary metagenome ERZ857750 (study PRJEB31778, sample SAMEA3449358) | human gut metagenome | biome: human gut; feature: human-associated habitat; material: faeces | place: United Kingdom | collected 2010/2012 ... | reverse complement strand
CCGGCGCTTACGTGACGGGCTATCAGCTCAAGAAGCTGGGCGAGTATTACGCCCAGGCCATCCACGATAACTTTGGCGACGACTTTGACGTGCTGTTTGGGCCGGCCTACAAGGGCATTCCCCTGGCCGTCGTGACCGCGATTGCCTACCACGAGCTGTACGGCAAGGAGGTCAAGTACTGCTGCGACCGCAAGGAGGCCAAGGACCACGGTGCCGATAAGGGCAACCTGTTGGGTTATGAGCCCAAGGACGGCGACCGCGTGGTCATGGTCGAGGACGTCACCACCAGCGGCAAGTCCATCGACGAGACCTATCCCAAGGTTAAGGCTGCTGCCGACGTCGAAATCAAGGGCCTGATCGTGTCCCTCAACCGCATGGAGGTCGGCAAGGGCGGCGTGACCACCGCGCAGAAGGAGATTGAGGCCAAGTACGGTTTCCCCGTCGCGAGCATCGTTTCCATGGCCGAGGTCGTCGAGACCCTCTACAACCACGAGATCGACGGCAAGGTCGTCATTGATGACGAGCTCAAGACCGCCATCGATGCCTACTACGAGCAGTACGGAGCTCGGGAGTAGGTAGTTACGCGGTTTTACCAAACCGCGTAACCAGTTGACGCTGCAAGCCCGCCAGAGCGGGCAATCTGCCTTTCAACTTCGGCGGCATGACCAGAAGGTCAATGCCGCCGAAGTTGAAAGGCAGATTGCCCGCTCTGGCGGGCTTTCGCTGTCGTTGCCAAAACATCGGCGTTGCCGGGGTGGTCATTGGGGACGTTCTTAAATGGCTAGTCACCGGGGACGTTCTTGTTTGACTAGTCGTTTAAGAACGTCCCCAATGACTAATCACCACATGTGAGCCTGGCCTCCTGCGTCAGATTCTAATAACGAGTTTACGGAATAAATAGTTATTAGAGTCGATATGGCCGACCTAATGACGAGAAGTCGTTATTAGGTCGGCCGTTAGTCATTGGGGATGTTTTTAAATAGCTACTTGAGCCCGGGGAGGCGGGTGTAGGGGAATGAGCGCTCTAGGAATTCGGAGCAGCGGGCGTAGTCTTTGGCGAAGTAACTGCTGGAGAGCGAATCGAGCACGTATTGCACGGCGATGTGGCTCGCGAACTGCGTGATGCGATGCGTCATGCTCTCGTGGCCGCTCACCGTAAGGTAGGCGGCAAAGCCGGGGTGAATGCGCGCGCAATAAGGCGTGCCGATGACGATGACCGGGACATGTCGGCTGCTGAGGATCGGCAGGATATCCTTGAGGTTGGGGGCAAGGCCGCTGTAGGAGATGACGATTGCCGCATGGTCGGGACCCGAGGCGAGCGCCGTTCGCACCTGGGCCTCGACACCGTCGTGACACGTCGCACTTTTACCGGCGGAGAGCAGGCGATCGCGGAACATTCCCGCTGGGTAGAGGTTGTGCGAGCCCGTGTAGATGTCGACCTGTCGGGCGTTCGCGATAAGCTTGGCGGCGTGGTCAAGCTGCGTGGGATCGAGCAGCTCCTGCGTTTCGGCCAGCGTGGTCTGGTAGAGCCCCTCCATGCGCTCCATAACCTGCGCAGGCGATACTCAGCTTATCGACCCGCGATGCAAAGGAGATACTCATCCCACGAGTACTACCGGGAAGGGCTCTCGATTCGAGCTCTTACCTTAGCAATTTGGCCATTTGGCACTATAATCACCATAGGCATGCGCATAACGTTGCGCTTAATCAAGAGGAGAAAACGTATGGGTCTGTTTGACATGTTCAAGAAGAAGGCTGAGCCCGCGGCTGCCGCTGCTCCTGCCTCCATCTCTACTTCTGCCGGCGCCGACGTGCTGTGCTCGCCCGTCAAGGGCAAGGTCATCAAGATGGCCGACGTGCCCGATCCCGTCTTTAGCGGCGAGGTGCTGGGCAAGGGCTGCGCCGTGTGGCCCGAGGACGATCTGGTCTACGCTCCCTGCGACGGCAAGGTGACCGTCACCATGGGTCACGCCGTGGGTCTGCAGTCCGATAGCGGCATCGAGGTTTTGGTGCACGTTGGCGTCGATACCGTCAACATGAACGGCGACGGCTTCGAGGGCTTCGTCAAGGCTGACGATGTCGTTAAGGCTGGCCAGCCCATGCTCAAGATCGACCGCGCCAAGATCGCCGCTGCCGGCTACAAGGACTGCGTCGTCGTGGCTGTGTCCAACACCGCCGAGTTCGCCGACGTCGAGCTCGCCGTCGAGGCTGACTCCGCTGTCGCCGCCGGCGATGTCATCGTCAAGGTCGTTCGCAAGTAAGCTGCGGCAACATAAGGGTGTTTTGGGGTGGTCGAATTGTCCGACCACCCTTTTTTATTACAATGCGGCGGAACATTTTATTGCGCGTTGGGCGGACCGGTAAACCGTTCGGACGTTAAATCGAGCCGACTGCGCCTTTGCTTTGCCGGGGGTGTTCGTTAGCGGCTAGTATGGCCTTATTGTTACGACGTGCACCGCGTCGGGAAGCGCGGTGCCGCTTGTTGGGAGGAATGTCATGAAGAAGAAGCTGCTGCTTGCGCCCCTGATGGCTGTTCTGGTCGCGTGCGCGGTTGTGCTTTCCGGCTGCGGAGGTCCTTCGGTTGAGGAGCTCATCACCGAGGATCTTTCGACGCAGTTTGACGAGGTCAAGAACGGTGGCGACGACTTCCTCGCCGGCCTGGAAGAGGCCTCGGGCGACGAGTTCGAGCAGCTGGGCATCGATCCCAAGGAGTATGCCAAGAGCTATCTCGAGGGCTTTGACTACAAGATCGGCGACGTGACGGTCGACGAGGACAAGGGCACCGCGACTGCCGAGGTCACCATTACCTGCAAGTCCATGAACCAGATCGTTGAGGATTTTGCCACTCAGTATCAGGAGAAGGTCGCCGCGCTCGATTCGATGCCTTCCGATGACGAGCTGTACAAGATGGCCGGTTAGGTTATGGTCGATGTGACCAAGGCTGCTAAGACCAAGGACACCAAGGTCACCTTCAAGTACTCCTGCAATGACGACGGCGAGTGGTCTGCTGACGATTCCGCAACCAACGAGATGATGAATGCCATGATGAGCTAGTTCGTTGCGGCGTTTTACCAAACGCCGCAACTGCTCGACGCTGCGCGGGCACCAGAGCGACAACTTGTCATTCAAAGAGGACGGCATGACTAGAAGGTCTATGCCGTCCTCTTTTCATGCCAATTTGTTCGCTCTGGTGCCCGCTCGCTGTCCATCCTCTACCTGCGGCGTTGCCATGGTGCGGCACTTGGGGACGTTCCTTTTCTGCCGGCAGTTGGGGACACTCCTTGGTGCAGGAGGCAGCTAAAAGAGTCCCGTCCCACATTAGCTACCCGTGGGAGGGACGAGCGGTTACTCGCCCAAGATCAGCTTGGCGAGTTCGTCCTGGGTGTCTACCACGTAGTCGGCGCCGGCGGCCTCCAGCTCTGCGCGGCCGCGGAAGCCCCAGCTGACGCCGGCGCTCTTAAGGCCGGCGTTGTGGCCGGTCAGGACATCGACATTCGAATCGCCCACATAGAGCGTGGTCGCCGGATTGGCGCCCAGCTCCTTCATCACGTGCAGTGTGACGGGCGCTTCGGGCTTAGGCGGAAACGCATCGACACGGCCTTGCACCAGCGCAAAGCGCTCGGAACCAAAGTATTTCTCGATAAGCGGGGCTGCCGAAATATGATCCTTGTTGGTGAGCACGGCAAGCTGAATGCCCGCGGCGCGCAGACGGTCGAGCATCTCAATCGTGCCGGCGTAGGGGGCGGTGTGGTCCTCCTTGTGCTCGCCGTAGTAAGCCCTAAATTCGGCAAGCGACTGCTCAAAGGCGCGCCCGTCGCCCGCATACTCGGCGGGCATAAAGCGCTCGACCAGCTTGAGCATGCCGTTTCCCACCTTATAGCGGTATTCGTCAACGGCAAACGTGGGCCAACCGTGCATCTCGCAGGTATGGTTACCGGCGGCTGCCAGGTCCTCGAGCGTGTTGAGGATGGTGCCGTCAAGGTCAAAGATCACGGTGGAAAAAGCTGCCATAGGTACGCTCCCATCAAGATGACTCATCAAAACGGCACCCATGATAGCGCGTGCCGTTCCAGTCGGGCATGAGCGGGCCAAATGTCCCTCGTGGGACTGAGGGGGCCAAAAGTCCCCGTTAAAACGCTTAAATGGCCTCTAACAGGTACATTTGGCCCCCTCAGCCCCACGGGGGACACTCGGCCCGCTCAATCTTGCGCACGGGGCTTATCGGCCTGTTCAACCCTGCGGGGAATGCCGCCTGCCAGACGCAAACGACCGGTCACGGGTTGTTACGAGTGCCGTGTCCATACTTCCTCAACACATAAGATAAGCTGATAACTGCATATTCAATCCGATTTACCCAGCTAAAGTGTTCTCATTACGCATATTGTTGGTGGGTAGTTCGGGCTCCGTGTGGAGGGGAGAACGTATGAGGTTACCGGCTTTTGCTAAGAAGGCGTTTAGGGGGGGGCATAGTCGCGGCGCTTGTGCTTGCCATGCCCGCGCCCGCGCTCGCCTGCACGCAGGTTTACATCGGTAAGAACCAGACAACGACGGGCGATACCTATGTCGGCCGCGCCGAGGACTATTCACCTCGCTACTGCAAGACCTTTGGCGTGCAGCAGCCGATCGACAACCCTGTCTTCCGTTCTTTCGAGAACGATTCTGTGCCGGGGACCGGCTTTGAGTACACCTATCAGGGTCGCTCGTATCGTTACACCTATGTTCGTGACAATCCCGATGAGTGGGATGCCCAGGACGACGAGGCAGCGTCCCGCGTGTATTCCGAGGCCGGCACCAACGAGCGCGGCGTCTCCGTTTCCGCGACGCTCACAACGGATTACAACGACGGAATCGATGCTATCGACCCTCGTGTCGACACGGGCATCGGCGAGTATAACCTGGCCGACTACCTGTTGAGCGTTTCGTCCACGGCGCGCGACGGCGTGGAGAAGCTCGGCGCCATCATCGATCAGTATGGCTCTCAGGACTGCAACCAGATCGTCATTGCCGACAATACCGAGACCTGGATTTTCGCTCAGCTTTCGGGCCATCAGTGGATTGCCGTCAAGATGGGCGACGACGTGGCGTCCGTTAATCCCAACATCGGCGGCCTGCAGTATAAGGTCGATCTTGACGATGCGAGTCAGTGCCTGCACTCGGCCGATGTCGTGACGCTGCCCGAGTCCAACGGCGTTCTCGTAACCTATGACGACGGCACGCCGAACATCTTCAAGACGTATGGCAAGGAGAATTCGGGTTCGTCGCAGAATACGCGCCTGGCCCAGGGACGTGCTTACTTCGGTGCTGCCCTTGCGCCTCAGACGGACTATACCGTTGATGAACAGGGTCGCGTCACCTCGCTCATCGACCCGCAGCTGACGTTTACGCCGGGCATCAAATCCGATACGTTCACGGCGTTGCGTTCCCTCGCTGCCCGCGGTGAGCAGGATGACAGCCTCAACGCCAATCTCAACAGTGCCCTGTATGCCATCGGCAACAACAGGACGACCGAGGGCAATATCTTCCAGATTCGGTCCGGCCTTTCCAGTGATATCGCCACGATTCAGTGGGAAGCGCTTTCGCGTTGCGAGTTCAGCGCGCACCTGCCCAGCTACTCTGCGCTGTTGACGGAAGTTCCGGCTGACTACTTCCCGGCGTGGAACACGGTGGACGGCACTTATACAGGACGCAAGGACGACGTTGCGCAGGCTTTGGTCGAAAAGGACGGCAAGAACCTCGACTACGTCTTCATGGACATCAACACGCTCGCCTACAACAACCGTGCCTCGATGGGTGAGAACGTGCGCGCCTACCTCGATGTCCTTCAGAAGCAGGTTATCGCCCAGCAGGACGTTGTTGACGGGTTGATGCAGGCGACCCCTGCCGATCAGCGCACGGACCTTGCCAACAAGGCGTTTGCCGCAGTGAGCGAACAGGTCTACAACAAGGCGGCCAAGCTTCTCGATGAGATGCGCGCCTATGTGAATGCGGGAGATACCTCGAGTGCGTTTATGCCGAGCGACTACGACGCCGAGAATGGAACCTCCCGGACCCCGATTATGTACGCGTCCGCTTTTGTTGCTCCCAGCATCACGGCTCAGCCGCAGTCGGTAACGTGTGCTCAGGGCGCTGAGGCCAAGCTGAGCGTTGCCGCGACGGTTGATGACAGCGTGGATGGCTCGGATGCCCAGCTTACCTACCAGTGGTTCGTCAAGGGCGAGGACGGTAACTTCTCTGCCATCGACGGGGCGACGGCGGCTGAGTACGTCGCCGCGACGACTGAGGTTGGTTCAAAGGTGTATCGCGTTGAGGTGACGAGTGCTGCCGGGCTGGTTTCCACGTCCGATGAAGCGACGGTGACCGTGACGCAGGCTGCGCAGGAGGAGCCTGGGCAGAAGCCCGGTCAGAAGACGGATATGAAGACGGACGTCAAGACCGATACCGCCAAGAAGGCGACCAAGGGAGGGCTTGCCAAGACCGGTGATTCGTCTGTGGTGACCGTGGCGCTTCTGACGGTGGCTGGAGTTCTGGCCGTTATGGGGGCCGTGCTTATCCGCAAGCGTGCGAATTAACCGGAGCGGGTCATAGACGACAGCCCTAACTAAAAACGGTCCCGTACGAGTAATCGTGCGGGACCGTTTGCCTGAGCTAAAGCAAAATGAGCGGGCCAAAAAGCCCCCGTGGGACTGAGGGGGCCAAAAGTCCCTGTTAAAACGCTTAAATGGCTTCTAACAGGTACATTTGGCCCCCTCAGCCCCACGGGGGACATTCGGCCCGCTCAATCTTGCGGGCGGGCTTGGTTCGTTAGCGGCCTAGTGGCGATATGGGTTGCCTATAGGTGGTCATCCGGGAGCCATATGGCTCGGGTATGGCGGTTTTTTGTGTAGCGCATTGACCGATTTACCTGCGGTAACGTACACTTCCTCCGATTAATAATAGAAGCCGGAGCACGGGTGCGCGCGAGCGCATAAAGGGGAATCGGGTGAGAATCCCGAGCAAGGCGGTTACTGTATGCGGGCGCGCCCGCGAGTCAGATTACCTGCCCGCGCTCTTCTCGAAACCGAGGGCCTCTCTGTTTGCCGCTGGATTCCGGTCTACAAGGGGTGCTGCTGAGCGTGCGTTTTGCTGCCGATAGGGTGGCTGACGTGCGCCTTTGTGCTGCCGGGGTATCGCCTGTCCCGCCTTCTTCGCCATGGTTCTATTGCAGGTTCGCGAAAGAAGGAGAACGGGTGACGCGAAACAACATTATGCTCAAGCGCCTGGGAGCCGCTGCTTTCTCGGCGCTGCTCGTCTGGTCGATGCCGGGTACGTCGGCATTTGCCGAGGGCGTGGCAGAGATCGCTGTGCAGGCGCAGGCCCAGGCCTCGCAGCAGGCGGATACTGCCGAGAATGCCGACGAGTCGAGTTTCACTGCGGACGAGCAGACGGGTGCTGAAGGCGCCGAGGCATCGGCGGACGAGGCGAGCTCCGAGGCCGCTCCGTCTGCCGATGAGAGCCTTGCTGCCGCGGCGGACATCGACGACGAGGATGCCGATGCTCAGCAGGCACGCGGCGCGCGCGTCGCCAAGGCCGGCGAGACCGTGATGGTCTCTTTTGCCGATGAGCTGCCCACCACCATCGAGGCCGGGGCTGTCGTGAAGCTCGCGGCGAATATCAGCCTTGAGGCTGGCCAACAGATCGAGACCGTGGCCGGTACGCTCGATGGCCAGGGCCACAGCATCGTGCTCAACGGCAAGGCGCTGGCGAAGAGCGTGGCTGGTACGGTACAGAATCTGGGCGTGACGGGTTCGATGACGATTTCTGGCACCGACGGTCCTATCGCCACCACATGCTCGGGTACCGTGCAAATGTGCTGGTCGACGGCAAGCCCCTCTGACGACAATTGGACTTTCGCTGACGCTGCCGGTCTTGTAGGCAAGCTCGATGGCGGTTCGGTGCTCAACTCGTATTACGCCGGCAGCCTCAGCGGCATGCCCTTTGGCGGTTACGGCCTCGTTGCCTGGTATCAGTCTGGCACCGTGACCAACAATCTGTTCACTGCGGGCGATCAGGCGTGCGGCTACAAGGTCGATTCTTCCTTTGGCAGCAAAATCTCTGTCGACGACCTCAAGACCCAGGCCTCGGTCGATAAGCTCAACACCGATGCCCCTGCCACCGGCTTTACCTGGTCTGCGCAGGGCGGTTTGCCTGTGCTGATCTCGGGCGGCGCTGCGGTCGTCGTGAACAAGGATGCCCTCAAGGCTGCGATTGACGATGCCAACGCCAAGATCGAGAACGACTACACGGCCGAGAGCTGGTCGAAGCTCGCTGAGGCCCTTGTGAGCGCTCAAGACGTCTACGCCAACGATGACGCCAAGCAGGCCGAGGTCAACGCCGCAACCAAGACGCTCACCGATGCCATTGCCGCGCTCGAGAAGCCCAAGCCCACCGAGCCCGTGGCTCAGCCGCAGAACGTAGTGCACCTGAGCTCGCAGAGCGACCTCGAAAACAAGTTCAAACCCGCCGACGCCGACGCCTATTACGTTCTCGACAACGACATTACCATCGATGACGAGTACTTCTTTGCTCCCATGGGCATACTTGCGGGCACACTCGACGGCCAGGGCCACACCATCACCTTCGCCAACGGCGGTGGCGTGAAGTCGCTCATGGGCGGCGTTGCCTCCACGGGCGTGGTGCAGAACATCTCGTTTGCCGGCAAACTGAAGCAAGCGACGGACGGCAAGGCGTTCGGCCCCCTGGGCAACAGTGTGCAGGGCGCCGTGCTCAACTGCTCCACGAGCGTGACCGGCAAGGGCGTTGCGGGCTTTGCGCGCACGCTCGACGGCGGCATCGTGTCCAACTGCGTGTCGACCTCCGAGGGCACGGCGGGCGCGCTGTTCGCGACCTACAACGCGGGCCAGCTCGTCAACACCTACTGGGGCGCATTCCTCACCAACAAGATGGACGCCCCCGCCTCGGCGCTCGTCAACTCCTATGCCGTCGACCCGGCCGACATGGCCACCGACGCCTTCGCCGACCTCATCAACGCTAACTGCGGCGCCAACGGCAGCAGCTGGGGTATCGATAAAAATGGCACGCCGGTCTTTGGCTCGGGCAACAGCTACCAGGCGCCCGAGGATACCACGCCCGACGACACCTACACCGTGAGCTTCACGGCCAACGACGGCACCAGCCAGGCGGTTGCCGACCATATGCTCGAGGTTTCGCCCGACGCTGTGAACGCCTACCGCAAACTTGGCGTCTTTGCGCTTAAGGGCGTGCCGGCCACGAGCACCGTCACCTGGGGCACCGACGATGCCAACCGCGGAAACATCGGTATCAACGAGTCCACGGGCGAGCTCTACATCTACGACAACGCCACCGGCACGGTGACCGCCACCGAGCATAAGGCCAATGGTTCCGAGCAGACCGTGGCCACCATCAAGATCAAGGCCAAGGCCAAACAGTTCGATGACTTTGAGCTGTGGTATCGTGCCTCCGACGGCACCGTGAGCGACGTGACCGATGGTGCGGCTACCGTCCAGGGCTCCGAGGTGCGCAACCTCGAGGTGCGCGTGCATTACGTCGACGCCGATAAGGACGAGTACGTGCCCGTTTCGTTCAGCCGCTTCCACTTTGCCTCGAGCGATCCTACGACCATCTACAGCAACGACTACTCGGCCTGCTTTTACTTCAAGCATGCCGGCAGTGCCACGATCACCGTTACCCCGCGCGACGTCGCATCTGCGGGCGCTGGCTCCAAGAGCGTGACGCTGACGTCAGAAGCCGTGGCCGCCACGTCCATCTCGATGGGCTATAACGAGGACGGCGCCACCGTCTACCTGCAGGGCCGCAACCCGCTCTCCGAGCGCGGCGCGTTTTTGACCGATCACGCACGCCCGGTGGTGGCGCCCGACAACGCCACCAACCGCGACAACTTTACCGTGACGAGCAGCGATCCTGCCGTGGCGGCCTACGCCACCGCGGGCGAGATCGGCTACACGGCGTACAAGGCTGGCACCACCACGTTTACCGCGACGCTGCCCGACACGGACGCCGATGGCAAGGTCATCAGCGCGTCGTGCGACGTGACTTATGCTTACCAAAATCCGCTTGCGAGCGTGACGGCCGGCACGGACAGCCTCTACCTCAAGGCCGGCTCGGCGCAAAAGCTCGACCTGACCTTTACCGGTAAAAACGACGCGGACGGCTGGAGCGTGACCGAGCCCGGCCTCACCTGGACGTTCAAGACGCTCGACGGCAAGGACGCCTCGGGTATCGTGGGCATCGACCGCATCGAGAAGAGCGCCTGGAAGCACGTCGACGGCGCTCCCGATGACGGCCTGTACGTGGCCTCGAGTGACTACACGGTGACTGCGCTTTCGGCCGGCACGGTGGTCGCGACGGGTACGCCGGTGGACACGACCGCCGGTGCCGAGCCCGTGACGCTTACCATCACCGTGGCCGGTGTGGCCGCGAGCCCCGCCACGAGTGAGTCCGCCTCGTCGGGCATCGATGCTGCCGCTGCGTTCATCGACGTGCGCCGCAGCTCCGACGCCTTCCAGTACGGCGACGAGTGGGAGATCTACGACTTTGCCAAGGCGGGCCGCAAGATCGATTCCAGGCTGCTCGACAACTACCGCGCCTCGCTGGCCAAGCACAAGGCCGAGTGGGGGAGTGCGACCTGCGCTCTGACTGAGACCGAGCGTGTGGCGCTGGCCCTCTCCGCCATCGGCGAGGACATCACCGACTATGACGGCGTCAACCTGGTCGAGCTCATCTGCAGCCGCACCGATATGACGCGCGCCAACGAGAAGATCTTTGCGCTGATGGCGCTTAATGCGAGCGGCTCGGATGTACCCGCCGGTTCTGCCTGGACGCGCGCGAGCCTCGCGGACGCCGTCTGCGAGCTTCTCGGCAGCGACGACGCCGTGGAGGGTACGCGTCTGGGCGACGTGGACCTGACGGCCATGGCGATCCAGGCCGTGGCGCCCTATGAGGGCGACACCAAGGTCGATGCTGCCATCGAGAACGGCCTCTCCTACCTCAAGGGCAAGATGAGCGCGGGCACCTGTGATTTCGGTTCTGCCGAGGCCAATGCCCAGGTGATCCTCGCGCTGCTTTCGCTCGACCGTGACCCGGCCAACCCCGTTAACGGGTTTGCAAATGCCGTGACCAACGTGGTCTGCGCGCTGGACCTGTACCGCGTGGACGGCGGCAACGGCTATGCGCACAGCAAGGGCGGCGCGGCCAACGCCATGGCGACCGAGCAGGCGCTCCGCGCGCTCACGACGTATCGTGTCTCCTCGGGAGAGACGATTGCCTGGAAGACGGCCGTGACGGCGGGCAAGGGCTCGAGCAGCAAGGACCCGCAGAAGCCCACGGTGGCGCCGGGCGTCCTGACGCCGGGTGCCGGGTCGGACGGCGGTGCCGGCAACGGGACCGCCGGTTTTGCGGGCGTAATGGCTCCTGTGGCCGCCAAGATGGCCGGTGCTTCCTCGAGCGAGGGCGCCAAGGCAGCTGGCGATTCCAAGGCCGAGGCCGAATCCGGCAAGAAGGATTCGACGGAGTCTTCCGTCGCCGGCAAGACAGACAAGAGCGGCAAAAAGTCGGGCACGTCCGGCAAGACCGCCGCGTTGAGCGCCGGCGCCGCCAACAAGGCTGCGGACGCGGGCTCGAACGGCTTTGCCATCGCCGGTGTTGCCGTGGGCATCGTCGGTATCGCGGCCGTCGGCGGCTGGTTTTTCTACACCAAGCGTCGCGCGGCGTAGCGAGCGTCTGCCTGACAGGTAAATACTGCAAGGAGTATGGTTTTGCAAAGCGAAGGGCCCTCCTGCCGAGCTGATCGGCAGGAGGGCCCTTCCATCTCCCCGCAGTTTGAGTGGGCCAACGTCCCAGTGAAAATGGGCGGGCCGATTGTGGCCGGATGCTGGGCAGCTTGCAGAGCAGCCGCTAGCAAATCCTGGGCAGCTGTTCTCCCACGAGCATGTCGAGGATGCGGGTTGAGCCCCAGCCGGTGCGCACGCGCACGGCGGGGCGGGTGCCCTCGGCAAGCGGCAGCACGCGACCGATGATGGCGGCGTTCTCGCCGTAGCGGGCGGCGCGCATGGCCGCCAGCGCGGCATTGGCCTGCTCAGCCGGCACCACGGCGACCATCTTGCCCTCGTTTGCCACCTGTAGAACGTCGTAGCCGAGCATCTCACATGCCGCCTGCACGTCGGGGCGCACGGGCACGGCATCCTCGTCGATCTCCATGGCAACGCCGCTGGCCTGGGCAAACTCGTTGAGCGTGGATGCCAGACCGCCGCGCGTGGGGTCGCGGAAGCAGCGGGTGTCGGGGGAGGCGGCGAGCACGTCGGCAATCAGATGATTGAGCGGCGCAGCGTCGCTTTCGATGTTGCTCGAAAAGGCCAGGCTCTCGCGCTGGCTCATGATGGCGATGCCGTGGTCGCCCAGTGTGCCCGATACTAGGATGACGTCGCCGGGCTGGCAGTTAGCGCCGCTGAGCTCCACACCAGCGGGCACCTCGCCTGCGCCGGCGGTATTGATATAGACGCCGTCGGCTCCGCCGCGCTCGACCACCTTGGTGTCGCCCGTGATGATGCGCACGCCGGCCTCGCGCGCGGTCTCGGCCATGGTTTGCACAATCTGGCTCAGCTTGTCCATGGGATAGCCCTCTTCGAGGATAAAGCCGCACGATAGGTAGCGCACGTTGGCGCCCGAGGTCGCGACGTCGTTGACGGTTCCGCACACGGCAAGGCGACCGATGTTGCCGCCGGGGAAGAACTGGGGCGAGACGACAAAGCTGTCGGTCGACATGGCGATGCGCCCGCTCGCGGGTAGCGCGGCGACGCCGGCATCGTTGCCCTCGAGCAGCTCGGGCGACCCAAAGGCATCCAGAAAGACCTCGTCGATGATACGTTTCATCATCTGTCCGCCCGAGCCGTGGCCCAGCAGGACAGTGCTATCGGTGACGCTATGGGACATATCGAAAACTCCAATCGTGGGTGGTGCCAGTGTGCGGGTGCGTCCGGGCTAGTTACGGTATCTAAAGTACGCCGCGCAGCTGCCTTCGGAGCTCACCATGCAGGGGCCGACGGGGTGTTCGGGCGTACATGCGTGGCCGAACAACGGGCAGTCGCTCGGCGTGATGGCACCGCGCAGCACGTCGCCGCAGCGGCACCCGCGCGGCTCGACCGTCGGTTCAATGGACACGTCAAAGCGGGCGCCGGCATCAAAGCGCGCGAATTCGGGTCGGATGGAAAGACCCGAGTTGGCAATCGGTCCCAGCCCGCGCCACGTGGTGCCGCACGGCTCAAATACCTGCTCGACCAGCTGGCGCGCTACGGGATTGCCGTCTGCGTTGACGCCACGGCGGTAGGCGTTGCCAATCGCGGACCTGTCCTCGACAACCATCTGGACCAGCATGCAGATGCCCTGCAGGATATCGACCGGCTCAAATCCCGTGACCACGCCCGGGGTATTGAACTCGTCGACCAAAAAGCTAAAGGGTGCCAGGCCTGTGATGGTAGCGACGTGACCAGGCAGGATAAAGCCGTCGATGGTCGTCTCGGGGTCGTTGGAGATCGCACGCAGAGCCGGCGGCGTGGTCTTGTGAGCACAGTAGACCGAGAAGTTCCGGAGCCCGCGCGCGTCGGCCTCCAGGATAGCGGCGGCAATGGTGGGCGTTGTGGTCTCAAAGCCGACGCCCATAAAGATGACCGGGCGTTCGGGATTTTGCTCGGCAATGTCGAGTGCGTCGAGCGGGGAGTAGACGATGCGGATGTCGTGCCCCGCTGCCTTTTGCGCGGCAAGCGAGGTGGACGATCCGGGCACGCGCATCATGTCGCCAAAGGTGGTGATAATGGCGCCGTCCATGTTGGAAAGCGCGATTGCGTGATCGATGTCGCGGTTGGCGGTAACGCAAACGGGGCATCCCGGGCCGCTTAGCAGTTTGAGTCCCGTCGGCATAATGGAGCGAAAGCCATAGCGGCCAATGCTCACGGTATGCGTACCGCAGACTTCCATAAGGTTGATGCTGCGGTTGCCGACAAGCTCATGAATACGATCGATGAGCTCGCGAGCCAGCTTGGGGTCGCGAAATGCCGAAAAGTCGATACCGGAGCGAACCGGCTGCGCCGCCGCCACTAGTATGCCTCGGCCGGGTTGGTGGCGAGCTGGTCCTCTTCGGCCAGCTCGGTCATGGTATTGACGAGCTCGAGTGTCTCTTGGGCTTCCTGCTCGTCGACAATCTGAATGCCAAAGCCGGCGTGCACGAGAATATAGTCGCCTACCCGTGCCGTCGGCACGAGGCGCAGCGAAACGGGGCGTTCGATGCCCATCATGTCGACGGTCGCCTTAAGGTCGTCGTCGCGTTTGACCACTTTACCGGGAACGGCAAGGCACATATTGGTCCCCTTTTATACGTTTTGCGCTGGATAGGCGCCTAATTACCCATCAGTTGATGGTAGCGCTCGCGGGAGTCACGAGCAAACGCGTTACACCTGTGAGACGGCGGCGTGCAGGCTGGCAAAACAGCCTACCCGTGCTGTCTGCGCGAGGCGAGCGCGAGCGATGGCGGCCTGACCGTAGGCGATGCAGCCGTCGTTGACGGGCACAGCGTGGGGGACCAAGACGGCAAGACCGGCGTCTTTGAGTTCGTGGGTAAGGAGCTGAAGCAAAAGCCGGTTCATGAACACACCGCCCGAGAGCGCGACGGTATCGAGGCCTTCGCGCGCGCAGATTTCGCGTGCGATGTGGGTCGTAGCGTGCGTAATGGCGATGTGGAACCCGAGGGCGAGCCTGTCGGCCGGCGCGCCTGCCTCGATTCCATTGAGAAGAGTTTCGATGAGCGGTTGGGGGTCCAAGATGGGGGAGTCGTCGGCAGGCGTGAATACGCCTGTATGATCGCCGTCGAGGCGAACGGTCTTACTGCCGAGCGCGCGCCAGGCGGCGGCTTCGAGTTCGATGGCAGGCTCGCCTTCGTAGGTTGCCTTGTCGCAGATGCCCAGAATCGCTGCCGCGGCATCAAAGAGACGCCCCATGCTGCTGGTACGCGGGCTGTTGATGCCGCGCTCGATCATGGTGGCTGTTACGCTGCGCGTCTGTTCGTCGAGGGTGCCCAATAGCCCCGCGGCACCCGGGTGCTCGAGCAGGCCGAGCTCGCTCAGCATGGCAAAGGCATTGCGGCGGGCGTCGCGCACGGATGCGGCACCGCCTGGCAGCGCCCAGGCGCGCAGGTGCGCGGCGCGTTCAAAATCGGCAAGGCCGGCGACAAGGAACTCGCCGCCCCAAATGGTTCCGTCGGTGCCCGCCCCCGTGCCGTCAAAGGCGATGCCAAGGACGCGCGTGTCGGTTGTAAGCTGGCCCGCGGCGATAGCCTCGGCCATTACGCTCGCGATATGCGCATGATGGTGCTGCACCTCGACGAGCGGCAGATTGCATTTTCGCGCCTGTTCGCGCGCCCACTGACTCGATAGGTAGCTGGGGTGCAAGTCGCAGGCCAGCGCGGCGGGCGTCAAGTCAAAAAGGTCTTCCAAGCGCGTGCGCGCGGCGTTCCAGGCATCGAAGGTCTCGCCGTTTTCAACATCGCCGATATGCTGCGACACAAAACAGGTTGCCTCGCCGTTCGTCCCTTCACGCGTGAGCGCAATCGTGGCCTTTTGCTGTGGCCCGCAGGCGAGCACGCAGGGCGCAGTGCCGTCGAGCGCCGGCAACGACAACGGTTGCGGCGCATATCCGCGTGCGCGACGCACAGGCATGACGGTGCCGTCGACCACACGTACCACGGAGTCGTCGTAGCGCGAGAGGATCGCGCGGTCGTTGCCGAGCAGCGCGTCGGCAATGCCGGCGGCAACGAGGTGTTCCCAAGCAAGGCCGTCATCAGTTTCGATAGGTTCCTCGCTCAGGTTTCCGCTGGTCATGACCAGCGCGTGCATACCGCGCGCCGCGGCTGCGGCGAGCAGCAGATGCTGAAGCGGTGTATAGGGGAGCATGACGCCGAGCTCGGGTAAATCGTGCGCGACGGATGGCGCGAGTGTAAGAGCGTCGGGGGAATCCCCCTCGCCAACAGCACGCCGGCGCAACAGCACGATGGGACGGATGCTGCCGGCCAGCAGGCCGCGCTCAACGTCGTTGACATGGCACAGGCATTCAGCATTGGCAAGGCTGCGCACCATAACGGCAAGCGGCTTGTTGCTGCGGCGCTTGCGACGGCGCAGCTCGACCACCGCCTGCTCATTGGCGGCGTCGCATGCCAAGTGGAATCCGCCCAGGCCCTTGATGGCGACAATACCGCCGCTGGCCAGCAGTTCGACACAGCGGTCAATAATGGCATCGCTGGTTTCGCGCGTGCTGCCGACGGCTGGCGTCGCCCCCGAGCCCTCGAGCTCCATGTCGCCTGCCGCCTCACGCCACGTAACATGCGGCCCGCAATCAAAGCAGGCATCGGGCTGCGCGTGAAAGCGCCGGTCAAGCGGGTCGCCATACTCTGCGGCGCAGGTGGGGCACATGGGAAAGCGATCCATCGAGGTGGCCGCTCGGTCATAGGGCAGTGACCGGATGATGGTAAAGCGCGGTCCGCAATTGGTGCAGTTGATAAAGGGATAATGAAAGCGACGGTCGGCGGGGTCGAACAGCTCGCGCAGACAGTCGTCGCACGTGGCGATGTCGGGTGAGATGAGCGTCGTGTGCATGGTCTGATCCCGCGACGCTACGATACGAAAGGCCTGCTCATCGTCAGCATCCCAAGCATCGGGCTCCAGGTCTGCAACAGCGACATGCTCAACGCGGGCCGCGGCAGGCGCGT
>ERZ857750.2615-NODE-2615-length-16797-cov-16.039601_pt1 | contig 16797 bp, 19 predicted proteins | sample MGYA00519915_ERZ857750 | MGnify/ENA primary metagenome ERZ857750 (study PRJEB31778, sample SAMEA3449358) | human gut metagenome | biome: human gut; feature: human-associated habitat; material: faeces | place: United Kingdom | collected 2010/2012 ... | reverse complement strand
GTAACAGAGGACCATCCATATTTATAACAACTTGAACATATTATCATATTTTTTTGTATGCTGCAAGCCTTTTTTTGTATTTTTTTCAATTCAGATATCTTTATATGATTGCTCTATATATTAGTATTAAATTAATACAAATTTCTCCATCGCCTTGGCAACACCATTTTTCTCATTCGTTACCGTAATATAATCTGCAATCTCTTTTATTTCATCGATTCCATTTTCCATGGCTACAGAAAATCCTGAGCATTCTAATAATTCCCTGTCATTATCTGCATCTCCACAGCCCATGACCTCTTCCCTTTTAATTCCAAGACTCTTAGCCAAATGAAGAAGCCCATCTCCTTTATTACATCCTTTTTTGGATATTTCAATGTTCTTTGGAAGAGAACTTGAATACTGGATATCATCAAATCTTTCTAATGCTTTCCAGACCTTTGCTCTTTCTTCCTTTGTACGAAATAATAAAGTTATTTTCTCTACTGTTTCCGTCTTGTCATGTTCTTTTAAAAAATCTTCCAGATCATTGATCAGTTTTCTTGAATTATGAATGATCGCTTTCGTATTAGAATCTAATTGATAATAATCAACATTTTCCATGTCTTTTCTCGCAGCATATGATTGTCCATTCATACTGTAACTTTGCATTACATCAAATTGTTTTAGAAAATCCATTAATTCCAAAATCCTTTTTTGCTCAAACTGATTTTTATAAAGAACTTTCTTTTCTTTTAAATCATAGATTGTCGCCCCATTACTGAAAATCCCATAACGGATTTCTTCCATATCTTTTAATTCTTGTGGAAGTGCATTGACCGCTCGTCCTGTTGCAGGTGCAAAAACAACACCTTGACTAACCGCACGTCGGATGACATTCTGTGTATATTGTGTGATCTTACGTTCTCTATTTAAAAGGGTTCCATCCATATCAACCGCAACAAGTCTGATCTTACTTGTTCCCATTGTTTTCTTCCATCTCCTTCTCATATGCTTTCCAAAGATCTGGTCTTCTCTCTTTGGTTCGTTTCACTGACTGTTCATGTCTCCATTTGCGGATATTCTCATGATGCCCTGAGAGAAGGACTTCTGGTACTTCTTTATCTAAGAATACAGGTGGTCTTGTGTACTGCGGATATTCAAGCAATCCATTTTCAAAGGATTCATCCCCTGCAGAATCATCATTATGTAAGACTCCTGGAACCAGTCTTGAAATCGAATCAATCATAACCATTGCTGGAAGTTCGCCTCCAGTCAATACATAATCCCCAATAGATACATAATCTGTAACGATCTCTTCTAAAACTCTCTCATCGATTCCTTCATAATGTCCACATAAAAAGACCAATTCTTCTTCCTTTGCAAGTTCTTTTGCCATCTCCTGATGAAACGTTGTTCCCTGCGGAGTCAAATAAACGACTCTTGGCTTTTTCTTCATGTTTTTTGTAAGATCTTTATACGCACGATAAACCGGCTCCGGCTGCATCACAAGTCCAGCTCCACCTCCATATGGATAATCATCTACTTTCATATGCTTATTGGTAGAATAATCACGGATATTAACCGCATTGATCTCAAGAAGTCCTGCATCGATCGCTCTGCCGATAATACTTGTATTAAGCCCATCCATTACCATCTTTGGAAACAATGTTAATATATGAAATCTATTCATCTAATAATCCTTTCATCACATGAACTGTAATCTCGCCTTTTTGAAGATCTACTTTCTTGATACATTCTCTGATCGCCGGAAGCAAAATTTCTTTCCCATCTTCCATTTTCACTTCATAGACATCATTTGCACCCGTCTGTAAAACATCTGTTAATTTTCCAAGAACTTCTCCATTATCCTCTCTGATCACAGAAAGGTCGATCAGATCTGCAATAAAGTATTCATCTTTACCAAGAGGCACTGCCTGATCTCTTGTAACAAACAGTCCTTTTCTCTTATACATCTCTACTTCATTAATATTTGTAAATTCTTTAAATTTTAAAACTGGCTGATTCTTTACGAATTTACATGATACTACATGTAATAATTTTCTTTCTTTTCCTGTATCTAAATATACTTCTTTTAATTTCTTAAATCGTTTGATATCATCTGTCATCGGAAATACTTTGACTTCCCCTGCGATACCATGTGTGTTCGCGATCGCTCCTACTTGTAAGAATTCTTCCATAAGTTTAATTCCTTTCATTTATTTTCTTCTTATTTATTGTATAGAAAGGTTTGGGAAAACTCAACTAGTTTTTTTCATGACAGAAGATATGAAGTTTGAATGTATCTCAAACATCTCATCAAATCGGTGTTCTTAAGTTCCTTTGATCTTCTGTTAACGAATACAAAAGCCTACCATCGCAAATTAGAATTTATCCCCACACTTCTTCTGCGATTTCTTTTACAAGTTTAAGTTTCGCCCACTGCTGTTCTTCTGTCAGTTTATTTCCGATCTCGCATGACGCGAATCCGCACTGTGGGCTTAAATATAGGCGGTCAAGTGGTACATATTTTGCTGCTTCATGAATTCTTGCGATCACTTTTTCTTTGTCTTCTAGTTCTGGTGTTTTTGTAGTCACTAGTCCTAAAACTACTTTCTTATCTCCGCTTACTTTCGCAAGTGGCGCAAATCCTCCTGATCTCTTATCATCATATTCCAGATAATATGCATTGACTGATTATCTCTGTGCGTATCAACTCTTACATAATCGATCCTGGTTCCAATGTCCATTCTTAATCACCTGATACGTCGGTAAATTTTCTAATCTTGTGAATTGTCCACACGATTGACTTCAGGTATATGATAAAAAATAAATAAACGATCGGAAGAGCAGCATTAGAATTTTGCCACGTTTTTTGCGGATTCGAAGCTGGCTTGGTGCGATGTTTGAGCCTCAAAGAATTCAAATTTGAATACCCTTGAAAGCGAGTTTCGCAAGGAAAGCCAGCGAATCAGCGATCTGCAAAAACGTGAGTAAAATTCTCTAGCTACTCTTCTGATCGTTTATTTATTTTTATCATATACTCGAAATCTACAGTTGGCCAATTACAAAATTTAAAATTTATTTCAATGCCGCCAATGTCTTAACAACCAGTTCCCATGTACGTTCCGTAGATGAAATACTCAATACTTCATTTGTCGTATGAATATGTTCCATCTGAGGACCAAAGGATACCGCATCAAGTCCTGGTAATTTTGAAGCAAAGATTCCACATTCCAGTCCTGCATGAATTCCTTCAACCACAGGTTCTTCTCCATTGTATAAATCTTTGTATGCCTCAACCATAACTTCACGTAGTCTGGAATCTGCTTTATACTCCCATCCTGGATATGGTCCTACGATTTCTATCTCTCCACCTAATGTTTCAGACAGAGATGTCAATTGAGCGATCAGATACTGTTTCTCTGTTTCACTGGAACTTCTAACTGCAAATGTCATCTGTACTTCAGAATCTTTCGTTGTTAAAATCCCCATATTTAGTGATGTCTGTACCAATCCTTCAATCTCTGGATTCATTCTCTGAACACCATCTGGCATATGAACCATTGCAGTCACTACTGCAAATGTTGTATCTTCTGTAAATGTCTCTACGTCAGCAGTTTCTTTTACATTTACTGTTAATCTTGCACCAGGATCTGTCACTTTATATTCTTCTTTGATCTGTGCAAATGTATTTTCAATGATCTGTTTTGCTTCTTCTACTTCTTCTGGAAGTACTGCAACAGATGCTTCGCTGAATTTCGCGATCGCATTGTCTTTTTCTCCACCATTTACTGAAACAAGCTGCATTTCAACCTCATTGAACAAACTTAACAACACTCTTGCCATTGCACAGTTTGCATTCATACGTCCTTTGATGATCTCAACTCCAGAATGTCCACCTGTAAATCCATCCATTTTAATCTCGATGACTGATGCATTGACTGTTTCTGTCTCATATGGAATCTTGCAGATCACAGATGCTCCACCTGCACAGCTGACTGTGAATACGCCCTCATCTTCAGAGTCCATATTCATAAATAAACGTCCTTTCAGATCAGAAACATCAATGGTTGCTGCTCCTAACATACCGATTTCTTCATTGACTGTGAAAATCGCTTCAATCGGTGGATGTGCCATTTCTTCATCATCTAATACGGCAAGTGTGTATGCAACGGCGATTCCATCATCTCCACCTAAGGAAGTTCCTTTGGCTAAAATATAATCTCCATCAATTTCTAAGTCTAATCCTTCTTTTTCCATATCTTTGTCGCAGTCTGATTCTTTCACTGCTACCATATCCATATGTCCCTGAAGGATGACTGGATCAGAATCTTCATACCCTTTTGATCCATCTTTCCAGATGATCACATTTAAATCTTCATCCTGTCTGTATTTTAATCCATGTGCTTTCGCAAAATCTACCAGATAATCACTGATCTGCTGTAAATTTCTTGACCCATGAGGGATTGCACAAATCTCCTCAAAATATTGAAATACTTTGTTTGGCTGTAATTCTCCTAATACTGACATCTCTATGTCCTCCTTATTTTTTATGCATTTTATAACGACTACCCTCTTTTTCAAGCTGGTTCGTCTTCAGCATATATTCTACAAGTTTTTTTGCATAGTCTCTCTTATCCTTTACAACCGCTCTATTTCTTGAAAATGGCTGTTTTGCTTCGAGACCTTCGCAAATTTGTTCCACTTGTGAAATTGTAATGTATTCATTTTGTTTTAAATACTTTTTTATTTTATCCTGTCCTTTGCTAAAAAGCAAATTCATCAGGTCATTTGTCTGATTCTTTTGTTTAACGATTCCCCATCCATATAGGATCATCGTCGCTATGGCAAATAAAACAATACCTATGATCGCTGTTGATAATTTCATTTTAAATTCCTTTTACCTAATAAGGTTTATTCTTCAAAAATAATGTATTTGTTTCTTTCTAAAATTGCAAAATATTGTGACAATCTCTCGTATAATTGTGTCGCTGCACCTTCATGAGCGCTTTCAAGTTCTTTCCCTATCTCGTAAATACTTTTCTTTCCATCGATCTTCTGCCACACAAAACTTCCATATTCATCTAATTTGATGAAACTATATCGTGGCCTTTTAAACAATTTCTGTGCGATTGTATTATAGAATCCCTTATTTTCTACAGTGATTTCTACAATTCCATCTTCTAATACTTCCCATTTCATATCATTGATCTTCGGGATATGATCAATATAATTCTTCTTATCTTTCATCAATTCACCTTTTTATTTAGAAAGCACTACTGCATGATCGCAGCAGTGCTTTCTTCTCACTGAAATACATATTTATTTTATTATTTTTCTGCATCTACTTCAATCGTCTTTTTATTTCTTGTGAAGTAGAATAGTGTAGCAAGTAATACTATAAACGCTACTAAACCAACCCAGTTGCCAGTCGTTTCAAAAGCTCCTCCATATACGGAAGAAAGATCGATCTTATCCGCAACATTAAATACTGCTAATACAGCAAGAAGGATACCAACGATACCTTCTCCTGCGATCATACCTGCCGCATAAAGGACACCTCTGTCTGATCCATCTTTTCTCGCTTTATCACTGTCGTATTTTCTCTTATTGTCAACAAACCAACGGATAACTCCACCAACCATGATTGGTGCACTTAAGTAAATTGGTAAATAAAGACCAATAGAGAATGCTAATACTGGAATTCCAAGGATCTCAACAACAATGGCGATAAATGCTCCCATGAAGATCAATACCCATGGTAATGTACCACCCATAACACCTTCAACAACCATCTTCATCAAAGTTGCCTGTGGTGCAGGAATCTGGTCAGAACCGAATCCCCATGCTGCATTCAGAAGATACATAACTCCTCCAATTGCAAATGCTGCCACAATAGCACCGATCAATTCACCGATCTGCTGTAATCTAGGTGTCGCACCTACGATATAACCTGTCTTTAAATCCTGTGAAGTATCACCAGCCATAGCTGCAATGATACAAATAACTGTACCAATGGAAATTGCTGATACCATACCTGTTGCTCCTGTATTACCAGTTGCTTTTAAGATAAATGTTGTTACGATCAGTGTTGCGATCGCCATACCTGATACTGGGTTATTGCTACTTCCTACAATACCAACCATTCTGGATGATACAGTTGCAAAGAAGAAACCAAAGACAACGATCATCAATGCTCCTAAGAGGCTTACTGGAATCTCTGGTAATAACCAAATTAAAACTGCAATGATCAATACTCCTCCAAGAACAACTTTCATAGATAAATCCTGCTGTGTTCTTAGCTGACTATCACCTGTCTTACCAAATCCTTTCATGGCATGTCCAAATGTCTTAACCATAGTAGGGAATGTCTTGATCAAACTGATCAGTCCACCTGCTGCTACAGCACCTGCACCGATATATCTGACATAATTACTCCAGATCTGAGAAGCAGATAACTGATTAAAAGCTAATGCCTTTCCTGCTTCATCAACAACCTTTGATACAGAATCTCCACCAAAATAAGCGATTGCAGGAATTAACACAAGATATGATAACACACCACCTGCGAAAATATAACTTGATACCTGTGCTCCACAGATATAACCTACACCTGCTAACGCTGGAAGGACATCCATACCAACAGAGGTTGTATAATTTCCCTGCATTGAGAATTGAACTTCACTAGGGAAAAGTTTTAAACCATCTGCAATAAATTTATAAACTGCTGCAATTCCAAGTCCTGCAAATACAACTTTTGATTTGCTTCCACCCTGTTCTCCGGCTAAAAGTACTTCTGCACAAGCTGTTCCTTCAGGATAAGGAAGTGTTCCATGTTCTTCTACGATCAGGGCTGTACGAAGAGGTACCATAAAAAGTACTCCTAAAATACCACCGCAAAGAGCGATCAATGCAATAGATACGAAAGATGGAGCACTCACTCCACTTCCTTTTTCTGATGCCCAGATAAAAATAGCAGGAATTGTAAAAATTGCTCCTGCCGCTAATGATTCACCTGCTGAACCAATTGTCTGTACCATGTTATTCTCAAGAATGGAATCTTTCTTTAAGATCATTCGGATCACACCCATAGAAATAACTGCCGCTGGAATAGAGGCTGATACAGTCATACCAACTCTTAATCCTAAATAAGCGTTGGCACCACCAAATATAACCGCTAGGATCATACCAAGAATTACTGATGTAACTGTAAATTCAGGTAACACTTTATCTGCGGGAATAAATGGCTTAAAGTCATTTTTCTTTTCCATTTTTCTCTCCTATTTTCAATATATATTTCACTGTATCTCTTTATTATACTAAATTGTTGAAGAAAATGGAACCCCTTATTTTTTAAGATTCTAACCCGTCATTCAACACATCTTACGTTTTTCCCTGATTTCATCCAATAAGTCACTTGCTCCACTTCCCAATAAAAACCACAATTCCATCAAACATTTCATATTATCTGTCTGAGAAAACCTTAATTCTTATCTGATACCATTCTCCATACACACCACATTAAATTGGCCAACTCCACAACTTAAAATTTAAAATAAATCCAGCATATTATCCAAATATACTTCTTCCCTCACATGAATCTGATATTCTGGCTTTACCATATAATAAAGCAGAAACTCCAATACTAAAGCACTTCCAAGGCTTCGTCCTTCTATTTTGAAATTAGAGAACCCCATTGGCAAGTAAGTATTTTTAATATCATCAACACTTATAAATCCTGGATTTTTCATTGCTTTTGAAAAGCGGTATCCTTGATCAGCTTCTGGTGCTTGGCAGATATGTTCTGAAATATTTTCTCCTAAATTTTTCCTGCTGACTGTTTCGTAGCACTGCTTTCTTTCCTTACATCCATACCAACAGCATTCATTGCATAAGAATTCTACCTTATCTTTTTCCACGTTTGATAATTTTTTCAATTGATCAAATGCTTTATTCAAGCGAAAATCTGGTACAACGTATTTAAAATCTTCTTTCTTTACCTCATTTAAAAATTCTTCAAAGTTTGTTAAAACTTTTGTCGTTGAAGAAACAAAATATAAGCCTTTGTAATGTTTTTTTATATAGTCAAGTAATACATCAGAATAGATGATCACACCATTTCTTTTTTGCCCTGTTTCTTCAAATAATTTACATAATTCATTGCATTTCCTATCCGACAGATGTTCTTCTCTTAACAAACTATTGCTAAACGTTAGTCGTGCCGAGATTCCATATTCTTTCATTAATTCTAAAGCTTCTTCTGGATTACCCGAACCAAAGCCAGCACGACCTCCTCCCCAGATACAATCCGCCGGAGATCCATAGATAGAGCTGATTTCACACCATTCATAAAAATATTCTCTATGTTTTCTATATAATGGAAGAAATACGCAATACAGCTCATAAAATTCAAATAGTCCTGGTAGATGATAGTATGCTTTTTTATTTAACTTTTCCATATAGTGATACTCTCCAATTTCTTACTTATCTTTCTATTTATTAATATGCCAAAGATTATGAAACATCTCTAACTATACTGTTCTGGCCTTCTGGTTATGCATTGCCTGAACACGCATTTCCCATTCAAACGTCTCCATTGGTTCTGCTTTCGTATTCGCTGTTGGAACTATGACCAGATCCGCACCTTTGCTTTGTCACAGTATTGCAGACTTTTGTCAAGATTTTTTTGTATGTCTGTTTTCATGTTCATTTGTACTAGTGCAAGTTTCATTTTCCTCTCCTTCAAAATCTTTGTTGTTTCTCCTATTATATCAGTTCTTAATCAAATCTAACACTCTGATCTTTGAGATTATCATCAAAACATGATACAATAGCCTACAGTGTAAAATTTACATAAGAGCGGAGAATTATTACAATGGAAAAAGACCTTACTACTGGAAATATCACACCACATTTATATTGTTTTTTCTCTTGTATTGTCTATTCTTTGCATCTTATTTGCTTACCCAATCCTGACCTTAATGCAGGTGGATTTCGTGATCATTCCTATGACAAAACTTTATTTAAGGATTATTTTTTCTGGGCTTATCTTTACATTTATGTATAATTGCTTTGCAAGTACGCTTCGTGCTCTTGGAGACAGCAAGTCTCCTCTTTATTTTTTGATCATCAGTTCTGTTGTCAATGTATTTGGAGATCTTATTTTTGTGCTTATTTTTCATATGGGAAGTGAGGGATGTGCGATTTCTACTGTATTAAGTGAAGCAATTTCCTGTATTCTTTGTATCATTTATATTCAAAAGGAAGTCCCAATCCTGCGACTTGGCAAGAAATGGCTCATCTTTGATCCATCTCTTTTAAAACAGACGATTGCTTACGGATGGGCTTCTGCGATGCAGCAAGCAACCGTACAGCTTGGTAAGTTGGGTGTGCAATCTATTGTAAACTCAATGGGTGTCTTTGTGTCCGCTGCCTTTGCAGCTGTAAACCGTATCGATGATTTTGCCTATATGCCACAGCAAAATATTGCTCATGCGATGACAGCTTTGATGGCACAAAATAAAGGTGCAAAAAAGACCGATCGTATTAAGGCTGCTTTTCGTTGTGGAATGAAGATTGAACTTTTTTATGGAATTTTTATCTTTTTTGTATGCTTCTTTTTGGCTCACCCATTGATGCAGCTTTTTTCAAATGATCCTGTCGTGTGCAAACATGGTGTGACTTATTTGAAACTAATCTCTTTGATGTATCTGTTCCCTGCAGTTACAAATGGAGTTCAGGGATATTTTCGCGGAATCGGAGATCTTAAGATTACTTTGATCAGTAGTTTTGTGAATATGTCGGTTCGTGTGATATTTGCGGCTGTTCTTGTGTTTCATTTTTCCTTGCAGATCGAAGCATTGCCATTTTCTTATCTTGCCGGGTGGATTGGAATGCTTTTAGCAGAGGTGCCATTGCTTTTGAGGAAATTTTAATTTGTGGTTGATGATGGAAATTATTGGTGGAATATTATAAAAAGGGTTATCTGTCTGTGACGTGCTCTCGCTCGACTCACACGCAGCTGTACTAAGCTCCTGAATGGTCTAACGACCATCCACTCGCTAAGTGCAGGCGTGTTCCTACGGTCGCAGACAGATAACCCTTTTTATAATATTTAAATAATTTGCGTGATCGAAACCACTACCGAACACGTGTGGAGAATGTTATTGGCTATAAATTAGGAATTTCTCAGACAGAGGATTGAAGCTTTGAATGTATTTTAAACATCTCGTCAAATCGGTGTTCTTAAACTCCTTTCATCTTCCGTCAACGAATACAAAACTTATCAACCAACATCGTTTAACATACACACTGTGTAGTGATTTGAATAGCGTTCCTTTGTATTAGTCAGAAAGAAGATAAGAAGAAATATTTATCTTCTTTCTGACTAATATATACAACACTACCTACAAATGAGAATTTTATCTTGGTGTCAGCTCCAAATACATATTCTTATACTGCCATGCACTTGTCTCCCAAGATACATCTTTATTCATATCGCGAATGACCATATCATCCCAGTTTGCTCGATTTTCAAAGTAGCAGGTCTTTGCTCTGTTGATCGTATCATAGAGCAGACCGCCTTCATATCTATCAAATGTAAAGCCATTTCCCGTATTATCAAACATGTTATATGGCTGAACGGTATCTCTAAGTCCTCCTGTTTCTCTTACGATTGGAATCGCACCGTATCTCATAGCGATCAGCTGTGTCAGTCCGCATGGTTCGAATCTTGATGGAACTAAGAGGGCATCACATCCTGAGTAAACGTTGTGAGCTACATTCTCATTGTAGGCGATATAAGCACAGAAGCTTCCCTTGTATTGATTCTCATAAGAACGGAATGCATCTTCATACCAGGAATCACCTGTACCAAGGACAACGACCTGTGTATTTCCATCCATGACACCTGGAATTACATCATTTACAAGATCCAGTCCTTTCTGGTTTGTCAGACGAGAAATCAGTCCGATCACCATTTTATTTTCGTCTACTTCTAAACCTAAAGATTCCTGCAGTGCTTTCTTATTGATCTTTTTATTTTCGATTGCATTGCTTGCATCATAATTGGCTTTTAACAGTTTGTCTGTGGATGGATTCCAGATATTAACGTCAATACCATTTACAATTCCTCTGATCTTATTTTGATGATATCTTAGGTGCTCTGCAAGTCCTTCTCCGTATTCTTCTGTCTGAATCTCTCCTGCATATGTATTACTTACAGTTGTAAGTCTATTGCAGTATGTGATTCCTCCTTTTAACATATTCGCATCTAACCAGTTTTGAGTCAGGCAGTCTTTGTTAAATACATAGTCCGGAAGTCCTGACCAGTATTGGATCATCTTTCTATCATAAATACCTTGGAATTTGAGGTTATGTATCGTAAGTACTGCACTTGCACGTCCTACATTTGTATCGGCAAAACATGTTCTTAGATACAATGGCACCAAAGCTGCCTGCCAGTCATGGCAATGTACAACATCTGGAACCCAATCCAGATAATTAAGTGCCGCCAATGCTGCCTTGGAAAAATAACAAAACTTTGGAATATCATCGATCAGATTTGTATATGGATTACCCCAGGAGAAAAATTCATCATTGTCGATAAAATCATAAACAACGCCGTCTTCCTGATATTCCATAATACCAACATAGTATTGTTTTCCATCAGAGCAAAGGTTCATATAAAAAGAGCCTTTATACTCCATCTTTTCTTGATATTCCCAAGGAATACATTTGTATCTTGGAAGAATAACCTTCACATCAACATTTAATTTTGCAAGACTCTTTGGCAATGCAGACATGACATCTCCAAGTCCTCCTGTTTTTACAAATGGATAGCATTCTGAGCCAATGAAAACGACACTTCTTCTTGGTCCAAGATCTACATATTCCTTTGGTTGCTCCTGTTCTACAGGTGCTTCTTGTTTAGCAACTACTTCTTGCTCAACTGGAACAGTTTCTTTTTTAGTATCTTCTTTTTTTACAGTGGAAACAGCTTTCTTTTTCTTAGCTGCCTTTTTTTCTGTTGAAGCAGCCGCTTTTTTCTCTTCCGTATCTTTTACTGTCGGAATATCTGCTTTTTTCTCTTCCGTCTTCTTAACTGTTGGAACTATCTGTTTTTCTTCCGTTTTCTTTACTGCTTTAACAGCTGTAGTTTTTTCATCCGTATTTTCTACTGTTGAAATAGTAGTCTTTTCTGTATCCGTATTTTTCGCTGTTGCTGTAACAGCTTTTTTCGTTCTAGTCTTTGCATTCGCTCTTGTCTTGCTTTTTGTTCTGCTTTTTCTGCTCATATTTGCCTCCAATCTGCAAAATAAGTCCTACACTTTGTAATAAATCTGATGATATTCTCATCTATATTTTTATTATATCACAAAAATAACGGCACTGTATATCACTTTAGTAATATACAATGCCTCATCATCACATTTCTATTATCTATGCAAATTCCCAATTTTGTGAAACTGCATTTGCAACCCGCTTGTGAAAAATTTTATTCTTCCTGCTGATTATAATCAATGATAATCTTCTTACAATCCACACATCGATAAGCAACGCTTTCATATTCCAATGGTTGATCTGCAAACCATCCAGAGCTAACTGCTAATACTCTCTTTTTTCTATTCCATCCAAGACCATGCTTTGACTGAATATATCCTTTTTCCATTTCTTTGTTACAATATGGACACTTCATCCTCATCCCCTCCATTTCATTGTAACATATCAAAGTTTCTTTTAATCTTTCGATTAATTACTTATATTTTACCACAACTTTCTACCTGTCGCTATTTTTTCCATAAATAATTCCTTTTTCAAATGCAAATATCCACACAATCCATGATCATCTTCTTACACCTTGCATATCCCAACTGTGAACTGTTTAATGACAATGTATAATTCTTAGCCATTCCCCATTTTTGTTCCGTATAGAAATTATAATTTGTCCTTCGTCTTTTATCTGTATCCTTTATCAGTTTCACTGCCCCATCTTCCGTAACATCATATAACTTACAGATACGTTTGATCTTCTCTGGCATATCTCCATATATAAATACATTCAGCACATCTTCTCTATCTTTCAATATAAAATCTGCATTTCTTCCAATCAAAACACAAGGCTCTTTTTCTGCGATTTCCAGGATTACTTTTCTCTGTGCCTCATACAACATATCATCCACGGATTTTCCTGTAATATCACGACCTGAAAATGCATAGGCAAAAAATCCTCTTTTGGGTGATAATTCTGCATTTTCTTCGATATATTCTGGTGATAATCCAGATTGTTGTGCAATCTGATCTATGATATTTTCACTGTAATAAGCAATTCCAAGCTGTTTTGCCACTTCTTCTCCAATAAAACGGCCGCCACTTCCAAATTCTCTACTGATCGTAATGATTCTTTTTGCCATGATACTTTCCTCCTTCTTAATGTGTTAACCGATCCACTTTTGTTTTTCTTATCTTCTTTAAAAAGACAAATCCGATCAAACATGCCGCAAGTTCCGTGATTGGAAATGCCCACCAAATCAAAGATACTCCTGCCTTGGAATTTCTTACAAAGACTGAAAAAATTCCTGCCAGTGGTAAGATGATCACAAGCTGTCTAAGCAATGAAATAATGAGTGATTCCATACCACCATCCAATGCCTGATAGATTCCCTGGTATGCCACATTAATTCCTGCGAAAATAAAGCTGATCGAGATAATCCTCATTGCACCGATAAAATATTCTCTAGAACTTCCTGCATTAAATAATATTGCAAAAGAACCTGGGAATATTTCTGTGATCAAAATTCCAAAGATCATTAATGCACTCGTATACATCAGTCCATATTTGATTCCATCTTTGATCCTCTTTTTGCTTCCCATTCCATAAGAAAACGCTATGATCGGTGTGATCGCATCTCTTAGTCCGAATGCTAAGAATAAGACAAACTGTTGTACTTTATAAAACAACCCGTAAGCTGTCTGGGCGGAAGGGCTGAATTTTAAAATAAGATTCATTACATATACCATAATGGACATCAATGCCTGTGCAATGATGGCTGGAAGTCCAATTGCATATATTTCTTTGATAATTCCAACATCTGGCTTCATATACTTTGCTCCATGTTCAAATTCTTTGTTTAATTTTATATGAAAGATAAACAATAACACTGCGGATGCTACCTGTCCGATGACCGTTGCATAAGCTGCGCCTTGAACTCCCATTTCTGGAACTGGACCAATTCCATAAATCATGATCGGATCAAGAATGATATTTACCACTGCACCCACAACCTGACCGATCGTTGAATAGAAGGATCGGCCTGTTGCCTGTAATAACTTTTCAAATAGTGAAAAGAATATAATCCCCACAGAAATTACACCACATATTCTAAGGTAACTTGTTCCCATAGAAATTACTTGTGGATCAACAGTCTGGGATGAAATATATGCTTCTACTCCCAAAATTCCAAATAATAAACAGATCACATAAATGATCACGCCCAAAAACAGACTATTTCCAGCAACCTTGGCTGCCTTTTTATGATTTCCCTGTCCAAGCGTCCTTGCAAGAAGTGCATTCGTTCCTACGCCCGTTCCGATTCCTACCGCAACCATCAGCATCTGAACTGGAAATACCAGTGTCAAGGCATTTAAAGCTGCCTCGCTTCCTACTCTCATATTCCCTACAAAGGCACTGTCTACAATATTGTAAACTGCCTGCAATGCCATCGATAAGATCATTGGAATTCCCATCTTGATCATGAGTTTATTGACTGGCATGTCCTTCATCTTGTTACTTTCTGCCATTTTTATTTTTTCCTCCTTTTTCTACATAAAAAAAGTGTGTAGTTTATCAGAATAAGCTGGACTTACGCTGATTCGCTACACACTTTTTAATGACATTTTATGATTTTAAAAATAGAAAAAACGAGTGGCAAAAACTGGATTTACGCTTGTTTGCTACTCGTTTGGTTTTTATTATATTTTGATTTTTTGAAAAAGTCAAATGAAAAAATATATTATTTTAATTTCCGATAATATATATAAAACATAGGCCCTGTCGTACAAACAGCCATTGTATCTACAATCGGTTCTGCCAGATAAACACCCATTGCCGCTAGTCCACTGCATAAATGATCGTATCATTACTTGCACCAAACAACTGTAAAATATTTTTTCCAAAAAGCAACATGATCACTGTTAATATGACTGATAATACAATCAACATCCATGTACAACTTCCCATCACTTTTTCTGCCCCTTCAATATGTCTAATGAACATCTTGTCTACCAGATTGTATAAAATATTGATAAAAAAATATTAGAGCTAGATAAAGGAATCTACAAAAAACATTCTGAAAAAAATAAAATTATTCCTTCAGCTTACGTGTTGATCATTAAATCCCCGCAATTTATTAATTAATATTTAATGCACATTATCATAATTACAAATCTGGATTGCCGCACCATTTTCCATAAGAGAAAATCCATGTTTTTGGTAAAATGGTACATTATTTTTATCTTCTGGCATTTCTGTATCGTCTAAAACTCTTGTTAATCCATATTCCAGAGGGCACCTTATGTCTTCTTCTAATTTCTTTTGATATTTCGCCATATAAAAATCCCCTTCTAACTATTCTTTTGCTTTATTATAGCTTGAAGGTGATGATTTTAAAGTTACTATTAAATTTATTAGTGATTCTTTGACTAGATTTCTTTCTTAATAAGTAAAATCTTCTTTATCTGGTATTGCACTTCCATAATATAATTGCCCGATCTGTCCATTCTTTAAAACTTTCATAATATAGCTGACAGATTCATTTTGTAGATGAAATTCCTGTGCTTTCTCATGATAAAAAATGTTCATAAACTTTCTCCTTATTTTTCCTTTTTATTTTAAGACTTATGCCTCATGAATCACATTTAATTCTTTTGTCATGTTGTCTAAATAATCACCTTTTAATTTATATGCTTTTGCATAGATCAAGTAACTGATCACTGCAAAGATCATTGGAATAACGATCATAATGATACGGATTCCATTTAATGTTGCTGCTGACTGCTGTGGAAGAGATGCATTGTATCCAACCATTGCAAGTCCAACAACTGTTAACAATCCTGAACCAAATTTTAAGATTCCTGCCCCGATGATAACAAAGACTGGGTTCGTAGGTGCCACAAATCCTGCGATTGCAATGATGATCAGACCAATAATTGGAAATGCGCATGCCATTGCAAACATTTTTTCTCTTCCAAGCTTCTTTACAATCTGCATGCAAAGATTATATGCAAGTAATAAACCAACGTTACTTACTGAACGATGATACTTTTGAAGGATATAATTCAAACCAAACAACCTTTTAACGATTTTATAATTTGCTTTTATAAGGCTTTCAGAGCGTATAGCCGTATACCAGCTTGCATTGTCAGGGATTAGGATAAACTTTTGATATTTTGCACATCGCTTTTTCCCAGCATACACATATTTGCCAGAAACCACCTCCTACTGTTCCAAGGAGTCCTGGTCTCTGATTTTTTGACTTTCCGGACAAAAAAATAAACCTGCTGTCATCTGCAGATCTCTCCACTGACAACAACAGTTTTTCCCTGATGCATTTATTTACTTTACCCTCCGTTCAATACCATCGGTCATACGGATTTCCACGCACCTTCTTTGTCTCTGGTGCCTTCTCAATACTCTTTTCAGCCTCTTCCCTCGTTGCAAACAGCCTGTGAGATTTCTGTCATAACAAAACCCTCTCTATGTCTCCTAGCTGCTTTTCCCATGCATCCAGGAAGGCAATTACAGCCAGTTTTCCAGAA
>ERZ857750.2603-NODE-2603-length-16844-cov-2.743820_pt1 | contig 16844 bp, 13 predicted proteins | sample MGYA00519915_ERZ857750 | MGnify/ENA primary metagenome ERZ857750 (study PRJEB31778, sample SAMEA3449358) | human gut metagenome | biome: human gut; feature: human-associated habitat; material: faeces | place: United Kingdom | collected 2010/2012 ... | reverse complement strand
AGATGTAAAGTAGATGCATCCAATTCTATAGAATCTAGCTGATCTATATAACGAATAGCTGCATATCTTGAATACTTTTTTTCTAAATTAAAGGGAAGACCTAATGCCCACTTAATATTAGCTTCAACTAAATCCACACCAGTTGACAAAGGAACTAGATCTGTCGCAATATAGTCGCCCCCTAATCGTGCCCCTAATTCAATCACTTTTACGTCATCCTTTGCCACCTTTAATTCCGCATGAACAGGACCGCCTTCAATTTCTAAGGCCTTAATTGCTGCAGTCGTTGTTTTTTCAATTAATGAGATAATATGTTTAGGATGTGCAGAAGGTTGATTATGCCCCATTTCAACAAAATGCGGGGCTCCTGTTGTAATTTTATCTGTTATTTGTATAATTCGAACTTTACCATTCTCAACGAAAGCTTCAACACTAACTTCATCCCCATTTACGAACTCTTCTACCAATACAACGCCATCTAAACTGTTTTCTTTTGCATATTCATATGCCTGACCATAAGAATTTTCACAATCTATGAAAGAAATTCCTCTGCTACCTGAATTATCCGAAGGTTTTACTATAACCGGAAAACCCAACTCCTTAATCGCATTTTCAAAATCCGAAAACTCTTTACATATTTTGTATTTCGGAATAGAAACATTATTATCAAATAAAGCATTTCGCATAAATGCCTTATTAGTTGCTAATAAAGCAGCTTCACATGAAATGGCGTTTAACCCCAAATCAGAACTAACTTTTGCAACAATTTGCATGGGACGGTCACTACATATAGTAAATATTCCATCTACTTCTTCTTTTTGAGCCGTTTCTAGAACACGCTTGTAATCAATTGTACTAATGTTATAAAATTTATCTACTTCCTTTACTCCTACTGCATTCTCATCATAATCGACTGCAATACACTCAATTCCTAATTCTTTCGTTTTCCTAATTGCTGCTAACTGCAATGCACTTGCCCCTAATAAAAGTATTTTTTTTTCTTTCATATGCGTATCTCCTATATCATACTATTAAACACTGAATTCCAATCCCCCTCAACTGCTTCCCATGAATAGTGATTATGAATTAATTCTCTGTTTTTTTCCAAATCAATAGTCATTTCCCCTTGTAGGCAATTCTCAATAATGTCCTTTAACTCACTAAATTTTTCATACTCTATATACTCTATGCCAATCTTCTTAAACTCATCATACTCTATCCAAACAGGATTCACAACGATTGTGCCCGCATATAAACATTCTCTGATTGATCCAGATAAACCATCTGTGATTTGTGCATGTATAAAAATATCTGTTGCAAGGCGAAGTACTGCAATTTCTGAAAAATCCAAGGATCGATCAATAAAAGTAAATTCAATATTGCAATTTTTCAATGCATCTCTCAATAATTTTTCATAGGTTAAGTCTTCATACCCTACAAAGTGAATTATTAAGTGTAATTTGTTTTTCTGAGATATTGATAATTGGGAAAGATTATTTATAACTTCTAAATGTTGCTGTCTTTTACTCCCATTATATCCTATTGCAATACTCATTTTATCCGCAGAAACACCAAAATGCTTTTTGCATTCAGTTTTATTGCAAGCCATTTGCGTTTTTTTAATCCAAGGTAATGCTAAAGTTCCAAATCGCAAAGATTTTTTTGTAAACAATTTTTCATATTTATGTCCAAAAAAAGTAGTAAAAGCTTTATATGTCTGTTCTCCTGGTCGATTAATAACATCAACGCATCTCACAATACATTCTAATTTCTTGGCTTCTTTTGAATTTATAGCTAAAATATCGGAACCCCAAAACATTAAAAAGGTTTTGCAGTCCATTAATTTGGTAATAATTCCGAGTACGCGAGCTTGGGCGTTGTGTGGGGGACTTTGAATCTCCAAAACATCAAATTCTTTATTTCTATATGTAAAGAAAAGCAATCTAAAAAATTTGAAAGTTCTCTTAAGCTTGTCTCCGTTTTTTCCCAAGACAACAAATTGGACTCCCATCTTCCTATACTCCTCTACAAATTTAAGATCCGCCATATCAAACACCGTAACACATACTTCGTGACCTTGTTTGATGTGAATATGCTTAATATACTCTTTCAACCAAACAGAAGAAGGGTTCCCTATGATAAAAAACTTCATTTAAACACGCTTCCTTTCCTCTACAGATAAAATGAATAAGCTAAAGTAAAACACTGTTGAAGGCAAATAGGTATACAACATATATCCTCCTGATGTCAACGAAACGACTGCAAACCCAAGTTCACTACATAAAATGAAAATAAATTCTTCTCCTGCTATTTTTCGCATGATGAATTTATGTAAATTAACAACTAAATCCTTTGCTACTAGCAACATCAAAAGTATCATGGCTACACCGGCAATAGCACCCGCAGAGTAGCCGACTTGAATATATACATTATGTGCATTTGTATTTTGATATGCTCTATTTGCTTCGATTATTTTTCTACCTTCCTCCTTATGCCCCATGAATCCAATGTTATTGATAAATTGTTTCCAAATATCTTTTCTCCCAGATGTAAATTCATCATTATTAAGATTATTTACATTATGCTCTGAAGTATGTGTTTTAATTCCCTTTGTGTAACGTATTGACATTCGAGAGAGCATGTCTTCCAATGTTATATCTTCATATTGTTTAGCGATTTGCAAATCCGGAGTAGATCTGATAATAGCTTTTTTTACATCAGTAAGCACAAAAAACATCGTAAAAAACAGTACTGTTGTTAGTATTAAAAATAAAACACCTTGTCTCAGTAAACACAAGACTCCTTTCCAATTGCGAAAATATAATCTTTGTAAAATTAGGATGACACCAATTGCGAAAAACTGTATAAAAATAGCTATCATAGAAGATCGCGAATTAGAATATATGGCAAAAATTACATCTAATGATAAAATGATATAATATAAATAAATATGTTTGGAATTTAATCTATGCTTACTATATATCATAAAAAGACTTGCAGAGGTGACTATTATCATATAATTGCCTAATGTATTAGGATTCACTAATATCGATTCATACTGATCACGGCCTAGTGCTGGTCCTATTATAATCGAAATAATTATAAATACTATGAACGAAATCAAAATTCCCATAGCAATTTTTTCTAAAACTTCTTGACGTGCATTAGCAAAAAATACAACGTTTTGCAATGGTATTATTATACAAAAAACAACACCAATCAACAGATACGCTAGTACAGAGTAATAGATGCCATTAAAAAGAAACGAGCACCCAATTATTGACAATAGTATGAAGTAACTCTTTTTAACTCTATATTCCTTGAAAATATTTGCTTTAACAAATAGCCCTATTATTATGATAGAGCAAAAAAACCCACATCCTACCACCGTTCTATAAAAATTATTTGGCTGTATAATAGGCATACTTAAAGATATCCATATTATACAAACTTGAATTGCTACTAAAAATTTATATTTATGCATGATATTTTTATTTATATCTTCTATTGTTTTTATTCCATTTAAGTTCATAAATCACCTTCATAGAGTATTATAACAAATCCAATCAAGTAGTGGATTTAAATATATCCGCACCTTCAATAAGTATTGAGGAAACCGGAATATCCCATCTATAATATATTATGCTACAGTTTTTCCTAATCATATTAGCAGATTTATTTTCCATTTCTTATAGTTAAATACAACTCATATAATTTTTTTTCTTCAATACCCCAATTTAATCTTCTAGTGTATAAATTGTATCCCTCATTTCCTAAGTTTGAACATAGAGTCGTGTTGTTTTTTAATATTGTTATAGCACGGCTCATATCCCCAATATCTTCAGGGTTAACTGTTATTCCAAACTTATATTGCTCGTTCATTTCTATCGCATAAGGATACGCAGAAATTAAAACAGGAAGATTCATCTGAAAATATTCATACACTTTCACAGGAAATGTTTCAATCTTAAAATACTGTCCACAATCCAGCAAGGTTGATGCCCCTACACTAGCTTCCTTATAAATATCAAAAACTTCTTCTGGGGTGCACTGTCCTCGATAATCTACACATATATAGGATTCTTTTTTTTCCAATTCATGTTGATATTCAGTTGAAGAAAAAGTTCCAGCTAAAATAAGTTTGCAATTTGCTTCATAGCATGCATCAATCAAATATGTAATACCTCGCTCATGCGTTAATCCTCCTGCATAGCAAATTTTAAAAACTTCATTACCATTCCGTATATGATTTTCACTTTCTCTATAAATTGGATAATTTGCTATATATTGATGTAGCTTACATCTGCCTTGAAATGGGTTATAGATAGAACCATCTTCTCTTCGTAAAGGACAAATAGAAATAACCCCATTAATTCTTTTACATACATGAGTCTCATATTGTTTATATAATGCTGCAATAATATTTCTAAAGATAGCAGGGATATATTCCTTTGTTTTTATTTGTTCATAATAGTATTCATGACTGTCAAAAATCACTTTTTTATTCTGTTTTATTAATTGTGTGGCGATTAACAATAACTCAGGATCATGCAAATGATACACTTCTGCATTTATTGTTAATAAACACTTTAAAACTTTTTTAATGCTACAGATCCGTTCAACTCTATTTCGAAAAGAAATATTCATGGAATGGATATGAACCCCTTCTCTAATTTCATCTTTAAAATTATCATTAACCACTAAATGGACTTCATATTCTTTCGTCAGAGATATACACTCTTTCTGAAAAATACGATCATCATATCTGTCGTGTGCCGTTGTAACATGACAAATTTTCATTCCTAAAACTCACCCTTCATGTCTATACTTGCAAAATCTATCAGTGGCAGTTTTACCGACTGTCCAGTTTTCTGACTTTTGTAAATAGATAATACGGTTTCCAAGGCATTTCTACCTGCTACAGCATCTACATATGGCTTTCTATCGTTCTGAATCGCATCGATCACATCTGCAAAGAGGCTCGTGTGACCATTTCCATAAACGTTACTAGTTTCTTCTTTTAAGCCTTTATTTTTACCGTCTTCTGCTGTTTCATCTGCAAAGTCCCAGACATCAATATTATTAGTTGAAGTACCACCGATTTTAACAGTACCATTTTCTCCAAATATATACAGTGTCTCCTCTAAGTTCTTAGGATATACATTTGTAGTTCCCTCAATGGTTCCAATAGCACCATTCTTAAACTTTACAACAGCCATTCCGACATCTTCCGCTTCAAGATAATCATGGAACTGCTGTCTGGTAGCTCCATAAATTTCATCGATTTCATCGCCCATCATCCATCTCAAAAGATCGATTCCATGGATACACTGATTCATTAAAGCTCCGCCATCCTGTTCCCACGTACCTCTCCAGGATGCCTGATCATAATACCCATGGTCTCTGTTCCATCTTACATGTATCGAACCATGCGACAGTTTGCCAAATCTTCCAGCCTCAACAGCTTTTCTTAATTTCTGAATCGCAACATTGAAACGATTCTGGTGACATGCAGAAACCTTAACTCCTTTTTCCTCCGAAAGCTTAATAATTTTATCTGCATCTTCAATGCTCATTGCCATTGGTTTTTCAATAATCAGATTAATATCCTGCTCAATACAATACAATGCAATTTCTGCATGAATACCACTTTCGGTTGCGATACTGACCAAATCTGGTTTCACCTCAGCTACCATCTGCTTATAATCTTGATATCTTTTAATAGATGTATCTGCCTGCAAATCATGTTTTTCCAGCAATGCTTCCATCTTTTCCGGGAGCACGTCACATACCGCTACAATCTCCAGCTTATTATTTATAGCTGCCTTCATATGGTTTGTAGCAATTCTGCCACATCCGATCAATGCATATTTCATAGTTTCCCTCCTATTTGTAGTGTAATATTTGTTTAATTCTAGGTTTAAAATACTCCGCTATTGATTGCATACAATTTAATTTTTTTACACGATAATAATTACGCGGGATTGCACCAAATCCTCTCACGAAGCGCTCAATATCTTCTATCATTGACCCTTCAAAATCGAATATATCAACTCTTTCTGATGCTTTTTTTATTCCCTCCCATAGTAATAGTGACGTCGCACCTGAATTTCTATATAAAGGATCTCCACCGCTCATCAAATAATAGCATCTATTATCATCAAAAACATAGTATGCGGCAGCGTGCACACGCTGTTCCGAATCTCGCGCACATAAAAGTAATTTTGAATGCCGCTCCCCTGCTGCGGAATCAATCCTCCGAATGATGTTTTCATCCAATGGAAAAGAGCGTCCCTGTCGCAAAAATGTTTTTTTCTGCATTTCTATTAATACTTCTATATTATCCTCTTCTTTAACGAAAACATTTTTTTTCGCTTTGCGAATATCTGTCCTTATGTTCTCTTTAAATCCTTTCCAAACCAGATCTAAATCGTTTAGATTTTCCAACCGATATGAAAACATCGCTTCCACCTTAAACCCAGCCCAAATAAATGGTAATACATAGTCATTATTAATATCTAAATAAAAATTACAACTATATTGAGGAGGTAACTGTTGAATAATTTCATTTATCAGCTTTTTATTTTTTTCCAGTTTTTTGCTTATCTTAGCACCTGTTTCCTCAAGATATACTCCTAGTGTTTGTGTCAAAGCAGGAACTCCCAGTGTTTTTTTTCCTAAATACTTAGATTTATAAATAGGAAATCTGGCAGAAATATCACCATTGTTTTTTATAACCTCAATATATTCCCACGAGTCTTCTGCAACTGCATTTAACCACCATTCCGTTTCAAAAATAGAATTGATGCATTGTTCATTGTTTTTCATCTTTTACGTTCCTCTCTAACTCGACAATCGCATCTTTATATGAAATAAACTGATAATCATTTGCCTTCAGCCAACCTATCAGCCACTTATACCATTCCCGCTCTGTAGCATAGCCTTCACAAAATTGAGAATCATGAAACAGTATTGTCAAATACGGTAAATCTTGTTTCTCTGCCTTTTTGATTAACTCTATTGTTGCAAGCTTTTTTTCACCCAGTTTTAATGGCAAATACCCATCCATAATAACTAACGGAAATTCCCACATATTCCCAATTCTGTAAGGTGGCTTTAAGCAACAACCTCTCGTTTTATTAAACTCAGAAGTATCAAACAGGTAACCGCTTTGATTAAACAATGGAAAAGTTGTATCATCAAATCTTACATAATGCGTTCTGATACCAAAGTTTTCGTGGCCTAGAATGTTTTTCATTTGCTCGTATTCTTCCTTAATCTTATTTTCATCGTTATAAGCAATTCCGTGTACCCCTACATCGAATCCCTGCTCTAGTACATAATGAATAATGGCTTTTGCTCGTTCTGGAGAATATGACATTCCCAATCCCTTAGCCATGCCGAAAAAAAATGTAGACTCAATCCCATTTTTCCGATCAAATGCTATGATTTCCGGGATATGATGCCGTTTTTTTGAAAAAGGGGTCAACATGCGATAGAACCATTCACGCACACCATATCTTCTTTTTATAAGTTCCAAAGAACTTCTCACCCATAACTTCGGATAAATTAAATCCCTACAATGATCATCTCTGAATAAATGATCTACATCATGTGATATGATGACTTTCACCCGTAACCTCCATAAAACATGTTTATTCTACTGAATGCAGCTCCTGAAGTCCAGCAACTGTCTTTATATATTTACGCGAGCATTTATTGCAATGTAAGCTTCCATCCATACGTTCCCCACATTCGCAAACCCAGCCAATTTGCTTTGCCGGTATCCCTGCAACTAATGCATAATCGGGAACATTCTTCGTCACCACAGCCCCAGCAGCGACCATCGCCCATTTACCAACCTCATGTCCACAAACAACAGTTGCATTAGCACCTATAGATGCACCTGTATGCAGAACAGTTTTTTTATATCCTGCCGATCCTTTTGGATATTTAGCTCTCGGCGTTAAATCATTAGTAAACACCATCGATGGTCCGCAAAAAACATAGTCTTCCAGTTCCACCCCTTCATAAATCGACACATTGTTCTGTACCTTGCAACCATCCCCAATGTTAACGTTATTAGAAACATTCACATTCTGGCCAAAGGAACAACCCTTTCCGATCCTCGCACCTGACTGCACATGACAAAAGTGCCATATTTTCGTTTTTTCTCCTATTTCAACATTATCATCTACAATGCTTGTTTCATGCACAAAATAATCCATATTTATAACACCTCAATATTTTCTCTGTTCGCGATACCCTGCATTACATTCTTCGTATCAAAGATCGCCTTTGCATTCTTCTGGATCATATCATAATCTACATTGGTATGTCCACATGTGATCATCACCAGATCGTACTGAGCAATGATATCCCCATCAATTGACGGAATTCCTTCCATTACAATTCCATTTTCCTTAAAGGAACTGATATACGGATCAAAGAATTCCACATCAGCACCGTTTTCTTTTAAAATATCGATCACCGGAATTGCCGGACTTTCTCTATAATCGTCGATATCCTGTTTATACGCTACACCCAGCACAAGCACCTTTGCACCATTTAAAGCCTTCTTATGTGCGTTAAGGATACGCATTGCCCGCTCTACACAATACTCCGGCATCTTATCATTGATCATCATGGACGATTCGATCATGGACGTATGGAATCCAAATTCCCTTGCCTTCCAAGAGAGGTAATACGGATCCAGCGGGATACAGTGGCCACCAAGTCCCGGACCAGGATAAAATGCCTGGAATCCATATGGTTTTGTTTTCGCTGCATCGATAACTTCCCACAGACTGATTCCCATTTTATCACATAAAATAGCCAGTTCATTTACCAGTCCAATGTTGATGTTGCGATAAGTATTCTCCAAGATTTTCTCCATCTCAGCAACTGCCGGAGATGAAACTTCATACACATCGCCTTCCAAAACTGCACGATACATAGCAGAAATCGTTTCTGTAGCATCCTTGCCAATCGCACCGACAACCTTTGGTGTGTTCTTTGTTTTGAACTGTTTGTTACCTGGATCAACTCGTTCCGGAGAGAATCCCAGATAAAAATCCTCCCCGCATTTCAGACCGGAACCTTCTTCCAGAAGTGGTTTGATTAGTTCTTCTGTCGTTCCCGGATATGTAGTGGATTCCAGAACTACCATAGTGCCTTTCGTCATATATTTTGCAATCTCTATTGTCGAATTCTTGACATAACTGATATCCGGCTGCTGATGCTTGTCCAACGGTGTCGGCACACAGATCGCAATAAAATCCACGTCTTTTACAAAGCTGAAGTCCGTCGTTGCAGAAAGCATTCCCGCTTCAACAAGTTTTTTCAGATCACTGTCAACAACGTCACCAATATAGTTATGACCTTCGTTTACCAGATTTACTTTTTCCTCTTGTACATCAAATCCAATCGTCTTGAATCCTGCCTTCGCTTTTTCTACAGCTAGTGGAAGCCCTACATAACCAAGACCGACAACGCCGACCGTAATTTCCCTATTGTTGATTTTTGTTAATAACTCCGTTTTCATTATTCGTTACTCCTTTATTAAATCCATAAATTCAGCTGAAAGTTTTTTATAGTTAAATCGATTTTGAATAGCCAGTCTTCCTTTTTTTGCAACATCTGTCATGTAGCTTTGGTTGGATTTTTTCAAGTTTTCTATAATTTCACAAATCCTACCTATGTCATCAGGGTTAACATCGTATCCACATTCATATTCTGTAAAATAGCTTTTCGTATTCAATGCACAAATACCTGGTTTCCCTGATGCTAAAGTATCAAACATCTTATTTAAACATAAGCCAAATCTATACAGCGGAGAAGCTATCCCACACATATAAATACAGTCAAATTTCTCACATAATCTCGGTATGCATTTTTTATTTACCGGTGGCAGAAATGTAACATTCTTTAGATTAAGCTGCTTTGTTTTTTTTACTAAATTTGCTTTCTCAACTCCATCTCCAACTAGAACAAAATGTATATCTTCATCCTTAATTTGTTGTGCAGTTCGCAAAATAGATTCCAAAGCATTTGATAACGCATGTCCGCCAAAATATCCAACAATAAATTTATGTTGCATATTTAATTCATTTAATATCTGTTCATGCTCCGTCGGTAATTCTAGCGGATCATTCCATTCTTCTAGTAAAATTCCATTAGGAATACATTTAAACTTCCCATCCTTTAGTCCATGTTTCTTCATGTAAGATTCCGCATAAGGCAACAGTGAAACCACATAATCAGAATGCTTATAGGCACTATTTTCCCCAATCTGCATCGCTATAACAAATGGATGATATTTTGACATTCCTCCAATTTCTATTAATGTAGCAGGCCACATATCATGGACTTCATGAATAATCTTAATTCTTTTTTTTGATTTTTTTCGAATTCTCTGTCCTATATAAGTGTCTAATGGATACGTGGAAGAATCTATTACCACATCTGGATCCATGTCCTTTATAATGCGCCCTGTATGCAGCCACAGTTTTCCGATAAACTGTGCCATTGTAATAGCACGCTGTCCGCCATTGCCTTCATACCGTCGCGTTTTGATCCAATGATAATGAATACCATCAATGATTTCTTCCTGAAAATCTTTTGATACATCTGGATTCACTCTTCGCAAATGGGAAAAGTCTGCGGCAATGATATCGACCCGGTGTCCCATAGCGATCCATTCTTTTGCAAAATAATATGGACGAAATTCCATCCCCATTTCAGGACTGCCAGCATAATGGTTAATAATCAAAATATTCATGTACTATATCCACCTTATTTTATAACACTAACGAAAGTCTGAATCATCAACTTTATATCTCGAAAAAAACCAAATTGATTCATGTATTCCAGGTTATACTTCATCTTTTCAGGAAGAACTTTTTTCATATAAGCGTCATCTAACGACATACCCTTTTCAGTATATTCATCTATAAGTTCATCCTCATCTTTAAAGCTGATGCTAGCCAATGATGTAACTCCCGCAGGCATCAGCAACGTAGCCATCATTTCATCTGTATAGCGATCCACATATTTTCGGACTTCCGGTCTGGTTCCAACAAAACTCATCTCACCCTTGAGAATATTAAATAACTGCGGAATCTCATCCAGTCTGCATTTTCGGATTTTCGCACCGACCCTCGTGATCCTAGAATCATTTCCTGCCGTCACTAAAGAGCCAATTTTATCTGCATTATTTACCATAGTACGGAACTTAAAAATCCTAAAATCCCGATTCCCTGCTGTTACACGGACCTGTCGGTAAAACACCGGCCCAGGTGAATCCACTTTAATAGCAACAGCCAGAATCAGAAATAACCAGGATAACAGAATCAGCATGACCAGAGAAGCCACAATATCAAACCCGCGCTTTACAATCAAGCTCCCCTGTTTCTTTTTTAATATCTTGTAGTAATGTCGCACTTGTTCGTTTTTCATACTTTCCGGAAGATCATTCCAGTTAATCCACATAATCCTGTAACACCTTTACTGTATTGTCTATAATATATTCTACTTGCTCCTCTGTCAGTTTACTATACAGCGGCAAGGTGATTTCATTTTTATAAAATGCGTAAGAATTTGGGTAATCATCCATTTTGAATCCTAAATTCCGATATGCTGTCAACAGTGGCAACGGTTTGTAATGCACATTTGTTGCAATTCCATGTTCTGCTAGTTTTGCTATAATCTCATTTCTCTCTAGTTCACCGATCCCCTTCGGGCGAATAAAATACAAATGTCCGCTTGAACGCTGTCTTTCATCCTCATGGCAAAGACGATATACGGGCATATCCTTAAATGCTTCGTCATACTGATCGATCACCTCGTGACGGCGTTTCAGCATTTCTTCATATCGTTTCAACTGTTCCAAACCAATGCTGGCCTGAATATCCGTCATATTGCACTTATACGCAGGTGATACGATATCGTATTCCCATGAACCGATCTTGGTCTTATTCAGAGCATCTTTCGTCTGACCGTGCAAGGACAAATTCATATACTGCTTATAGATCCACTCATTGTCAACTCCGCTAATAGTTGTCCATGTAACGGCTCCACCTTCTGCTGTGGTCAGATTTTTCACTGCATGAAAAGAGTAGCAAGTAAAATCTGCAAAGCATCCTGAACATTTTCCGTCTCTGACTGCTCCAAAGCCATGAGCAGAATCAGCCATTACGATGATCCGATCAAAATGTTTCTGAAGCTCATTTTTTGTATTCGCATGAAATAAGCTCTTTTTCCCTTCTAACACACGATACAAAGTCTCGTAATCGCATACGATTCCTGCCAAGTCAACCGGAATGATGACTTTCGTCCGTTCTGTAATCGCTTCCGCTACTTTTGTATAATCCATTTCTGGATGATCCTGTTGGATATCCACCATAACAGGCGTTGCGCCCACATGGCAAATAACGCTGCAACTAGCCGTATAGGTATATGCCGGAACAATGACTTCATCACCCGGTCCGATTCCTAAAAGACGTAAAGTCATTTCCATTGCTGCCGTTGAGGAATTCAGACAGACAACACGATCCGTCCCCACATATGCCGCAATTTGCTTTTCAAATTCCTTTGTCTTCGGTCCTGTTGTGATCCATCCGGAACGCAGTGTTTCCACAACTGATTCGATCTCACGTTCTGAAATATCCGGTGGAGAAAATGGTATGTTCATATAAATCTTCCCTTCTTATTGCGGGTGATACGTATCACAAATTTTTTCGATTTCCGCTTTGATCGTATTCCCATTTTGATATGCTATATGAATCAACTGATCAAGCTGATTCAGGAACTTTTCATCATCTAATTTAATCGGTTTGCCAATAAATATCAAATCATTTGTCGTGCTTTCTAACCCTTCTTCTGCCATAAGGAGTTCCTCATAAAGTTTTTCACCTGGTCGCAATCCCACTATTTCAATTTTAATATCGCGACCTGGAACATATCCCTTCATCTTGATCAGGTTGACTGCCAAATCATAGATTTTGACAGGCTGCCCCATATCAAGGACAAAGATTTCACCACCCTTAGCCATCAATCCAGCCTTTAATACCAATGATACTGCTTCTGGTATCGTCATAAAAAATCGTGTAATTTCCTTATGAGTCAATGTCACCGGTCCACCAGCTTCAATTTGTTTTAAAAACAATGGAATCACTGATCCGTTGCTACCCAAAACATTGCCAAATCGCACTGCAACAAACTCTGTCTTTGACTTGCGATTATATGTCTGTACGATCATTTCACAAATTCGTTTTGTTGCCCCCATAACATTAGTAGGCCGCACTGCTTTATCCGTTGAAATCAGCACAAAACGACGCACGTTATACTTGTCCGCCAGCTTTGCCATATTCCATGTTCCCATACAGTTATTCTTAACCGCTTCATTAGGGGAATATTCCATCAGCGGCACATGTTTATGCGCTGCCGCATGATAAATAATATCAGGTTTATATGTTGAGAATATGTTTTCCATTCGATCATAGTCACGAACGGATGCAATCAGCACTTCCACATCTGCATCCGGATAATAACGCTTAAGTTCCATCTGAAGCTCATATGCGCTATTTTCATAGATATCAATTACTAAGAGTTTTCCCGGATTGTTTGCAATAATCTGTCTGCAGAGTTCCGAACCAATAGTTCCACCTCCGCCAGTGACCATGATAGTTTTCCCCGCTACAAAACTTGCCAGCTCTGGATTTTCGATCACAACAGCATCGCGCCCCAACAAGTCCTCATAATTTACTTCCCGCACTGTCTGACTGAGAGACGAAGTCAAGCTGGATGAAATCGCAGGAAGCCGTTTCAAACGGGCATCAGTTTCCTGACAAATAGTCAGCAATTCCCTAACCGTTGTCGGAGACGCTGATGGAATAGCAATAATGATCTCATCAATATGATATTTCTTCGCCATATATGGAATGTCAGTTCTATTTCCTACAATGGGAATGCTGTGGATATACTTTCCTTTTTTCGCCGGATTATCGTCAATAATGCATACGACCTTGGACTCTCCCGGCCCATACTGCAGCTCTTTGATCAGAAGGGATGCTGCTGCACCCGCACCAACGATCATAACATTACGGAGACTCTCTGCTTTCTCATACTTTCTTCTGAACTGTCTCCAGACACGGATCGAAACTCTGGAACCTGCCAGAAGTACAAATAAAAAGACCCAGTTAAAAATATAAAAACTTCTGGGCATATCTACATTGGCAAAAATTCGATATACAACATATAAAGCTTCGATCACCAAAGAAGCTTTAAAAACAGAAAGCATTTCATCGATTCCTGCATAAGACCAGACTCGATTATATAAGCGAAAGAAGGCTAAAACTCCAATCGTGATGAGGATATCAGCCGGCAGACATTTTACTGCCGGTTCCAGATATGTGATATCCATAGTAAAAATGCCGAAGCGCAGTGCTAATGGCACAATAGAACTAAAAGCCACAATGATCGCATCTACGATTACCAATATTGCAATTCTAATATATTTTGAACTCATCTTTGCCTGCCTTTGCTACCAAAACTCGTCATAAATTCACATACACTCTTAGTGTACCACAAACTAACATTTAATTCAATATCACCCTAAAGTCTTCCGCTTTTTCCTCTTCACGATCCACACGATCCCCCCGGCTATGGCAACCAGAATCACAACAACGCCGACGGCCATCCCTGCGATCTTATTGGGCTGTTTGAAGATCTCTATCGGCGACCAGCTGTCGATCTCCGTCTTTCGTCCCTGAGCCTTGCCATAATACGATGGGATCTGGTCGTCTGCGAAGGAATCCAGGTAAGATGCCACTGTGTACCAGGCTTTGACTTCTTTATCGCCGTCGTAGATGATATGGTCTTCATAGTTGGTGATCGGGTTGCCTTCGGCATCTTTTGGTTCGATTTTCAAGACGCCTGCCGATTTATCCTTGACCGCCCCCAGCATCTGGCAGGAATAGAGATCCGCTGCCACGCTGTAGAGTTGATCATCGTCTAACTCTGTCACAGAAGTACCGTCATTATATCCGATGTCCGCCGCCCTGTTTAACATCAAACGATGCGGGTTCCAGCTGTATTCCAGACCGCTGCAGTAAAGTCTTGCCACGCCCATGAAATTGGACACGCTGGCATCCACTTCTGCCACAGCTTTCAGTTCCTTCCCCGTCAGATAAGCTCGCACCAACGGATACCCTGCCTGACCATCCTTGCCGTAACCAAGCGAAAGGATATTAAAAGCGTCTGCCACCGTCACCGATCCCTGCAGAAAACTTCCCCGGATCACGCCCAGCGGCACGATAGTCACCTGCACGCCGCCCTGATCGGAAGTCACTTCTCCCGAAGCAACGTCGCCCGCCTCATAGCCTTTGATAGAGCCTTTCTCTGCCTGCATGATGGCGTATTTATAGGAGTCGGCCAGCAGGTTTCCCAGCGGTTCTTCTCCCTGTGTCAGCCCTATCTTAGAGCTGTCTGGAAATGTGATTTGATTCTCTACCACCGTATCTGACACACTGTATCCGTACCGGCTGAAATATTCTTCATCCACCAGATTCCGATACTTGCTGAGCTCCGCCTCAACCGAAGCATCGCTTTTAACCGATTCGTCCAGTGAAATCAGCTCATAATCTTTGATTTTATAACGATCTCCGTCTTTTTTCAGCACCACATGTCCCATATTGGTATTGTAGCTGCCGCAGGAAACCAGATAAGTATCTCCCACCTGCACCGGTTCGTCCAGCGTGGTATGGCTGTGTCCGCTGACGATCAGGTCGATGTCCGGCACATTTTCTGCCAGCTGGTAATCCTCCGATTCTTCCAGTTTATCCGCTTCATTTTCGATAGTCCCGCAGTGAGAAATGCAGACGATGAGATCCACGTCTTCCTTATCCTTGATCTCGTTTACAACGTCTTTCGCCGTCTGCTGTGCATCCTTGAAGATCAGCCCGCTTTCCGGCGCATACTCCACCGCAGACTCGCCCAGAAGCCCGAATACAGCCATCTTGACCCCATCGTGATCTAAAACCGTATAATCTTTCACACCGTAGGCGTCGCAAGCCTCCTTCAGAACCTTTGCATCGTCTTTCAGCGATCTATCCTGCAAAGTCTTCTCCCAGTCGATATTGGCGCTGAGAAGCTGCGGCCCTTTGCCGGCAGCTGCCTGCAGCATGGAGGCAAGCCCCTTTGCACGATAATCGAATTCATGATTGCCGAAGGTAGTCGCTTCATACCCTAAAAACTTCATCATTTTCAGCTCGGAAGCTTCCCTGGAAAAAATCGTCTGATACGGCGTTCCCATGGAAAAATCCCCGCCGTCCAGCACGAAGCTGTCCGGATAGTCGGATCTCACCTTGTCCATGGCAGTTTTCAGCTTGCCGAAGCCGCCAGTTTCCACCACCTTGCCGTCTTTCGATACCCGATCCGCGTCCATATGGGAATGCATGTCGTGTGTGAAGATGACCGACACTTCACCCGTATCGGTCGCGGCATAGCTTTCTGTATCGATCATGCCGCCTGCCAGAAGCATGGTGCATCCGCAGCTCAATGCGGTGCAGATCGACAGCAGCCTGGATCTCAGTTTCTGTTTCATTTTCTTTCCTCACATAAGTACTGTGGCTCTATAGGATCCTGCTTTTCCATCAGCTTCGTCAGTGCGCTGATATCACTCTTCTCCCCGGCAGCACCGGCCAGCTTCTTTGCACTGGTCACCAGACTGCTAAAAAGGCTTTCGTCCGGCTGATAGCAGAATTCATACACTTCTGCATCTTCCAGATCGCAGTCCTTCTGCATCTGTGCTATCGCATCGTCATATGTGTCCACCACGTCGTCCA
>ERZ857750.2591-NODE-2591-length-16899-cov-4.055569_pt1 | contig 16899 bp, 11 predicted proteins | sample MGYA00519915_ERZ857750 | MGnify/ENA primary metagenome ERZ857750 (study PRJEB31778, sample SAMEA3449358) | human gut metagenome | biome: human gut; feature: human-associated habitat; material: faeces | place: United Kingdom | collected 2010/2012 ... | reverse complement strand
CATATCGATATAAACTTGCAACGCCTCAAAAGTCTCTGTCTGATTCCAATAATTTCCCAGTTTTCCAAGGCGCATGCAGCTCACAACCGACTTCGGGCTGTATACAGATTCTACTTCTTCAAAAGAATAACCATCATACCAGTTTTTGATCTCATTAATATCCATCTGATACTTCTGGCAAAGTGCTTCTACTTCTTTTTCTGTAAAACCTACATATTCAGCCAAGGGGCCCGGATCAATCATTGAAAATTCATCGAACATATTCAGTGCACTGTGGGTTCCGTATTTCTTTATTGGCAAAATTCCCGTCATATAGGCAAGATAAATGTATTCTTTATCCTTAAGCAGATCACGCAGAAAATCAAGGTAAATCTCCTGCGCAGCCTTATCATGTTTGAACTCCCGGAAAATACAATCCCACTCGTCAATAATAACTATAAAAGGGCACTCACTTTCTGCAAAAATATCCTGCATAGTTTCCGCCAGATCATTTTCGTCATATAATTCCACATCAGGGTACTGTTTCTTCAATTCACGGATTACTTTGCCTTCTACTCTCTCCAACAATTCCTTCACATTTGAACTTCTGCTCAAAAATTCCTGCATGTTCAGAAAAATGGTATCGTATTTATTCAAATGTTCCTCAAAGCTTTCATCCTTGGCAATTTCCAAACCGGAAAAGAGTTCTCTGGAATCACAGCCCTTACTGTAATAAGCCGTAAGCATATCTGCTGCCATAGACTTTCCAAAACGCCTTGGTCTGCTGACACATACACAGGACTGCAGCGTATCGACAATACTATTTGTATATTTTATTAATCCTGTTTTATCCACGTAAATATCCGAATTAACCGCTCTTTTGAATTTATTATTCCCCGGATTCAGGTAGATTCCCATAAGACAGCCGTCCTTTCTGCGATTTTGCGTTACCAATAAACAATAACAATTTTCTTCTATATTAACACAGCACTGCGATTTATTCCACTGAGGATTTTTGCCAGTCTTTAATACGAAAAAAGGGTGTATGACTAAAAAAGCCAAACACCACATTTCCATAGCCCGAGAATGGTACACAGCCTGACACCTTTTTGAAAAAGCTTTCAGCCGCATCCCTCCTCTTATTCTGTATAACTATTCCCATTCTCATCCGTCCAGGTTCCGTCGCCGTTGTCAATATAACCAGTACCATTATCATCCATATAGTAATAATCTCCATTAGTTGTTTCTGTAACTGTCACACCGTTTCCATTGGCATCTTGTAATACATGCTGCTCTAACTCGGCACCAAAATAATGGGTACTGTCATTTAAGGACTGGTAGGTCTTTCCATTTTCATCTGTAAAATAAACATCGTCATCGGTGCTGTATTCCATACCGTCAGCATCTACATATTCGCAGTCATAATTTTTGTAAATTGTTCTTTCTACAGAAACTGTATTTCCATCACTATCATACAGGGTGATTGTTGTGGTGGAAAGAATATCGGATGTAGCATCTGTTGTGGCAGCTGTGGCATTACCTGCTGTACTGGCTGTGGTATTCCCTGCCGCACCACCTGTGGTATTACCTGCTGTGCCAGCTGTGGTATTACCTGCTGTACTGGCTATGGTATTCCCTGCCGCGCCACCTGTAGTATTACCTGCTGTGCTATTTGCGGTATTACCTGCTGCACCACTTGCAGTATTACCTGCCGTACCAATGGAACTTACAGTATTTGATCCCTTCGTGGATGAAGAAGCCTTTTTATTTGAAGATACTATATTTGCAGCAGAATCAGAGGCAGAATTTCCGGTATTTTCTAAAGTTCCAGCTGAACAACCACTTAATGTCACCGCCGCCATAAGTGCTATCATTTTAACCAGTTTCATTTTCATAGTAAAATCCCCTTTCATTTTCTACTTTTGTAGAAGTTGGTTATATACTACATCTGTAGAAATTAAATGTCAATCACTTTTTCTACAATCGTAGAATTATTTAGGTTTTACTTCTGATATTCTTAATTCCAGATTACGCCCCAAAATCATTCCCACAATTTGCATGCCCCCATTATGAAACCCTCATCCAGGCAAAAACAGGAAGGATGCAACTCGCCAAGAATTGCATCCTTCCTGTTTTAAAACTATTTGTTTTACAACTATTTCTTTTACAACAAGCCTTTTATATTTCATATTCGGCAAAAAAATTTTATCACAACCAAGAATATTACTCAAACTCTTCCTCGGATTCCTCACTGCTCTCCCCGCCCATCCGCACACGGATTCCGTTGATCTCTACGTCTTCCATAGGAATCACCAGACACTTGCGGCCGTCAATGATCCTGGTCTCCACCAGTTCCACTTTATCTGGTTCAACATGGATCACTACATCCGGAGTTTTGATCTCGAATTTACGGGTATTGGTAATATTAGAGGCTACCATGGTGGCTTTTTCACCGGCTACAGCCTCATACTGGTTATCAAAAGTTTCCAGTTTCTCGTCTTCTACACCGCAGTCCTCAAAGAGACGTTTCACCTCAGACTGAGTGAGCACAACCGGGTCTGGGGAATCTTTCTGTGCTTCAATGATCTCGTTCAATTTCTCATGGATTCCAATAACGGTGTCATACTGACAGTCGTCACCAAGGGTTTCCTCAACCAGCATGTTGAAAGAATCACGCTGTCCGCCTGCGGAAAGCGGTGCTGTACATCCAAACACTTCGTCCACGAAAACGTCATGAAGCTGCTCTGCATTCTTGGAATAGTAGAGCATGCCGTGGATGTCTGTGCTTCTGTCATTAAATAACGGGAAAAGGAAGCCGTTCTCTGGCATTTCCACGATCCAGTCACGGATACGGTCCTGGATCAGATTTGCCTCCGCATTGTAGCAAAGACCTGCTTTAGACAGCTTCACTGGACAGATACTGCAAAGAAGGTGCTCATAAATCTCTTCAGAAGCATCATCCATATCGATTCCATCTGAAGTTCTTCCCGGGATATCGTACACAGCGTGTACCAGGATTATGTAGTAATTTTCCGGATAATCGTAATTTTCGATAATTTTGTCATAAAAGCTCTCGATTAAAGCGTCATCCTTCAGTTTACTGGCGCGGAGCTTCATGAGAAATTCGTGTTTGCCGCCCTCTTTTTCCTCTGCCAGTGGGAATTCCATATTCATCAGGTTCTTTCCAAGAGTACCAGAAAGGGTTTTCTTGAATATTTCAAAATATTTGAACATTTCTTCCTCCGAAAGGGAAAGGAATGCTTCTTTCAGTTCTGTTTTTTTATTCTTTTCAGCATCCACATAGCATCCACAAATTCTGGTAATGTTGCAATTGGCTGGTGTCAGCTGTTTCTTGATTTCAGAAATTTCTTTTTTGTTCATTTATATATGTCCTCCAGTATTCCAGAAAATATGTTTTCAAAACCGATATCCCATCTCTGATATGAATTGAGTCTGTTGCCTTGCGCTCCATCCATAAAGATTCTCTGAAAGTATTATCAGCTCCATAATTTCAGCTTTTTTATTTTAGCTTAACACTCCAGAAAATTTCAAGACTTACTTACAGAAACAATAAATCATGATTAATGGTCGTATAAAATAACTCCTTAAACTTCTCCATATCCCGTGTCTGTCCCAGCGCCCACATCATTTTCGTCACAGACGCCTCCAGCGTCATATCATAAGACTCCAGCACCGGGAACCGTTCCTTGATGACTTTTCCAACCTGGTAAACTTCCATGTCACTTCCCTCATGGGTAACCTGGGTCGCCATACACACAGGTTTGCCAGCTTCAATCCAATGCGCGATCGCATCTATAAAATTATCATTTTCGTAATGAGGCAGACCGCCTACACCGAAGGATTCAATGATCAGTCCGGAATAAGATGGAAAAAGAGCATCCAATACTTTCCCGTCAATCCCTGGAATCAGTTTGAGCAGAAAAATCTTCTGATTCATCTCATGATAAAACACCAGTGGCTTGGTGGACTGGTCTTTGTCATCAATATAAAAAATGATCTTCTGATCGTGAATGGATGCAATATCCGGATAATTAATGCTGGAAAAGGCATTGTAGCTTTTGGAAAATTCCTTCTTTGCTCTGGTTCCTGCGATCACTTTTCCCCCAAACACAATGGAAATTCCATGAGCGCGGTCGTGAGAGGCAAAGCGGAGACTGTCCAGAAGATTGGAACGTGCATCTGTAATTGCCAGGTCAATAGGTTTCTGTGCACCGGTAATCACGATAGGTCTGCGGTTATTCTGGATCAGATAAGACAAAGCAGCAGCCGTATATGCCATAGTGTCCGTTCCATGGCAAAGCACAAAGCCATCATAAAATTCATATTTGGATTCGATCAGTCTGGCCAGCTTCAGCCAATGGTCTGCACACACATTGGTACTGTCCAGGGCAAAAGGCTGAACGGTATCAATGGTGCAGAATTCCCGGGCTTCAGGAATATATTCCAACAGCTCATCTGCAGAAATCTGCGGTGCCAGCCCCTCTGCTGTATATTTGGAAGCAATGGTCCCCCCGGTTGCAATAAGAAGTATCTTTTTCATGTTGTCCCCCTGTGTAATTGTTATCCACATGTTCAATCTGCTGTACCTGCATTTTCTGAAACCTTACTTTGTAGCGAAAAGCTTTTTTCATAAGTATTTTACTTTGTATAGACAAAGGGCCCGCCCGAATCACCCCAGGCAGGCTCTTTTATCATTTTCTCCACTTTATATAATCTCAATTCTTTCAGAAAACATTTTGCAATACATACGATATAACAAGTTTCGGTCTTTATCTCACTTTTAGTTCTCCTCAGTTGTCTCTTCTGCAGTATCCTCTGCGTTCTCCTCAGAATCAGCGCTCTCGCTGCTGTCCTCGGCCTTGCTGTCTGCACTGTCCTCTTCTGCAGTCTCGTCTGTACTGTCAGCGCTGTCTGTAGTATCAGCTTCCTCTGCGCTGTCGCTCTTTGCAGCATCTGTCTCAGCAGTATCAGCATCATCGCTCTCATCTGCTGCCTCGACATCCTCAGAAGCAGTATCCTCAGTAGCATCTGTTGTATCTGCTGCATCTTCACTTGTATCCGCTGTAGTCTCTTTAATTGTGAAACTGTGCTCATCTGTAATTGTCAAAGTAGAAAGCACCTTATCATTTACAGTAATATCAGCATCATCCAGCCATTTCTGAGTTGTCTCGGAATAGTATTCGCTGCGCTTGGTGTTCTCAAGGGACTCTTTCTTGGAAGCGGTTGCATCCTCGTCATTTACTTTGTCCATCCGAAGTACATATACGCTGCTATCAGTCTCAACCAGCTCGCCGTAAACTTCGCCGTCCTTCAGAGTTCTCAGCGCTTCTACAACAGCGTCATCATAAGAATTGGAAATATCCTCATCATCACTGTCATTTGTGAAAATAGTTCCGGTCAGTCCGCTGTAAGTATCATCAACAGCCTTGGCTGTCTCGCCCATGTCTGCTGTCGGATCCTCTTTCATCTTATCCAGGATCTCCTGTGCCTGCTCCTTGCGGGTAGCAATATCATCATCGGTAAGGTCATCTCCACTGATGGAAATACTTACATAGCTGAAAGAAGACTGCTGTGCCTCCTCATCCGTTATGTTAACCTCAGCCTCATTGCGGATCGGATCGTAAATTCTCTGACGATAAGTCTCAAGCTCCAGAAGAGTCTTAACCTGGTCTTCGGAAACAGCAAGCTCCTTCAGAGTGTCCTCGTCATTGTCCTGCATAAACTGTGCTGCTGCATCTGCAATAGCAGTCTCATCATCAGAAGTAACCTCAACGCCATAGTCTGCTGCCTTCTCCTTCATGATGTACATCAGCTCAACCTGCTCCAGGAACTGTCCTACAGCCTGCTCACCGTATGTAGTACCAGCATCCTCATCTACTACCTGGCTCCAGATATTTCCTGCACTTCCCATAAAGCTCTTATACATAGCAACCGTCTGTGCCTGTGACTCACGTGCATACAGACTTACAACACCCATAGGAATGTCTGTGCCATCTACAGTCGCAACGGTTTTCTCTCCATCTATAGACTTACTTCCACATCCGGAAAGCATTCCAATTGCCATTACGCCACTTAATGCCACTACGGTTGTGTTCTTCACGATTTTCTTCATATTGATCACCAATTACCCTTTCACTGATGTGCCGCTTAGTCACCACGCACAGCCAGCATGATTTCCCAATGCGGACACGCTAATAAGAGTATAAAACTTTTTTCCCATGAGGGCAAGTAGAAAGGGGAAAATCTGATAGAATTCACACAATTTTCGCGAATTTCCATCGGATCTTCCCCACCCAGAGACTACTTTAAATCAAAATATCCGAAAGCATTCAACAGCCCAGCCGTCTACTATTTTTCGCTCTTTCCTTCCTCTTCCACCAATTCCATCAGTTCCTTTGCAAACACCGTCAGCGCCTGCACAATATCCCCCACTGGTGCAAACAGGAACTTCGGCTCTTTATCCGGTTTAAACTGCAGCTGTCTGCGGTACTTGGCAACCAGCGGCGGAATTCCTTCCGGGTTCAGATGTGCATTTTCGTAAAGGGTGATCCTGATCTCACGCTGCATCTGCTTGATTTCCGTAATGTAGCCCTGATGTGCCAGTGCTTTCAGTCTTGCAATAGCCAGCAAATTCAGCACTGCTTTCGGCGGCTCCCCAAACCGGTCGATCAGTTCTTCCAGCATATCATCATACTCCTGCTGGGACTCAATCCCTGCAATGCGCTTATAAATATCCAGTTTCTGGAATTCATTGCTGATGTAGGTGTCCGGGATAAAAGCATCCATATTCAGGTCAATGGTAGTCTCGAAGTCTTCCATGGTATGAATACCCTTTGCCTCCTTGACCGCCTCGCTAAGCATTTTACAGTAAAGATCATAGCCCACTGCGTTCATATGCCCATGCTGCTGTGCTCCCAGCAGATTTCCAGCCCCCCGGAGCTCCAGATCACGCATGGCGATCTTAAATCCGCTTCCCAGATCTGTAAACTCACGGATAGCAGAAAGTCGTTTTTCCGCCACCTCCCGAAGCATGGTGTTCCTTCGGTACATCAGAAACGCATACGCCGTCCTGTTGGAACGTCCGATCCTGCCTCGCAGCTGATAAAGCTGGGAAAGTCCGTACTTGTCAGAATCATGGATGATCATGGTATTTACATTGGAAATATCCAGTCCTGTCTCGATAATAGTAGTGGAAACCAGCACATCAATGTCCCCATTGATAAAATCGTACATAACCCGTTCCAGTTCTCTCTCGCTCATCTGTCCATGGGCAAAATCCACCCTTGCGTCCGGCACCAGCTTGGAAATCCGCAGGGCAACCTCATCAATATCTGTAACCCGGTTATAAACATAATAAACCTGGCCGCCTCTTCGCAGTTCTCTTCCGATAGCTTCCCTGACAGTCTCCTCATCATACTCCATCACATAAGTCTGGATCGGCATACGATCCATAGGCGGCTCCTCCAGCACACTCATGTCACGGATTCCGATCATACTCATATGAAGGGTTCGTGGAATGGGTGTCGCAGTCAGAGTCAGAACATCAATATCCTTTTTCAGCTGCTTGATTTTCTCCTTGTGAGTAACGCCGAAACGCTGTTCCTCGTCAACGATCAGAAGCCCCAGATTCTTATACTCCACATCCTTGGAAAGAACTCTGTGGGTACCGATCACAACGTCTACCTGTCCTTTTTTCAGATCCTGCAAAGTCTTTTTCTGCTGGGCAGGTGTACGGAATCGGCAAAGCAGATCCACGCGCACCGGAAACTCCTTCATTCTCTGGACAAAGGTGTTGTACACCTGCTGCGCCAGAATGGTAGTTGGGGCAAGGTAAACAACCTGCCGGCTCTCCTGCACCTCTTTAAACGCTGCGCGAAGAGCAACCTCCGTCTTACCATATCCAACATCTCCGCACACCAGACGATCCATGATCTTGGTGCTCTCCATATCCCGCTTGGTATCCTCGATGGCGTTCAGCTGATCCTCTGTCTCCTCATATGGGAACATTTCCTCAAATTCCTTTTGCCACACTGTATCCGGACCGCACACATAACCTTCTTTTTCCTGGCGCACAGCGTAAAGCTCCACCAGCTCTTTGGCGATATTTTTGACAGCGCCCTTTACCTTGGACTTCGTGCGATTCCACTCCTGGGTTCCCAGCTTGTTCAGCTTCGGTGCCCTGGCTGTATCTGCGCCGGAATATTTCTGCAGCGCATCCAGCTGCGTTGCCAGAATATACAGATTACTTCCATCACGATATTCAATCTTGATATAGTCTTTTAAGACCTTATCTACTTCAACTTTTTCAATTCCACGGTAAATTCCCAGTCCATGCTTTTCATGGACCACATAATCCCCGATAGACAGCTCTGCAAAATCCTGGATCCGCTTGCCGTTGTAGACTTTTTTCTTTTTCTTTTTTTTCTGCTCCTGACCGAAAATATCGGACTCTGTGATCACCGCAAATTTGATCAGTGGATACTCAAAGCCTTTCCGGGCGTGTCCATAGAGGACCATAATTTCCCCTGGATTGATCACACGGTCATAATCTGAACCGTAAAAAGCATTCAGCTCATGCTCCTGCAAATCCTTCGCCAGACGCTCCGCCCTTGTCCTGGAACCGGAAAGCAAGGCAATCTGGTAGCCTTTTTTCTTATACTTTTTCAGATCCTCCACCAGAAGCTCAAAGCTGCTGTTATAAGAAGTTACACTCTGCACCGTCAGATTGTATTTCTCCGGGGCAAAATTCCACTCCACGCCTCTTGGCTCCAATGCCGACAACGACACTGCACGAAGTTTATTCAGTTCTTTCTGAACCTTGGAAAATTCACAAAGCCACTGAACCGGAAGGTTCTTTTCCCCTTTTTCTTCGCGATGTGTGCGGCTGGCGGCATACTCTTCCTCCACGCCCAGTCCGTTTTCCAGAATACGGTTGGGTTCATCCAGAAACAGAAGCATTTTTTCTTTGGGAAAATAATCCACAAAAGATACCATCTTTTTGCCATCATTCCACTCCACAGCCGGATAAATGGCAATCTCATCCAGATTTTCAAGAGAGCGCTGGCTCTCTGCGTCAAAGCTTCGGATAGAATCCACTTCATCTCCCCATAGCTCAATTCTCCATGGATTCTCTTCTGTAAGGGAATAAATATCTACTATACCACCGCGCACAGAAAACTGTCCCCGCATTTCCACCTGTCCTACGCGTTCATATCCAAGCTGCACAAGGGTATTTTTCAGTACATCCATGTTGATCACGCTGTCAGAATAGAAATGAAGCACCTTTTTCCCGATTTCTTCCAGGGGCATCAGATAGTCCATACAGCCGTCAATGCTGGTAACCACAGTCAGTTCCTTCTGCTCCAGAAGTGCCTTTACCACACACATTCTCTGGCGGATCAACAGATTTCCCTGAATATCTGCCTGGAAAAAGAGAAGATCCTTCGCCGGGTAAAACATGGTATTTTTGTCATAAAAGCGCAAGTCCTCGAAGATTTCCTTAGCCTGGCGCTCATCTCCTGCGATCACAAGGCGCATAGGTGTTTTGCCGGAAAGCCCATGGATCAGATGTGCCTTCTGGGATTCCAGGCAGCCTGTGATCTGCACAATGCCCTGATTTTTCTCAAGGCTTTTCTCTATTTCTTCAAATTCTGCCATCCCCTTCAGGGGCTGGGTAAATGAAAGCATGGCTTTCCTCCTTTTCTCAAAAGCCGCACCTCAGAGCCCACCCAAAACATGAAACCATTCCTGCAAGCTATCTGCACGTCATAATTTTCACAAAGCTTTTGGGGGACGCTCCAGGGGCAAAAGAAGCCCAGCTTGTTGCTGGACTTCCTTTGTTACTCAGTAACCCTCTTTCGGTTGTATTCATTCATCGCCGCATCCGGACCATCTGTTATGATTTTTTCTACAGCGTCTGCTGCAAACTCAATTGCTTCATCCACGAGCTTGCGGTCCCCGGATGAAAAACGGCCAAGCACATGGTCTGCCAGATCCCATCCTTTTGGTTTGGCTCCTACACCAATTTTTACACGCATGAATTTCTGTGTGCCAAGTCTGCCAATAATGTCCTTCAGACCATTATGGCCGCCTGCACTGCCCTGCTTCCGGATACGAAGCTGTCCCGGCTCCAGATCAATATCGTCCTGAATAATGATCAGCTCACTCTCCGGATTGATTTTGAAATAAGCAGCCATCTCCTGTACCGGACCACCGCTTAAATTCATAAAGGACAAAGGTTTCATAAAGATTACCTTCTCTCCTCCGATGAATCCGGAACCGTACATAGCATTAAATTTTACGCCGCCCTGCGGAATCTTATGACGTTCCACAAGCACATCGATCGTATCAAAACCCATATTGTGGCGGGTCGCCTCATACTGCTTCCCGGGGTTTCCCAGTCCAACAACTAAATACATAATCTTATTTTCCTTATTCTACTACGAAAGTCCTCCACAGCAATTCCAAAGCTCTGGTCAGCCACAGCCCCGTAATCACTGCCGCAACCTGCTTAGCCAATAGCATAAAACAGATGACTTTCATTTATTATCGAATGATATGAGTGTCAAAAGGTCTTTTGACACTCATTTGATACCCGGATTGCTACGCAGCTACGCTGCTCCCGCAATCCTCCAAATATTCGAAATCCGCTGATTTACTGCGTAAATCGCTACTTTCTCATATTTGGCGTGTCCCAAGTTCAAAAGCCTTATCGTGCAAGCACGAACAGCTTTTTGACCTTTTGACACTGGTATCATCAAATTAGTTGAAATAAACCATCTCATCAGCCAGAGGTTCGCACGGGGTCACATTCTCTGCATAAAGAACAATTCCCTCGCCCTGGTACTCAGAACGGTTTTCAAAGGCAACCTTGGCAGTCACCTCAACCCACTCGCCGGGCTTCAGCTTCGGTGCATATGCACTCTTACAGATATATCCCAGGAATGAAGTATCATCTGCACAGCAGGTCATGGCAGTACGTCCCGGAATGAAGAACTTGCTGCCCATACCTCTCGGACGTCTTGCACGAGCCTTAAAGCGAAGAGTTTTTCCCACATAGCGATCCGGATGATCCATAGCATCTACAAACCAGATTCCGTAATCTTCAGGCGGAATATCTACAATCTCTGCATCCAGGTCAAATGGCATCTGATCTGCGAAAATATCCGTCATCTCGCCTTCTTCGTCCTCAAAAATAACCTCTGCACTTGGGTTTACAACCTTAATGCTTCTGCGGAAGTTTGCAAGAGGATATTCTTTCTTGCTGCGGTTAAACACAACCATATCCGCATTACGAACCATATCCATAAAAATGGATTTCATATTCTGCATATATACCTGGAATGTGCTTGCATCTACACAGGTAATGTGCTGTTCAATTCCCCAGCCTGCCGGGAGCTTCATCTCCTCAAATTTGCTTACCAGCCACATTCCATTATATTCCATAACCACACGCTCCGGCTGATGGATAATATCCAGTGCCTGAAGGCGCTCCGGTGTAAAATCTTCTTCTTTCTCAATAACCTCAACTACAACATTATCTTTTGCAAGAGCCTCTTCATCGTACTCTTCCTCTCCCTCTTCGCAGAGAATGAGAAGTGTCTTTCCCTCTGTACGGAAGTAATCCTGCTGGAGGGTAAAGCTAAGGAAAGAGGTCTTGCCGCTTTCCAGGAAGCCGGTTATGAGATAAATCGGTACTGTAATTTCATCCATTTACAGAAACCTCCCTGTATTTTTCTTAATTAAAAGCAGTACATTCGCATATATCGCTTATAAACAGCAACAAATAAGCTTACCAAAAGTCTTTTATCCCGTTTATATGTCAATCATTAAGCTACGCCGAACAGCTTGACCAGTTTCTCTTCATTTAACTTGGAACCAATTACGCAAAGACGTCCGGTGTACTCCGGTGAACCTTCACGGATCTCAGTTTCTTCCGGAACCATATCGAAGTAGATCCATGTTCCGTCCTCTGCCGGAAGCATTCCCTTAGCACGAAGGATCACGCCATACTCTTCAGAAGCGGAAAGGCTCTCCAGCATTTTCTCAAGCCCTTCTCTTGTAAACTTCTTAATAGTCTCACGTCCCCAGCTGGTAAATACTTCGTCTGCGTGATGATGGTGATGATCATGATGATGTCCGCAGCCACATTCGTCATCATGGTCGTGATGATGATGCTCATGATCGTGGTCATGTCCGCAGCCGCACTCGTCATGGTCGTGATGATGATGCTCGTGATCGTGGTCATGTCCACAGTCACACTCGTCGTCATGATCGTGATGGTGATGATGCTCATGCTCCTCTTTCAGCAGCTCATCCGCCAGAGATACCGGATGCTCCATAACCTCCAGGATTTTCTTTCCATCCAGCTTCTCAATCGGAGTGGTAATAATAGCTGCCTTCTCATTGATAGAACGAAGAAGCTCCATAGACTCCATTGCTTTCTTCTCGTCTACAATATCGGTACGGCTCATGATAATCGCGCCTGCATACTGAACCTGATTGTCAAAGAACTCGCCGAAGTTTCTCATATACATTTTGCATTTCTTGGCATCAACAACTGTAGTGTAGCTGTTCAGCTGAATATCAACATCCTCTTCCACACCCTGTACAGCCTTGATAACGTCGGAAAGCTTACCAACACCTGATGGCTCGATCAGGATACGGTCCGGATGATACTTCTCTACAACTTCCTTCAGGGAAGCACCAAAATCTCCAACCAGAGAACAGCAGATACATCCGGAGTTCATCTCACGGATCTCGATTCCGGCATCTTTCAGGAATCCCCCGTCAATACCAATCTCACCGAACTCATTCTCGATCAAAACTACCTGCTCACCTTCAAATGCTTCTTTCAGCAGTTTCTTAATAAGAGTTGTCTTACCAGCTCCAAGGAAACCGGAGATAATGTCAATCTTTACCATTTTGTATTCCCCTTTCTATTATGCCAGAAAAAGGGGACATGACCAAGTCACATCCCCTAATATATTTATCCCAATTTCACAGTTTTATGCAAATCAGCCGTTGATCATGAAGTGCATAAGCTTATCAATGTCTTCTTTCTCATATGCAACGATCTCAAGCTCCGGAATCTCACCGTTAGAGAAGATGTTTGCAAGAGATACATACTGTGATAATTTAGATTTCAGGTTCAGTCTGTCACCTTCGCCAGTTACAAGCTCTACTTTACCGGCGCAGCTGTCTACTACATCAAAAAATTTCTGAATGTCTTTAATATTAGATACCTTCATGTCAATATTCTCCTTTCAACATGTACAACTTTTTCCATTTCTTTTTGTTCGGGCTCATTATATCTCAACTTTTTCCAAATAGCAACAGGTTTTTCACCTTCTGGGAAAAAATCCCCAACAGTCACAAACAAAACCCGAATTTGCCCCATTCTTTGGGTATTTTTAATACTAAATTATCACAGCAATCTGAAAATTGTCTGTGAGAATTGTTCCTTGCGGAATTTGGCAGCTTCTAATACTGGAACACAGCAACCCCGTAAGCTGGCAGCGGATAAGCAAAGGAGAACGGACGATTGTCACAATCCTGCTTTTCTGCCTTAAATACCTTCTTCGCAGTCTGTCCGTTTTCATCCAGAACCAGTGTGTATTGTTTCTTCTTCGGCACACCAACACGGTAATCCGGACGTTCTACAGGAGTGAAATTGCATACTACCAGAAGGTTATTTCTTTTTGTAGGGGATTTCCTTACGAAGCTGTAAATACTTCTGTCCCCGTCATCTGCATTGATCCACTCAAAGCCAGACGGATCCGTATCCGTTCCATAGAGCGCAGGATATTTGCGATACATCTTCAGCAATGTCTGCACAAAATCCTTCAAATCCCGATGCTTCTCTTCCCCAAGAAGGAACCAGTCAAGTTCTCTCTCCTCGCTCCACTCTCGAAGTTGACCGAATTCCTGCCCCATAAATAAAAGCTTCTTGCCCGGATGGCAGAACATAAATGTATAAGCAGCCTTCAGATTCTTAAACTTATCATCTAGCTCACCTGGCATTTTCTCCAGCATAGACTTCTTCAGATGAACCACCTCATCATGGGAGATTACTAACACATATTTCTCACTGTAAGCATATGTCATGGAGAAAGTCATCTTATTATGGTTAAACTTACGGAAATAGGGGTCCAGCTTCATATATTCCAGGAAGTCATTCATCCAGCCCATGTTCCATTTCAGGGAAAATCCAAGGCCGTCATCCTCTGCCTTACCTGTAACCTTCGGCCATGCGGTAGACTCCTCTGCAATCATCACAGTACCATGGTTTCTTCCAAGAACCACTGTATTCAGATGCTTAAAAAACTCAATTGCTTCCAGATTCTGATTTCCGCCATATTTATTGGCTACCCACTGACCATCATTCTTTCCATAATCCAGATACAGCATGGATGCAACGGCATCCACACGAAGACCGTCCACATGACACTCCTCGATCCAGAACAGAGCATTTGCGATCAGGAAGTTCTTTACCTCCGGTCTGCCATAATTGTAGATCTTGGTTCCCCAGTCCGGATGCTCGCCCTGTCTCGGATCTGCATGCTCGTATACTGCAGTTCCGTCAAAGTTGGCAAGTCCGTGTGCATCCTTCGGGAAGTGCGCCGGTACCCAGTCAAGGATAATACCAATCTTCTGGCGATGGAGATAATCAACCATATATTTGAAATCCTGTGGTGTTCCGTAACGGGAGGTCGGTGCATAATAGCCGGTAACCTGATAACCCCAGGAACCGTCAAAAGGATGCTCTGCGATGCCCATAAACTCAACATGTGTGTAACCCATTTTCTTGACATACCCGGCAAGCTTCGGGGCCAGCTCTCTGTAGGAATAGAAACCATCCTCGTCTTCCGCAGTCTGCGGATGTTTCATCCATGAACCCGGATGCACCTCATAAATAGACATGGCACTTGTATCCGGATCAAAGGCCTCACGGTTCTTCATCCAGGTATCATCTTTCCATTTATAATTGGTGATGTCGGTAACACGGGAGGCTGTTCCAGGACGCATCTCAGCAGCGTTGGCATAGGGATCTGCCTTGTAAAGTTCCTCGCCATGTGCACCTGTAATGTAAAATTTATACAGTTGTCCAATCTTCGCTCCCGGTACAAATGTCTCATAAACACCAATGGGTCCAACTTTTTTCATGGGATTCTTCTTTGTGTCCCATTCATTGAACTCACCTACAACAGAAACCGCCTGTGCATTAGGTGCCCACACTGCAAAATAAACTCCTTTTTTCCGGTTCTGCGTGTCCGGATGTGCTCCCAGCTTCCTGTAAATATCATAATTCGTGCCCTGACCGAACAGATACTGGTCAAGCTCCGTAAATTGTAATTTCTTTCCCATTTTCAGGTACCTCCCTTTATAGTTCTGCCACCATCCATTCCCCAATTTTAAGTGGAATTTTTTATTCTATAATTATACCAATCCCCATATTTTCAGTCAAGGAAAAACCCTCCCATATAATATGTGTCTATTATCCGACAGTGTCGTATAAAGTCAAAAAAGAGACCTGAATGACACACATTTTGTCACTCAGGTCTCCTGGTATTATTCTTTAGTATTCTTCACTTCCGTCATCATAGGAACCATCGTCATAGGAGCCATCATCATAGCTTCCGTCATCGTAGCTTCCATCATCATAGTTTCCGTCGGAAGAACCATCCGATCCGTCACTGCTTCCGTCTGTGGAACCATCTGATCCATCACCACTTCCATCAGAAGAACCGTCCGATCCGTCACTGACTGTACTGTCTGTGGAACCATCACTGACGTCTGTACTATCTGCGGAGGTACTGTCTGCAGAAGCGCTGTCATCAGAAGTTATACTTCCGTCAGAAGAATCACTGCTGTCTGTTGAATCACTGGAATTTCCTGCATATCCTGCAACACGTCCTGCCTGAAGGGAGCTGTCCCAGAAGTCAGAATAGGAAGCACTCTGTAAAGTAACATCTTTAGCTGCTGCAAGTTCACTGACTGTTACCAGCTTATATCCCTCATTGACCAGTTCCGGAATCAACTTCTCAGTAGCACATTTTACAGATGGCTCATGGATATCATGCATCAGAATGATAGAACCATCACTCAGATCGCTGTTCATGATCTCATTGTAATCCGCATCCGCATCCATCAGTTTCCAGTCCAGGGAGTCTGTGGACCACATGAAAAACGGTTTGCCTACTGCTGCCATCTGTTCTTCTGTGATTGCTCCATACGGTGCACGGCACACGGTTGCAGCCTGTCCGCAGGCTTTCACCAGCTCGTCATCTGTTTTCTGGAATTCCTGTACAACAGAATCCAGATCCATATTCGGAAGAGTCTGCTCCGGATGATCCCAAGTATGGTTACCAATCTCACATCCAAGCTGTAACATTCTCTGTACAGTAGATTCCCGTCCCTCAACATTCTGTCCCAGCATAAAGAAGGTAACATGAATATTATATTTCTCAACTGTATCAAGAAGAGTCTCTGTATACTCTCCCGGTCCATCATCAAAGGTCAGTGCGATCATCGGACGTTTCTTGGAAGGATCATAAGAACCATCTTCATTAAAGTAATAATCCTTCACACCTTTCTCAACCCATCCTGTCTGCATATAACCATTCTCATCAAAACTGTATGTAGTTCCGTCGATTTCGGCAAAACCATTGATATAATATGTACCATCCGGATTCTGATACCACTTTCCTGTGGAGTCTTCATGCCATCCCGGTGTCATAACAGAAAGTCTGTCTCCTGCTGTACTGCCCTTTACCGGCATCACCACAGCATCTGTACTGCTGTCACCGGATGAATCCGATGTAGCCGAATCAGCCGATGCAGATGCATCCTCCGTACTTCCATCTGAGGAAGTTCCTGCTGTATTCGCCTGTACATTCA
>ERZ857750.2566-NODE-2566-length-17030-cov-23.862150_pt1 | contig 17030 bp, 17 predicted proteins | sample MGYA00519915_ERZ857750 | MGnify/ENA primary metagenome ERZ857750 (study PRJEB31778, sample SAMEA3449358) | human gut metagenome | biome: human gut; feature: human-associated habitat; material: faeces | place: United Kingdom | collected 2010/2012 ... | reverse complement strand
AAAAACTACCGTGAAAAATCCGTGGACGTGGTCTGCTATGACGAACTTTCCTCGTTCGAACCGGATGTCGAAAAAGAGGGTTCGCCAACCCTGCTTGGGGATAAACGTATTGAGGGCTCTGTATGGCCCAAATCCATTCGCGGCTCGACGCCTAAAATCAAAGGCACCTGCCAGATCGAAAAAGCGGCCAACGAGTCGGCGCATTTCATGCGTTTTTATGTGCCCTGCCCACACTGTGGGGAGGAGCAGTATCTGAAATTTGGCGATGAATCCACGCCTTTTGGCCTTAAATGGGAGAAGGACAGCCCCGAAAGCGTTTTCTACCTCTGTGAACATCATGGCTGCGTGATCCATCAGTCTGAGCTTGACCAGAGCAACGGGCGGTGGATCTGTGAAAACACGGGGATGTGGACCCGTGACGGTCTGACGTTTTTCAGCGCCGCGGATAATGAAATTCCGCCGCCGCGCTCCATCACGTTCCATATCTGGACAGCGTACAGTCCGTTCACCACCTGGGTACAGATTGTCTATGACTGGCTGGATGCACTGAAAGATCCCAACGGCCTGAAAACCTTTGTGAACACCACGCTGGGCGAGACCTGGGAAGAGGCCGTGGGCGAAAAACTCGATCACCAGGTACTGATGGATAAGGTCGTGCATTACACGGCGGCGGTGCCAGCCCGGGTGGTTTATCTGACGGCGGGCATTGACTCGCAGCGAAACCGTTTTGAGATGTATGTCTGGGGATGGGCACCGGGAGAGGAAGCTTTTCTGGTGGATAAAATCATCATTATGGGCCGTCCCGATGAGGAAGAGACGCTGTTACGTGTGGATGCGGCGATCAACAAAAAATACTGCCATGCAGATGGCACCGAAATGACCATTTCCCGTGTCTGCTGGGACACCGGGGGGATCGATGGTGAAATTGTCTATCAGAGGTCAAAAAAACACGGTGTTTTCCGGGTGCTGCCGGTAAAAGGCGCATCTGTCTATGGCAAGCCGGTGATCACCATGCCAAAAACCCGCAATCAGCGGGGCGTTTATCTGTGTGAAGTGGGGACGGACACCGCAAAAGAAATTCTCTATGCCCGTATGAAAGCCGATCCCACTCCTGCGGATGAAGCCACGTCGTATGCCATCCGTTTTCCTGATGATCCGGAGATTTTTTCGCAGACAGAGGCGCAGCAACTGGTCGCGGAAGAGCTTGTGGAGAAGTGGGAAAAAGGAAAGATGCGTCTGCTGTGGGATAACAAAAAGCGGCGTAACGAAGCGCTGGACTGCCTGGTGTATGCCTACGCGGCATTACGTGTGTCCGTGCAACGCTGGCAGCTTGATCTGGCTGTACTGGCAAAATCCCGGGAAGAAGAGACGCCCCGGCCAACCCTTAAAGAACTGGCAGCGAAGCTGTCCGGAGGAGTGAATGGTTACAGTCGCTGAACTGCAGGCGCTGCGTCAGGCGCGCCTTGATTTATTAACCGGTAAACGGGTGGTGTCTGTCCAGAAAGATGGTCGCAGAATTGAATATACGGCGGCTTCTCTGGATGAGCTTAACCGGGCGATCAATGATGCGGAGTCGGTACTGGGGACAACCCGACGTCGCCGTCGTCCGCTGGGAGTGAGGTTATGAAACGAACGCCTGTCCTGATTGATGTGAACGGCGTTCCGCTTCGTGAGAGTCTCAGCTACAACGGGGGCGGCGCAGGATTTGGCGGGCAAATGGCGGAGTGGTTGCCACCGGCGCAGAGTGCCGATGCAGCCCTGCTGCCTGCGTTGCGTCTGGGGAATGCCCGGGCAGATGATCTGGTGCGCAATAACGGGATAGCGGCTAATGCGGTGGCCCTGCATAAGGATCATATTGTCGGGCATATGTTTCTGATCAGCTACCGTCCGAACTGGCGCTGGCTGGGGATGCGGGAGACTGCGGCAAAAAGTTTTGTCGATGAGGTGGAGGCGGCCTGGTCGGAATACGCCGAAGGGATGTTTGGCGAGATCGACGTGGAAGGGAAACGCACGTTTACGGAATTTATCCGTGAAGGTGTGGGCGTTCATGCGTTTAACGGCGAAATCTTTGTGCAGCCGGTCTGGGATACGGAGAGCACGCAACTGTTTCGTACGCGTTTTAAAGCCGTGAGTCCGAAACGGGTGGACACGCCAGGACACGGTATGGGGAACCGTTTTCTGCGGGCCGGTGTGGAGGTCGATCGATATGGTCGTGCCGTTGCGTACCATATCTGTGAGGATGATTTTCCTCGCTCCGGGAGTGGACGATGGGAACGGATCCCGCGTGAACTTCCCACCGGGCGTCCGGCCATGCTGCATATTTTCGAGCCGGTGGAGGACGGGCAGACCCGTGGGGCCAATCAGTTTTACAGCGTAATGGAACGGCTGAAGATGCTCGATTCCCTGCAGGCAACACAGCTTCAGTCGGCCATAGTGAAGGCGATGTATGCAGCGACGATTGAAAGTGAACTTGATACCGAAAAGGCCTTTGAATATATCGCCGGTGCGCCGCAGGGGCAGAAGGATAATCCGCTTATTAATATTCTGGAGAAGTTCTCCACCTGGTATGACACGAATAGCGTGACGCTGGGCGGTGTCAAAATTCCGCACCTTTTCCCCGGTGATGATCTGAAACTTCAGACCGCGCAGGATTCAGACAATGGATTTTCGGCGCTTGAACAGGCGCTGCTGCGGTATATCGCCGCCGGTCTTGGCGTTTCCTACGAACAGTTGTCCCGTGATTACTCGAAGGTCAGTTATTCAAGTGCCCGCGCATCCGCCAATGAGTCGTGGCGCTATTTTATGGGGCGGCGAAAATTTATTGCGTCCCGGCTGGCCACGCAGATGTTTTCCTGCTGGCTGGAAGAGGCACTTCTTCGGGGGATTATTCGTCCGCCACGGGCGCGTTTTGATTTTTATCAGGCGCGATCAGCCTGGTCACGGGCTGAGTGGATTGGAGCCGGAAGAATGGCCATTGACGGGCTCAAGGAGGTTCAGGAATCAGTGATGCGCATTGAGGCCGGACTGAGCACGTATGAGAAAGAGCTGGCGCTGATGGGCGAGGATTATCAGGACATTTTCCGCCAGCAGGTCAGGGAATCTGCAGAGCGGGAAAAAGCCGGACTCTCACGTCCGGTGTGGATAGCGCAGGCGTATCAGCAGCAGATAGCGGAGAGTCGCAGGCCGGAAGAGGAGACAACACCACGTGAGACGTAATCTTTCACACATTATTGCCGCAGCATTCAATGAACCGCTGCTTCTGGAGCCCGCCTATGCGCGGGTTTTCTTTTGCGCGCTCGGGCGCGAGATGGGGGCAGCAAGTCTTTCGGTACCGCAACAGCAGGTACAGCTTGATGCTCCCGGGATGCTGGCTGAAACGGACGAGTACATGGCCGGAGGTAAACGACCGGCCCGTGTTTACCGGGTGGTGAACGGTATTGCGGTACTGCCGGTGACCGGCACGCTGGTGCACCGGCTGGGGGGGATGCGGCCATTTTCCGGAATGACTGGCTATGACGGCATTGTCGCCTGTCTTCAGCAGGCAATGGCAGATAGCCAGGTGCGGGGCATACTGCTGGACATTGACAGTCCGGGCGGGCAGGCCGCCGGCGCGTTTGACTGCGCTGACATGATTTACCGCCTCCGGCAGCAGAAGCCGGTCTGGGCACTGTGTAATGACACGGCCTGTTCTGCAGCCATGCTGCTGGCGTCGGCCTGCTCCCGACGGCTGGTTACCCAGACATCCCGTATCGGCTCCATTGGCGTGATGATGAGCCATGTCAGCTATGCCGGTCATCTGGCGCAGGCCGGTGTGGATATCACGCTGATTTACTCAGGAGCGCACAAGGTGGATGGCAATCAGTTTGAAGCGTTGCCGGCAGAGGTTCGCCAGGACATGCAGCAGCGGATTGATGCGGCGCGCCGGATGTTTGCCGAAAAAGTGGCGATGTATACCGGTCTGTCTGTTGATGCGGTCACGGGAACAGAGGCTGCCGTTTTTGAAGGTCAGTCCGGCATTGAGGCCGGGCTGGCGGATGAATTAATCAATGCGTCGGATGCCATCAGTGTGATGGCCACGGCGCTGAACAGTAATGTCAGAGGAGGCACTATGCCGCAATTAACTGCAACGGAAGCCGCCGTGCAGGAGAACCAGCGAGTGATGGGGATCCTGACATGCCAGGAAGCGAAAGGACGTGAACAGCTTGCCACGATGCTGGCAGGGCAACAGGGCATGAGCGTTGAACAGGCCCGGGCGATTCTGGCCGCGGCGGCACCGCAGCAGCCGGTGGCATCCGCACAGAGTGAAGCCGATCGCATTATGGCGTGTGAAGAAGCGAACGGTCGTGAACAACTGGCGGCAACGCTGGCGGCGATGCCGGAGATGACGGTGGAAAAAGCCCGCCCGATCCTGGCTGCTTCACCGCAGGCGAATGCCGGACCATCACTCCGTGATCAGATCATGGCACTGGATGAGGCAAAAGGGGCTGAGGCGCAGGCTGAACAGCTGGCTGCCTGCCCGGGAATGACTGTGGAGAGCGCCCGGGCTGTGCTGGCTGCGGGATCAGGTAAGGCAGAACCGGTCTCTGCATCCACAACCGCCCTGTTTGAACATTTCATGGCGAACCATTCACCGGCAGCGGTGCGGGGTGGCGTGTCACAGGCGTCAGAAGACGGTGATGCGGACGTGAAAATGCTCATGGCCATGCCATGAAGTCAGTGCTGAACATCAATACGAGGTTTTAACAATATGGTGACGAAAACCATCACTGAACAGCGTGCGGAAGTACGTATTTTTGCCGGTAATGATCCGGCTCACACCGCCACAGGCAGCAGCGGGATTTCCTCGGCAACACCGGCACTGACACCCCTGATGCTGGATGGGGCCACCGGGAAACTGGTGGTCTGGGACGGACAGAAAGCCGGTAGTGCGGTTGGCATACTGGTACTGCCGCTTGAAGGCACAGAGGAGGTGCTGACCTATTACAAGTCGGGGACCTTTGCGACGGAGGCAATCCGCTGGCCTGAAAGTGTGGATGAACACAAAAAGGCCAACGCCTTTACCGGCAGTGCCCTGAGTCACGCGGCGCTGCCGTAACACGTTATCAGGCCACCGCGTTGGCCTGACTGATTTCTTAATGAAAGGAACTGATTTATGGGATTGTTTACGACCCGCCAGTTACTCGGTTATACCGAACAAAAAGTTAAATTCCGTGCGCTGTTTCTGGAGCTGTTTTTCCGCCGTACGGTGAATTTCCACACCGAAGAGGTGATGCTGGACAAAATTACCGGAAAAACGCCGGTGGCGGCCTATGTCTCCCCGATCGTTGAAGGAAAAGTGCTTCGCCATCGCGGTGGTGAAACCCGCGTGTTACGTCCGGGCTACGTCAAGCCCAAACACGAATTTAATTACCAGCAGGCGGTTGAGCGCCTTCCTGGTGAAGATCCGGCTCAGCTGAACGACCCGGCCTACCGTCGTCTGCGTATCATTACCGATAACCTCAAACAGGAAGAGCACGCCATTGTCCAGGTGGAAGAAATGCAGGCGGTGAATGCCGTGCTGTATGGCAAATACACCATGGAAGGGGATCAGTTTGATACTGTCGAGGTGGATTTCGGGCGCTCTGAAGGAAATAACATTGAGCAGGCTGACGGTAAAAAATGGTCTGAGCAGGACCGTGATACGTTTGATCCGACGCATGATATTGACCTCTACTGCGATCAGGCCAGCGGCCTTGTGAATATCGCCATTATGGACGGTACGGTCTGGCGTCTGCTGAATGGCTTTAAGCTGTTCCGCGAAAAACTGGATACCCGTCGCGGCTCAAATTCACAACTCGAAACGGCAGTGAAAGACCTGGGGGCGGTGGTGTCCTTCAAGGGGTATTACGGCGATCTGGCCATTGTGGTGGCGAAAACGTCTTATGTGGCAGAAGACGGTACCGAAAAACGTTATCTGCCGGAGGGCACACTGGTCCTGGGGAATACGGCAGCAGAGGGCATTCGTTGCTATGGTGCCATTCAGGATGCGCAGGCGTTGTCCGAAGGTGTGGTGGCCTCTTCCCGTTACCCGAAACACTGGCTGACCGTGGGCGATCCGGCCCGTGAATTCACCATGACGCAGTCCGCACCGCTGATGGTGCTGCCGGATCCGGATGAGTTTGTGGTGGTACAGGTGAAATAATCCGTGAGCGGGGGCGAAATGCCCCCGTGTCTTTTTTCACAGGAGGCTGAGATGGCAACAAAAGAAGAAAATCTGAATCGTCTTCGTCAACTGGCTGGCCTGCTGGGGCGCGAGGCGGATATGTCGGGGAGTGCTGCGGATATTGCTCAACGTGTGTCTGAGTGGGAAGAGGAGCTTGCTGTTTCCCCGGAGGGCATTATGCACTCTGATGAGAGCGGGGCTGATCAAAATCACACAGACGATGGTGAGCAGTTGAACAACACGGATGCTCCGGATGATGTTAAAGCCGTCCGGGTACGGAAGTGCCTGCAAGTAATGGGGTATTGCCCGGAGACAGGTCGTCCCGTTGAGCTGGCGTTACGGGGTATGCGTGTTCTGGTGCCATCATCACTGGCAACGGCCATGATACAGCACGGAACGGCTGAATATGCGTGATTTTCAGAATGCCTTTGATGCTGCCCTCGCCGGGGTGGACAGTACGATCGTTGAAGTGATGGGGCTCTGTGCGCAGTTCACCTCCGGAGCACAACGTGGCGGCGAAGTTCAGGGGGTTTTTGACGATCCGGAGTCGCTGGGTTTTGCCGGTGGCGGGGTCCGTATTGAAGGAAGCAGCCCGTCATTATTTGTGCGGACGGATACGGTGCGTGCCGTGCGGCGTGGTGACACGCTGACCATTAACGGCGAGATGTTCTGGGTGGATCGTGTTTCTCCGGATGACGGGGGAAGCTGTTATCTCTGGCTCAACCGTGGGCAACCACCCGCTGTTAACCGGCGACGATAAACGCAGGGTGAAATTATGGCGATAAAAGGGCTTGATCAGGCGATTGATAATCTGAGCCGGGTTCGTAAAAACGCCATTCCGGCGGCTTCAGCAATGACGATTAACCGCGTGGCCACAACGGCGATTAATCAGTCTTCATCACAGGTTGCCCGGGAGACAAAGGTACGCCGGAAACTGGTTAAGGAACGGTCCAGACTGAAACGGGCCACGGTCAGAAATCCGAATGCCAGAATTATCGTTAACCGCGGTGATCTCCCTGTGATTAAGCTGGGGATCAGAATGCTGGGGCGTCGTCCGGACAGCATACTCAAAGCCGGTCAGCATCGTTATCAGCGGGCATTTATCCAGCGATTAAATAATGGGCGCTGGCATGTTATGCAACGTCTTCCTCAGGCCAGATATGAGGAGGGCAATGACGACAAGGGAAGGAAAAAGCGTAATCGCCTTCCCATTCAGGTGGTGAAAATCCCGATGGCGGCCCCACTGAAACAGGCATTTGATGAGAATGTTGACCGTATCCGGCGTGAACGCCTGCCTAAAGAACTGGCATACGCGCTGAAACAACAACTGAGGATTGCGATAAAACGATGAAACACACTGACATTCGTGCCGCAGTGCTGGATGCACTCGAGCAGCATGAACACGGGGCGACGCTGTTTGATGGTCGCCCCGTTGTTTTTGACGAAGAGGATTTTCCTGCGATCGCGGTTTATCTGACGGATGCAGAGTATACCGGTGAAGAGCTGGATGCAGATACCTGGCGGGCCACGCTGCATATTGAGGTGTTTTTACCGGCACAGGTACCGGATTCAGAGCTTGATCAGTGGATGGAAAGCCGGATTTACCCGGCGATGACCGCGATCCCGGCACTGGCAGGACTGATTACCACGATGGTTACGCAGGGCTATGAGTATCGTCGTGATGACGATATGGCGTTATGGAGTTCTGCAGATCTGACTTATTCCATTACATACGAGATGTGAGGACGATATGGCAACACCAAATCCCCTTGAGCCGGTAAAAGGTGCCGGTACCACTCTGTGGGTTTACAACGGCAAGGCTGATGCTTACGCAAACCCGTTGTCAGACGATGGCTGGCAGCGACTGGCTAAGGTGAAGGATCTGACGCCGGGCGAGATGACGGCTGAACCCTACGATGATAACTACCTGGATGATGAAGACGCGGACTGGACCGCGACCGGGCAGGGACAGAAATCTGCAGGTGATACCAGTTTTACGCTGGCCTGGAAACCGGGAGAGGAAGGCCAGAAAGGGCTTATAGGCTGGTTTGAAAGCGGCGATGTCCGGGCCTATAAAATCCGTTTTCCGAATGGCACGGTGGATGTGTTTCGTGGCTGGGTCAGCAGTATCGGTAAGGCCGTGACGGCGAAAGAAGTGATCACCCGCACGGTGAAAGTCACTAACGTGGGTAAACCTTCTGTAGCGGAAGAACGCAGCAAAATTACGCCGGTCACTGCGATTAAGGTAACGCCGACAGGTACGGTTGAAAAAGGGAAAACAACCACCCTGACCGTTACTGTGGAACCGGAAAATGCAACGGATAAGACATTCAGGGCGATTTCCGCCGATCCATCAAAAGCCACCATTAGCGTGAAAGATATGACGATTACTGTGACGGGGGTTAAGGATGGAAAAGTCAGCATCCCTGTGATTTCCGGTAATGGTCAGTTTGCTGCGGTGGCTGAAATTACCGTTAATAATGTGCCGGGTGGCTAAAGAGCTGAGAGATAAGCGATGTTCCTGAAAACAGAACAATTTGAATATAACGGTGTATCCGTCACGCTTTCTGAGCTGTCTGCGCTGCAGCGTATTGAGCATCTTGCCCTCCTGAAACGGCGGGCAGAAGAGGCTGAAGCCAGCGGCAACCTGCAGGTGAGTGTGGAAGATCTTGTCAGAACCGGCGCGTTTCTGGTGGCGATGTCCCTGTGGCATAACCATCCACAGAAAACGCAGTCACCGTCAATGAATGAGGCCGTGATGAAGATAGAGCAGGAAGTGCTCACCACCTGGCCTGCAGATGCCATTGCCCGGGCGGAAGACGTGGTGTTGTGCCTGTCCGGGATGATCGAAGCTGTTCGTCCGGATACTGATATTACTGAAGTGGCGAAAAATAACACGCTGACTGATGATGATTTTTCTGCGGGAAAGTCTTCGACGGCGAGCTGAACTTTGCCCTCAGACTGGCGCGTGAGATGGGGAGACCCGACTGGCGCGCCATGCTTGCCGGGATGACATCCACCGAATATGCCGACTGGCACCGTTTTTACCGCACGCATTATTTTCAGGATACCCAGCTGGATATGCATTTTTCCGGGCTGACGTACGCTGTACTCAGCCTGTTTTTTTGCGATCCGGATATGCATCCCTCTGATTTCAGTCTGCTTGTCCCCCGGCATGAGGAAGAGCAGGTGGAGAGGCCGGATGAGGACAAAATGCTGATGCAGAAAGCGGCAGGACTTGCCGGAGGCGTCCGGTTCGGTGGGGACGGAGGGCGCGATATTTTATCGTCTGCGGATGTGGCGGATGTCATGGTGGATGATGCCGCATTAATGATGGCTTCAGCGGGGATTCCGGGAGGTGTGAGATATGTCCCAGCCGGTTGGTGATCTTGTTATTGACCTTAGTCTGGATGCTGTCCGTTTCGATGAGCAGATGAGCCGGGTAAGGCGTCATTTTTCAGGTCTGGATACCGACGCCAGAAAAACCGCCAGTGCTGTTGAACAGGGCCTGAGCCGCCAGGCGCTGGCTGCACAAAAAGCCGGGATTTCCGTCGGGCAGTATAAAGCGGCCATGCGAACCCTGCCCGCACAGTTTACGGATATCGCCACGCAGCTTGCCGGTGGTCAGAATCCCTGGCTCATCCTGCTGCAACAGGGCGGTCAGGTGAAGGACTCCTTCGGCGGGATGATCCCCATGTTCAGGGGGCTTGCCGGTGCGATCACCCTGCCGATGGTCGGGGTCACCTCGCTGGCGGTGGCGACAGGTGCGCTGGTGTACGCCTGGTACCAGGGAGATTCCACGCTTTCAGCGTTTAATAAAACTCTGGTTCTTTCCGGTAATCAGTCCGGACTGACTGCCGATCGTATGCTGACTCTCTCAAGAGCCGGGCAGGCAGCAGGGCTGACGTTTAACCAGGCGAGAGAGTCACTGGTAGCCCTGGTGAATGCCGGTGTGCGTGGTGGTGAACAGTTTGATGCCATCAACCAGAGTGTCGCGCGTTTTGCGTCTGCATCCGGTGTGGAGGTGGATAAAGTCGCTGAAGCCTTCGGGAAGCTGACCACTGACCCGACGTCGGGACTGATGGCGATGGCGCGCCAGTTCCGTAACGTGACGGCAGAGCAGATTGCGTATGTTGCACAGCTGCAGCGTTCCGGAGACGAGGCCGGGGCATTGCAGGCGGCGAACGATATCGCCACGAAAGGCTTTGATGAGCAGACCCGTCGCCTGAAAGAAAACATGGGAACACTGGAGACCTGGGCGGATAAAACAGGGAAGGCATTCAAATCGATGTGGGATGCCATTCTGGATATCGGTCGTCCTGAATCCTCAGCGGATATGCTCGCCAGTGCGCAGAAGGCATTTGATGAGGCGGATAAAAAATGGCAGTGGTACCAGAGCCGGAGCCAGCGCCGGGGAAAGACCTCCTCTTTTCGTGCGAACCTTCAGGGGGCATGGGATGACCGGGAAAATGCCCGTCTGGGTCTGGCAGCGGCCACGCTGCAGTCGGATATGGAAAAAGCCGGTGAACTGGCGGCAAGGGACCGGGCTGAGCGTGAGGCGTCACAGCTGAAGTATACCGGAGAGGCGCAGAAGGCGTATGAGCGCCTGCAGACGCCGCTGGATAAATATACCGCCCGTCAGAAAGAGCTGAATAAGGCCCTGAAAGACGGAAAAATCCTGCAGGCGGATTACAACACGCTGATGGCGTCGGCAAAAAAGGATTATGAATCGACGCTGAAAAAGCCGTCAGGTGTGAAGGTGTCTGCCGGTGAGCGCCAGGAAGACCGGGCGCATGCAGCCATGCTGGCGCTTGAAACCGAGCTCAGGACGCTGGAAAAACACAGCGGTGTGAATGAGAAAATCAGCCAGCAGCGCCGGGATTTATGGGAAGCGGAAAATCAGTATGTGGTCCTGAAAGAGGCCGCCACGAAACGGCAGTTATCTGAGCAGGAAAAATCCCTGCTGGCCCATGAGAAAGAAACGCTGGAGTACAAACGCCAGCTGGCTGAGCTGGGCGACAAGATTGAACACCAGAAACGGCTGAATGAGCTGGCACAGCAGGCGGCGCGGTTTGAACAGCAGCAGAGCGCGAAGCAGGCGGCAATCAGCGCAAAAGCCCGCGGACTCACCGACCGTCAGGCGCAGCGGGAGTCGGAAGAGCAGCGCCTTCGTGAGGTGTACGGTGATAATCCGGCTGCGCTGGCGAAGGCCACATCTGCACTGAAGAACACCTGGTCTGCGGAGGAGCAGCTTCGTGGAAGCTGGATGGCCGGGATGAAGTCCGGCTGGGGCGAGTGGGCGGAAAGTGCGACGGACAGTTTTTCGCAGGTTAAAAACGCGGCCACGCAGACCTTTGACGGTATTGCACAGAATATGGCAGCGATGCTGACCGGCAGCGAACAGAACTGGCGTGGTTTCACCCGTTCTGTGCTGTCCATGCTGACAGAGATTTTTCTGAAGCAGGCGATGGTGGGGATAGTCGGGAGTATCGGCAGCGCCATTGGCGGGGCTGTTGGTGGCGGCGCATCCGCGTCAGGCGGTACAGCCATTCAGGCTGCGGCGGCGAACTTCCATTTCGCGACCGGGGGATTTACGGGGACGGGGGGTAAATATGAACCTGCGGGGATTGTTCATCGCGGGGAGTTTGTCTTCACGAAGGAGGCGACCAGCCGGATTGGTGTCGGCAATCTGTACCGCCTGATGCGGGGCTATGCGGAAGGTGGTTATGTCGGCGGTGCCGGAAGTCCGGCGCAGATGCGGCGGGCGGAAGGCATTAATTTTAATCAGAACAATCACGTGGTGATTCAGAACGACGGCCCCAACGGGCGGGCAGGGCCGCAGCTGATGAAAGCGGTGTATGAGATGGCCCGCAAGGGGGCACAGGATGAACTCCGGCTGCAGTTGCGTGATGGCGGTATGTTATCAGGGAGCGGTGGATGAAAACCTTTCGCTGGAAAGTGAAGCCGGATATGGAGGTGAACTCGCAGCCATCGGTGCGTGAAGTGCGTTTTGGTGACGGGTACTCACAGCGTATGGCGGCAGGGCTGAATGCTGACCTGAAAACATACAGGGTGACGCTTTCCGTGACCCGGGAGGAGGCCCGGCATCTGGAAGCGTTCCTGGCAGAGCACGGTGGCTGGAAGGCATTTTTGTGGAAGCCACCCTATGCATACCGGCAGATAAAGGTGACCTGTGCCGGGTGGTCTGCACGGGTCGGGATGTTGCGCGTTGAGTTCAGCGCGGAGTTTAAGCAGGTGGTGAACTGATGCAGGATATTCGCGAAGAAAGTCTGAACGAGTCGGTTAAGTCAGAGCAGTCACCGCGGGTGGTACTCTGGGAAATCGACCTGACGGTACAGGGTGGTGAGCGGTATTTTTTCTGTAATGAGCTGAATGAAAAAGGGGAGCCGGTCACCTGGCAGGGGCGTAAGTATGAGGCATACCCGATTGACGGCAGCGGCTTTGAGATGAACGGCCGGGGCAGCAGTGCCAGACCGTCGCTGACGGTGTCCAATCTGTTCGGTCTGGTCACCGGGATGGCGGAAGACCTGCAGAGTCTGGTGGGGGCCACGGTGGTCCGCCGCCGGGTGTATGCCCGTTTTCTGGATGCGGTGAATTTCGTTGCGGGCAATCCGGAGGCGGACCCGGAGCAGGAGCTGAGTGACCGCTGGGTGGTGGAGCAGATGTCGCAGCTGACAGCCATGACGGCCTCGTTTGTGCTGGCCACACCGACCGAGACGGACGGGGCGCTGTTTCCCGGTCGCATCATGCTGGCGAACACCTGTATGTGGGATTACCGGGGAGATGAATGCGGGTATAACGGTCCTGCGGTGGCGGATGAGTTCGACAACCCCACCACGGATATCCGTAAGGACAGATGCAGCAAGTGCATGCGCGGGTGTGAACTGCGCAGGAATGTCGGCAATTTTGGCGGTTTCCTTTCCATTAATAAACTTTCGCAGTAAATCCCGGTTTATGACACAGACTGAATCAGCGATTCTGGCGCATGCCCGGCGGTGTGCGCCTGCGGAGTCGTGCGGCTTCGTGATAAGCACGCCGGAGGGGGAGTGGTATATCCCTTGTGTGAATATTTCCGCAGAGCCGGAGGCGTATTTTCGTATCGCACCGGAAGACTGGCTGCGGGCAGAGATGCAGGGGGAGATTGTGGCACTGGTCCACAGTCATCCCGGTGGGCTGCCCTGGCTGAGCGAGGCTGACCGGCGGCTGCAGATAAAAAGCGCACTGCCCTGGTGGCTGGTCTGCCGGGGTGACATTCACAAATTCCGCTGCGTGCCGCACCTGACGGGACGGCGCTTTGAGCACGGGGTGACGGACTGTTACACCCTGTTCCGGGATGCATACCATCTGGCGGGGACTGAGATGCCGGATTTTCATCGCGAGGATGACTGGTGGCGCAACGGTCAGAACCTTTACCTGGACAATATGGCGGTCACCGGCTTTTACCGGGTGCCCCTGTCCTCTGCACAGGCGGGCGATATTCTGCTGTGCTGCTTTGGTGCTTCGGTACCGAACCATGCCGCCATTTACTGCGGCAACGGTGAGCTGCTTCACCATCTGCCTGAACAACTGAGTAAACGGGAGAGGTATTCCGAAAAATGGCAACGACGAACGCATTCAGTCTGGCGTCACCGCCACTGGCACGCATCTGCCTTCACGGGGATTTACAACGATTTGGCCGCCGCCTCAGCCTGTATGTGAACACGGCAGCGGAAGCCATTCGCGCCCTGTCGATGCAGATGCCGGGCTTTCGCCGTCAGATGAACGAAGGCTGGTACCAGATACGTATTGCCGGTTATGACACGGCACCGGAGGCGGTGTACGCCCGTCTTCACGAACAGCTGGGTGAGGGAACGGTCATCCACATTGTGCCGCGACTGGCCGGGGCCGGAAAGGGTGGACTGCAGATTGTGCTGGGGGCGGCAGCCATCGTGGGCTCTTTCTTCACTGCCGGGGCATCAATGGCGTTATGGGGTTCAGCCCTGGCAGCCGGTGGTTTTTCTGCCACCACGATGCTGTTTTCACTTGGAGCCAGCATGATTCTGGGCGGTGTGGCCCAGATGCTGGCCCCGAAGGCAAAAACACCGGATTACCGCGCAACGGATAACGGCAGACAGAACACGTACTTTTCCTCACTGGATAACATGATTGCCCAGGGGAACCCGATGCCGGTGCCTTACGGGGAAATGCTGGTTGGCTCCCGCCGTATATCCCAGGACATCAGCACCCGTGATGAAGGCGGGGGCGGAAAGGTCGTGGTTATCGGGCGGCAGGGGTAAAAAGAATAAAAAAATCCCGCAGTGATCGCGGACAGGAACTGCGGGAGAGTTACGAAGATTAAGTGTAAGGAATTATTCTTATATCACGACAAAAAAATTAACGCAGAGAAATTATACGCGCCACAGTCAGTTTGTGAAAATGTGAAGATATTCAGAATTTTTATGCCATTACCGGTTTTAACCAACAGGATTATCGGTGGGCATGAAAGAAAACCCCGGTATCTGCTGATACCGGGGTTTCTCTTTAGCATGGCAGAAATGTGTTTCATGCTTTTCGGGCGAAGGATATCCGACTTCTGTACGGAATGGCAAGTGGCGGTTAATTTATTCAGGGGAAGGCTGTATGGGAAAAGGTGGCGGTAAGGCACACACGCCTCGTGAGGCGAAGGATAATCTCAAATCCACGCAGATGATGAGCGTGATTGATGCGATTGGTGAGGGACCGATAGAAGGTCCGGTGAAGGGACTGCAGAGTATCCTGGTGAACAAAACCCCGCTGACGGACACGGACGGTAATCCCGTGATACACGGTGTGACGGCGGTCTGGCGCGCCGGGGAGCAGGAGCAGACACCACCGGAAGGCTTTGAGTCCTCCGGTGCTGAAACCGGACTGGGCGTGGAAGTGACGAAGGCAAAACCGGTGACGCGCACCATTACGTCCGCGAACATTGACCGCCTGCGGGTTACCTTCGGGGTGCAGTCACTGGTGCAGACCACGTCAAAGGGCGACCGTAATCCTTCCTCTGTCCGGATTCTGATTCAGTTACAGCGTAATGGCCGCTGGGTGACGGAAAAGGACGTCACCATTAACGGCAAGACCACCTCACAGTTCCTGGCCTCGGTGATTCTGGATAATCTGCCTCCCCGGCCCTTTAACATCCGGATGGTCAGGGAGACGGCGGACAGCACCACGGACCAGCTGCAGAATAAGACGCTGTGGTCGTCATACACCGAAATCATCGATGTGAAACAGTGCTACCCGAACACGGCCATTGTGGGGCTGCAGGTGGATGCGGAGCAGTTCGGCGGCCAGCAGATGACGGTGAACTACCATATCCGCGGTCGCATCATCCAGGTGCCGTCAAACTATGACCCGGAAAAACGCACGTACAGTGGTATCTGGGACGGCAGTCTGAAACCGGCATACAGCAACAACCCGGCCTGGTGCCTGTGGGACATGCTGACTCACCCGCGCTACGGCATGGGAAAACGTCTGGGGGCGGCGGATGTGGACAAGTGGGCGCTGTATGCCATCGGGCAGTACTGCGACCAGACGGTCCCGGATGGTTTCGGGGGGACCGAGCCGCGGATGACCTTTAATGCGTACCTGGCACAACAGCGTAAGGCGTGGGACGTTCTCAGTGATTTCTGCTCTGCGATGCGCTGTATGCCGGTATGGAACGGTCAGACGCTGACGTTCGTTCAGGACCGCCCGTCGGATGTGGTGTGGCCGTACACCAACAGCGATGTGGTGGTGGATGATAACGGCGTGGGATTCCGCTACAGCTTCAGTGCCCTGAAGGACCGGCACACGGCGGTGGAGGTGAATTACACCGACCCGCAGAACGGCTGGCAGACCTCCACGGAACTGGTGGAAGACCCGGAAGCCATACTGCGCTACGGACGCAACCTGCTGAAGATGGACGCGTTCGGCTGTACCAGCCGCGGTCAGGCCCACCGTGCCGGACTGTGGGTGATAAAGACCGAACTGCTGGAAACGCAGACGGTGGATTTCACGCTCGGGTCTCAGGGGCTGCGGCACACACCCGGTGACATTATTGAAATCTGTGATAATGACTATGCCGGGACCCTGACCGGCGGACGTGTCCTGTCCATTGATGCTGCCACCCGCACCCTGACGCTGGACCGTGAGGTTACCCTGCCGGAGACAGGTACATCGGCGGTGAACCTGATTAACGGCAGCGGTAAGCCGGTGAGTGTGGACATCACCGCACACCCCGCGCCGGACCGGATACAGGTCAGTACCCTGCCTGATGGTGTGGAGACATACGGGGTGTGGGGACTCTCCCTGCCGTCACTGCGTCGTCGCCTGTTCCGCTGTGTCTCCATCCGGGAAAACACGGACGGCACGTTCGCCATCACGGCGGTGCAGCACGTACCGGAAAAAGAAGCCATTGTGGATAACGGGGCCAGCTTTGAGCCGCAGTCAGGCAGCCTGAACAGCGTTATCCCACCGGCAGTGCAGCACCTGACGGTGGAGGTGAGTGCAGCTGACGGTCAGTATCTGGCACAGGCGAAATGGGACACGCCGCGGGTGGTGAAGGGTGTGCGCTTCAGTCTGCGTCTGACCAGCGGAAGCGGAGAAGACAGCCGTCTGGTGAGCACCGCCATCACCGCAGACACGGAGCACCGTTTCAGTGGTCTGCCGCTGGGGGAATACACCCTGACGGTGCGGGCCATTAACAGCTACGGCCAGCAGGGCGAACCTGCGACCACCACCTTCCGGATTAACGCGCCTGCAAAACCCGCCACCATTGAGCTGACGCCGGGGTATTTTCAGATAACGGCGG
>ERZ857750.2560-NODE-2560-length-17062-cov-75.420533_pt1 | contig 17062 bp, 19 predicted proteins | sample MGYA00519915_ERZ857750 | MGnify/ENA primary metagenome ERZ857750 (study PRJEB31778, sample SAMEA3449358) | human gut metagenome | biome: human gut; feature: human-associated habitat; material: faeces | place: United Kingdom | collected 2010/2012 ... | reverse complement strand
TTCCCTATCATCATTATACTATATGATTGGATTTTGTCAATATCCTATCATTGTACGCTCGTAGATGAGTATGTATTTTTACAGAAAAAGTCATCGATGGACTGGCAATGGATCCGAAAGGAACTGGAAAAGACCGGATTGACAGAACAAGAGATTGTAAAGAAGATCACGGATCAGTATGAGGTGGAGCAGGAGAGCGCGGCACATGATGTACGACAGATGATTCAGAAGATGTATGAGGTGGGGGGTATCGAAGCGTGAATCAGCCACTGCATATCGAAGAGGTATTTGAAAAGGAAGGAGTCTTCGTCAGTACTACTGCCGGAGTAAGCATGTACCCGATGTTGAGACACCGAAGAGATACAATTGTGATTCGACCGGTGACCGGCCGATTGAAAAAATATGATATTCCTTTATATAAACGGGGAAAGGATTATGTTCTTCATCGGATCGTAAAAGTAGGACCGGACAGTTATGTGATCTGTGGAGATAATTGCCTGAAACGGGAGTATGGTATTACAGATGAACAGATCATTGGGGTGCTTTCTGAGGTGATACGTGGAGAACGAAGGATTGATCTGGAAGGCTGGCCATACCGTTTGTATTGCAGGGGATCTGCTTTCTTCAAAGAGGCAGTCAGAATGAAATCCGCAGGCTTACACCTTCGGAAGCAATGCCGTTACTGATGCGCCAGGTGTATTATCCGTCGGATCCGCAGACGGCCGGGAAGATACTGGAATTACTGGACAAAATGTTTGGAAATGTTTCATTTTATGCGATGAAATGTGACATCTCAGAGGAAGCAGTCCGGTGTAGTTTTGAGACAATGACAGGGGAAGAGAGCAGGAAAGAGTAATGAAACAGGGAAAAGAATCTGATCGTGCAACGCTTCAATGGCTTGGCAGGGTATCCGGAAAAAACAAAAAATATATTGTATTACTGGTGATTGTCCAGACAGCATTGAGTCTCGGCAGTATTTCATACGCACTGATTTTCCGGGGGATCGTGGATGCGGCAATGGCAGGAAGCCGAAGCAATCTGAATCGTTGGATTTTACTGTTTATAGCTTTGGTTATCTTTCAGGTTTCCATGGGAGCATGTAACCGTTTTCTCCGGGAATATACACAGGCATTACTGGAAAATTGTTTTAAGAACCGCCTGACTTCGGATACGGTTGTTGTTGCTGAGGGAATGACACAGATGACACCTGGGATTACGGGTATGCTGATCCGTCTGCTCGGAGCATTGATTTTGCTGATCATGATGTATCCGATGTTTGGGTATCTGATTTTGCCTGTCGGTCTGTTATTGCTTGGTGTCAATGCGGTATTCAGGAAAATTCTTAAAAAACTGCATAAACAGGTACAGGAAGCAGATGGAAATCTGCGGATTTTTTTGCAGGAGAGCCTGGCAGGTATGCTGGTGATCCGCGTTTTTGGAAAGGAAAAGCAGATCGTAGAGAATGCGAATGAAAAGATGGCCGGACATAAGAAGGCCCGGATGCGTCGGAATCATATATCAAATCTTTGTAACAGCGGATTTAACGGAGCTATGAACGTAGCTTATGTGGTCGGAACAGCTGTCGGTGGTTATGGAATTCTGACAGGAACAATCACATATGGAACGTTGATGGCGATGATTCAATTGATTGGTCAGCTGCAGTCTCCGTTTGCCAGTCTTACCGGATTTTTCCCGCAGTACTATGGCATGCTTGCAAGTGCGGAGCGTATCCGGGAGATAGAAGAGTATCCGGTGGATCAGATAGGTGGAGAGAAGAAAACAGCAGAACAGATACAGGAATTTTACAGAAAAAAACTGAAAGGTCTGGTGCTGAAAGATGCAAAATTCTCGTATATTTCTTCAGAGAGTGATCAAAAGGACACGCGCCCGGTGGTGCTGGAACATATCAATCTTGAGATTCCCAAAGGCGTTTATGTCGCTCTGACAGGACCCTCGGGCTGCGGGAAAAGTACGTTACTAAAGGTTTTGATGTGTCTGTATCATCTGGATCAGGGAGAGTATCAGCTGAAGGTGGAGACACAAACGGAACCGATGACTTCAAAGTGGCGCAGTTTATTTGCTTATGTACCGTAGGGAAATGCACTGATGAGCGGAACAATCAGGAAAGTTGTGACGTTTGGAATGCAAACAAAAAAGAAAGAAGAGCGGATCTGGCATGCCCTTCAGATCGCAGAAGCCCGGGATTTTGTGATGAAACTCCCGCAGGGGCTGGACACCTTTCTTGGTGAAAGGGGTGCAGGACTTTCAGAAGGTCAGATGCAAAGAATCGCCATAGCTCGTGCCATATACGCAAACCGCCCGATCCTGGTGCTGGATGAATCTACCAGTGCATTGGATGAAGAGACGGAGAAAAAGGTGTTGTCAAATCTGCGCGAGATGACAGAAAAGACGGTCCTGATCGTAACCCACAGAAAGGCCGCACTGGAGATCTGCGACATGGAACTGCGGTTTTCGGAGGGGAGTATCAGGGAAATACCATCCCTAAAACTTCTAAAACAGCACCCTAAACTCAGCCAAACAGCCGGAAAAATCCCCAAAAAAGTAGCTGAAACCGCTAAAAATTACAGCTTGTTTCTATATTGTAAGTAGGTAATCCGTACCTTGATTTTCAAAATAAGCCGCCCATCAGGGCGGCATATTTTATTTCTTCTCTTTAGTGCGAAATCCTTCCAGTGTAAACGTACTTACCTTCAAATAACAATTGGACATTTTTTGTGAAAAAAAGTTGCATAAAAAATAATTGATGATATAATAATGATAAAGAGAAAAGTGACTTGGAGGAATGAGCCATGATTATAGAAGTAAGAGCAAAAAACTGCTATGCTTTTGAGGATGAGATTACATTTTCTATGAAAGCGGATATGCGAAACAAAAAGTTTGGAGCTAATGTTCATAAAGAGAATAATTTTAATGTGCTTAAAACAGTGGGAATCTATGGTCCGAATAATGCGGGTAAAACTTGTCTTGTTAAGTGCATTAGAGCCGTAAAGAGAGTACTTCTAAATAAGAAGAGTGGACTGATGCCTAATATATTTACAGATAGTGGTGTATGTGAGTTGGGTGTGACATTTATGGCATCAGGAAGAAAGTTTTCTTATGATTTTAAATACGATGTTCAAAAAGAAGAATATATATATGAAGAGTTTTCAGAAATTTTTAAAGATCATTATAACAATGAAAAAGAAGTATGCTGGCTGAAAAAAGATAGTGTTGAAGATATATATGAGTGCGTTGATGAAGATGTACAGGCGATGATTCCTATTGTATCAAAGAACAACTTGTTATGCTATTTAATAGATACAAGTAAATTTGATTACATAGATGAGATGAAGCAGATTCTTATTGGTTTTGCAGAAAAAATTGATATTATCAATATGAATAATATACCAATGAAACATACCATTGAACTTATGAAGAATAAGAATCAGTTGCAGCAGAAAGTTGTTGAGTTCATAAAGAATGCGGACTTATATATGGATAACTTTGAATATGTAGATATGGATAAGATTCAGGTCAAAGCCGGAGAAGGTGACGAGAAACCAGAAGAGAAGGTGCTTGATATACCTGAGAATATCATGGATCAAATCAGACTGGTTTCCACATATAAGGGAGTCCATGTTCCAAGTATGTTATTTGATTCTACAGGAACAAAGAAGATTGCGGCTATTGCAAGTTATGTCATTGAGGCACTTGAACAAGGCAGAATTCTTGTTGTAGATGAATTGGATAGCAGTATTCATTTTAAGCTTACCAGAGCCATTGTAGCGATGTTTAATAACGAATTGAATACGAATGCACAGATGATATTTACAGTTCATGATATTAATCTTATGGATTGCAAGAGAATGTTCAGGAAGGAACAGATTTGGTTTGTTCATAAGGATGAGGATGGTGTATATGTTTATTCGCTTGCTGATTTTACAGCACAGCAGGGAGTGAGAGATACGACGGACATTATGGAAAAATATAGGAAAGGTGCTCTTGGAGCACTGCCTGATCCAGAGTTAATTAATTCCTTGCTTAGTATAAAAGGTGATGTAAAGGGGGATGATACTGTTACTGGAAGCAGTAATTTTGGAAAGTTTATTAAACTGTTTGAGAGTGATGACAGCGGGTGGATAGAGGAAATTAATAGAAAATTAGAGGAGTAGGTGATTAGGAATAAAAAGGGGTGCGGCAGCAGAGAGTATGAAAATCAGCAAGAGACGGATTGAACTTTTGAAGAAGTATGATATTCTATAGGTGAAATGTGTTGGATGCTGGACTGCCGGGGTTGTAGCTAGAAAACGATATTATGTAGGGGAATAAATACTATGAATATTATATGTAAAGAATGTGGCAAAGAATTTGATTTTTCTTCTAAAGAACAAAATTTCTATACATCGATGAATTACGAAATGCCCAAAAGGTGTCCGGAATGCAGAAAAGCAAGAAAGGCAGCAAAAAAAGAAGCCGAGGCACAAAAGAAATGGGAAGAGGCTGAAAGAAAACTATCTATTCTTTTGAAGTCTCTTCCATACCAGAAAATATCGCTTGGGGAATTGAAATTCGAAAATCCGGAGCATTCACTTGTTATTATTGGAAATGGATTCGATATCATGCATGGTGTGAAATCTTCCTACTGGGATTTTCAAAAGACTATTGGAAAGAACAGTTCGCTCCGTTATGAAATGGAGACGTATTTGGATGTGCCGGGGGATTTGTGGTCAAATTTAGAGGATTCCCTTGGCAGACTCAATTATAGTATGTTCTTAAATCCCACCGTCTTGGATATGTGGCTTGATGATTTTGGTGCATATGATCCGGATGCACAAGCTGCTGATTTCTTTGCGGCTGTCGAAACTGCAATAGGCCCAACATTCAATATTCCAAGAGAATTAAATCAGAGATTTAAAAAGTGGATAAAGACTTTGACTGTAGAGGGGACAAGCAGACCATTTTCTGTATTACATGGCAATTATAAAGTGCTTTCTTTCAATTATACAGAGTTTATTGAAGACTTGTATGGTGCGAAAAAGGTGTGCTATATACATGGATGTCGAAAAAATCGTAAAAAAGGTAAGCCGGATGAACTCATTTTAGGACATGTTCCAGGCCTTGAAGAAGAACAATGGGATAAAGTAGAACTGAAGCCCATTAAATTTAAAAATCCGTATAAGAGATACATCTTTGAATCTGCAATGGAAACAGCTGCCAGAGAAGCAGCCTGGTATGATGAGTCAACCACAAAGAAATGCAGTGAAATAATAAAGAAACATAGTGCTTTCTTTGAGGGCTTGAGTGCGATAGAGGAAGTATATGTAATTGGCCACTCCTTATCAGAGGTCGATTATCCATATTTTGATGAGGTAAATAAATATTGTAATGCAAAGTGGAGTATAGGTTATCACAGCTATGAGGACATGAAACGCCTGGTTGAATTAGTAAAACGCTTGAAATTAAAAGATGTTACTGTGTTTAGAACGTGATATAAGGTAGAAGAGGTTAGGCATCTGCCAATAAATTTTTAATGCTATATTAAATTGCAATATTTATTTTCGCCGCACAACCTGTGCGGTAGTCATCCAAGTCAACAGCCTCTGCGTGGCGGGTGATAGACAGCTTGAAGAAGCTGACCGATAGTTGACGATGTGTGGAAACATCAATTTGAAGATGATGAAGATGTATAGATAAAAAAGAATAAACTTTCTTAAAAAAGGATAAAGGTGAATTGAGTGTTTATTAATGAAATATGGGATTTTAAAAGTATTAATATGGCACACGAATTAGGAATCGCAGGTGAGTTCATTTATGATTCTGCGAGAAAAGCGATGGCATTGCGCAACCTCTATAATGACTACGAGCTGAATTCGATTCTTTATAATGGTGCAGTGGGAATAGAACGTCTACAGAAAATTTATCTGTGTTTATCTATCCCAAATCCTATGGATAAAAGTACAGTTCCCGAGTGCTTAAAAAAACATAATCACAATGAACTGGAAAAGCATGTAAAAGAATATTCAGGAAAATGTATATCGGCAAATGGAAGGAGCCTCTTAGGATTATTTAGTGAATATTATAACAATTATCGATATGCGAACTATGTACCTGGATATAATAGTAAAAAACTGAAATCATTATTTATCGGTTTCTTGAAGAAACAAAATGGAAAGTTTGATTTTGAAGAACTATGTACTGCGGTTCAGTTTGAACCATTCAAGCGTTATTACATAAACGAATTAGGAAAAACTGCGAATTATTATTATAGTCTCATTGACGAAAAAGCTAGGGAGATAGGCACTTATACTTACGAACTTGATTCATACTCAAATGCATCAAGGGTTTTCTGGTCTACTCAAAGGAGAAGTTTATATAAACAGTTGATTTTAGAACAGGAAGCTGTAAAAGAATTGCTAATTCATTTATATAAAGACCATGGTGATAGTGGTGTTTTAAAACTATTCAATGAAATGCATTCATTAGAATTTGATGATGCACTTATAAATGATTATCTGGCGGATTTATGTGAGGGTAACGTGAATGATTCTCTTATTGATTGGATTGATGACTTACACGAAGAGATAGAGGATAATGACGAAAGAAAAGAGCGTCATGAATTGTTATCTCTAATTGGTAATGTGTCTGTTTTATTTGACGATTGGGATGATGCGGACTTTTAAGATATAAGGTGTCAGACCCTGGTAAAACATGAGATGACAAGTGTGCGACAACTATGGGGATGACTCCGGAAAGTTAGGAGAAACGACACAGTTAGTAGGCTGTGCAAGAGATGCTCATGCAGTGGAAAATTTGAAGGAAGGAGACTGGCAAAATGATAGTATCTGAATTGAAGCTTTATAATTTTAGAAAATTCAAGTCAAATGATAATGAACCGGGTTTATCAATTACCTTTCACAAAGGCTTAAACGCATTGATTGGTGAAAATGATTCTGGAAAGACGGCTGTAATTGATGCTATAAAGCTTGTTCTGCTAACCCAGAGTAATGAGTATATACGGCCAACAGATGAAGATTTCTTCATTGATAGCGACGGTCAATCAGTTACAGAGTTTAGGATAGAATGCTTACTTGAAGATTTCACAAACAATGAAGCAAAGAATTTTATTGAATATTTGGATTTTTGTAAAGTTGGAGATAAAATTATCTATTCAATGCATTTGTATTACAAGGCTTGGAAAGAGAAAAATAGAATATTCTCAGAGTTGCGGATAGGCGATGCTGTAGATGGAGTTGTTATGGATGGCAGAGCAAGAGAATTGTTAAAAGCTGTATATCTGAAACCTCTCCGTGATGCAGAACGTGAGATGAGCTCTGGTCGTAACTCAAGAATTTCTCAAATATTATTAGGTCATCCGATTTTCTCAAAACAAGACGGTCATAAACTGATTGATATATTAAAAGATGCAAATCAGAATGTCGAGAAATATTTTTCCGAAGATGATGGAAAGGTAATTCTGAGATCAATTAAGAGCACTTTGGATGCATTTAATGAATCGGATAATACGAGTGATGCACGATTTGAAACGTCAGATTATCAGCTGAAGGCCATCCTAGAGAGCTTATCTTTGACTGTTCCAGAAACACATCCCGGCTTGGGCGAATTGAATCTGTTATTTATGGCAGCCGAATTATTAAAGAGAAAAATTAGATATGAATTTTGATTATCTTTTTAGAAGTTCTTATATGCCGGTATAGCCCGTATTTACAGGCTTTTCCGGCATTTTTCGTATCGGAAGAAACTCACATATATTTTTATATCCGCTTAGGTTTTTGCTTTCAAAAGTAGTAAAGAAGTAGTAAAACCTTGATTTACTACTAAGCTGCTATCCGCAGCATTTCAGCTTTTGCGCTGTCGAAAGTAGCGTGTGCGTAATAGTTCAGCGTCATAGTAATGTTGGAATGTCCCATAATGTACTGTAATGCTTTCGGGTTCATTCCGGCATTTGCCATGTTGGTACAGAACGTATGACGTAAGGTGTGCGGTGTCATTACTTTCGGTAGAGCTTCCTCATGGTACTTGTTGTACTTCTTTGCAAGCCCCCTAAACATACCGTCATAATTGGTAGCTGTTTTCGGGTAGCCGTCCCGGTTGAGGAAAAGGAAGTTGCTGTAACCGTCAATAGTAACAGCTTTTGCACCCCTGCGCCGTTTCAGCACTCGGTTAAATGCTTCATATACTTTTTCGCTCATTGGAATTTGACGAATACCGCTTTTCGTTTTTGGTGTTTCAATGTAATATCCTGTTTCCGCACTTCTTAAAAGTTGGTGGTCTACATTGATTATCCTATTCTCAAAGTTAATGTCAGTATCGGTCAGCCCGCAAAGTTCAGAGATACGAAGCCCTGTCCCAAGCAAAATAATAAGCTCGTCATAATACTTCTGATAAACTTTGTCATTTTGAGCAAAGGACAAAAAACTTTCTTCCTGCGCTGGTGTTAGCGGAACCTTTGGTTCTGTATCATCTTCAATGACAGTGTTTAACTGGAAGTCAAAAGGATTTTTCCTTATGCAATCGTCCTGTATCGCTGTGTAAAAGGCAGCTTTCAAGGAACGCTTGTCATTACTGATAGTCTTATAGGAAATTCCTTTTTCTTTCATGCGGATTGCCCATTCTTTCGCGTCGGACAGCTTCACGCTGTCAATCGGGCAGCCCCCAAGTTTATCTTCTTCCAGTAGCTTCATCAGCCGCTTGCGTCCGTTTTTCGTATTGTACCTTACATTTCCCCGGTGGCGTATCTGCTTTGCATAAAGTTGGCAGACCGTCATTTTCTTGCCTATGGTGTCTATCCCGTCGTCAAGGTCTTTCTGTATCTCTTTTACCTTTTCTCGTAGGGATATATCCTCACGCTTTCCGGCAGGGGTCTTGTCCGTAGGTACTAACTTCCACGCATACACAAACTGCGGATTACCAAAGGTATCTATATATTTGTAAGCATATCTTCCGTCTTTTCTCTGGCTCTCTCCCGACCGCAAAACTCGATTTTTGCTGTCACGTCTTTTCTTTGACATTTTTCAATGCTCCTTTCCAAGACGGAAAGAGCCTTGATATGCTTATCCCATTATAGCACATTCAAGGCTCAATTTCACTATCAGATTGTGTCTATGGTATCAATCATTTTTTCAAACTGTTTGCGCTTGATTTGAATACGGTTGCCGTTCATAATAACCCACCCGGCGGCAGGATTTTCCTCGGCTAATTTACGCAGCTTGTTTTCTCCGATACGGAAGTATTTAGCTGCTTCATCTATCGTAAGCGTGTATTTTTCCCAAATAGGCACGTCGGCGTTACTCATAGTATCGTCCCCCTTTCAATATTAGGAAAAGTGAATAGTAAAAGGGGCTTTAATCGGACGGCTGTTAGCACAACCTCGCGGGAGTTCCACCCCTGCCCGTTAAGGCAGCTCTACCCAATGCCTGCGACGCTTTTAACGCTCGGACTATGGCTATAAAGGCTTGTCTACCCTTAGTGCGTGTCGTCGCCCACAAGCCGCTACACTTGTTCCCCGGCGTGGTGGTGGTCGCTCGACTTTCTCCAATAGAAGAAAAGCGTCATGGCGCACCTGCCGTATGGCTCAACGCAAAAAGGACGTATCCGATTTGCCCTATACTGCGTCGCCGTTATCTTGCGTCGCTTTCTTTGTCAAAGAGCAAGTAAGGTCAAGTCAACAGGCAGCGGAAAGGGGGACGCTGCTTGTGGTTATCTCAAACCTTGAATGAAAGGACAGCCCGCATAAGACGCGAACGCAAGCGGTCGCGTATATCCTCATCTATGCCCCAATAGATATTTCCGCGCTCATCACGCAGCTTTCGCATAGACAGGGACGCTATGTAGCTTTCGTAATGCTGTACGACAATGTTCATAGCTTCCGGGTCGCCCTTAGTAGCGGCTATGATTACCGGGTAAGGCAACAAGCCGCGTTCGTCCTGTTCTGATTTACTAATCTGTGCAGTCATAGGCTTTTTCCTCCAAATAGCGTTTTAACAGCTTCATTGAGCTTGTCCGGCGGGACTGTACCGTTGTCCTTGACAGATTACAAAACTTTGCAATCTCGCGTTCGCTCATGTCAAAGAAATAATACAGCAGTACGGTTTCCCGCTTTTCTTCCGGCAAACTGTGCAGGGCTTCGGCAAGCAGCTTCGCAGTAATTTCTTTGCCGCCGACAACGAAAGACTGTTCTGCTTCATCATCTGCAAAATACTCGTCGCAGACGTAGAGCTGTTTTTCTTCCAGTGGCGACAGGTCAGAAAAAGTAACCTCGCGTAATTGTCGCTGCTTTGTGTCCCTGTGGGCATTCATAGCTTCTCGCTTCAACGCCAGTTTGCAAAAGCCGTTAAAAGCACAACGGATTTGCCATTGGGTACGAATAGGCTCGTTCATGTTCTCACCTCCTTTCGCTGCCGCGAAAGCGGTGGAGTTTGAAATGTCCCCTTTCGTAAACCCTCAAACCAACGCACTTCAAAATGGACGTTGGTTTTAGAAATTTTTTGAAAAAGTTTTTTGATAAAATACAAAATGCGCCCGTCTGCAAATTGCAGACAGGCGCAAAGGAATTATCAAAAGTATATGTATGATTTGTGAGTTCATCTATGTAGCCAGAATAACCCGTTGGCGGGTAATGGCTTTTTTTGATAACAGTCTATTAGGGCATAGGAAAAAGGACATGACGATACCTCCTTGATACCGCCATGTCTTTATCTAGTAGGAGAGTTATCGTTAGAATTTAGATAGATAAAAAGAAACGGCGGCTCTGAAAATCAAAGCCGCCGAAATAGAATAGGCGCGTGAAAACCTGTCTGCGTTGCGACGGCTTTTTTTCTTTGCCGTCGTCCGGCAGATGTTCTATACTATGTCAATTTCAAAAATTTCTCATTATCCTTTATTACTTTTTTGTTTTGTCTTATGTAAAAGCAGGATAACCAAAACAGAAATAGCTATACTGCATAGAATATATGTCCAATTAAAATATGATAGATTTATTAAATTCTGTGCTGATTGATTTTTAATGAAGTTTGTATATGGTGCGTTACTCTTAATCGCTTCCATAACTCCTACAACATTTATCGGTCTTAAATTGTATAAGTACGCACCAAATAAATATATTGCTGCTTTTTCAACGACCGACGGTATTAAAATAGCCAATGCAGCAAGCCATAATTGACATTGCTTGTGGGATTTCTGTAAATATAACGCCCCAAAAAGATAGGGCAATATCGCAAGGCAACAGCCCAAGAGGACAATATTCTGATGAAGCCCAAAGAGGGCAAAGAATATGCGGATAAAAAGATACGTTCCAAATATAATTAACCAATCAATGAGCAAGCTTTTTATTGGCGTGTGCTTTTTTACTATTTCATTCTGTAACTGCATTTCACTACCTCCCAAATAGACGTTACACTTTTGGAAACGTCAAGGTTACGGTTGTTCCACCGTATGAATTGTTTTTAAGCTCCACCGTGATAAATAAGTCAGTTGCCATTTTCTGAACAAGGTATAAGCCCATACCTGTAGAACGACTAAGGTAACTGCCCGTATCTCCGGTAAACCCCTTGTCGAAAACAAAGGGTAAGTCAGACAATGGTATGCTTGTGCCGTTGTCTTTGATAGATAAAGAAATCTGTTCACTATTCATACTATCAGCTATGGAAAATATGAGCCGTGGGGCAAGGTTGTTTCCCACATATTTCACACTATTACTGATTATCTGTCCTAAAATGAACATCAGACCTTTTTTGTCAGAAATCACTTGATAATCGTTTTCGGTATATTCAATAGAAAATCCGGCTTCTTCAAGAAGCGTTAAATTATCTTCAACTGCTTCACGGCAAGTTCCAAGAATTGAAAGCGACTCAAAAGAGTAATCCTTATGTGTAGCCCCAAGCCTTGAAAAGTATAGAATTTGTTCTATATCCTGTCGGGTATGGTCGCGTACATAAAGCATACGAGTATGAACCAAAGGGGACATTTCATCTTTTCGATTATCCAGTAGCAAGGTCATAAGGGATAGTGGTTTTTTGATTTCATGCACCCAATTTTCAACATAGTGTTCATAGTCTGTAACTGTAATTTTCTGTTCGTTGATATATTCTTGCTGCGTCCTCAAATGTTTTCCCAATTCACAGATAAGAGGGCGTATTACAGCGGGAACAGCTTCACACAGTAAGTATTCGTTGGTATCGTCCGGCTCTAATAGAAAACGCCGAAAAATAGCGTCTGCCTTGTTACGTTTTCTGATTGATATAGCAAGAGGAATAGCAAGTGCGGCAAATGACACAAAAATTATCAATGCAGCATAATTTATAAAATAATCAGGGTTAGCCAACCAAGCAAGAAATATAAAGAACAAGTCCAAACAGGCAAGTGTAATAATCCATACCCGGTTAGAGGAAATATAGATTAAAAGTATTTTCAACTTATTCATAAGCGCACCTGCTCTTTCAAGCGGTAGCCTTGACCGCGCACTGTTTCTATACGTTCTTCAAGACCAAATTCACGAAGCGTTTTTCGCAGCCGAGTAAAATTTACTTGTAATGCATTTTCGTCTATAAATTCTTCTGTTCCCCATAGTCTAATGCATAATTCTTTTTTAGAAACAATCTTAGGGCTATTTTTCAAGAGAGCAAGTAATATTTTTCCTTCGTTCGGTGGCATAAGGTAAGAGCTATTCCCTACATAAATTGTAAAGGTATTCGGGTCAAGTAAAAAACCACCTCCATCAAGTAACCCTTGCTGTACCTGTTCTTCTTTACGTCGAAGAAGATTTTTAATTCGGGCAAGTAAACGTGACATATTACAAGGTTTTGTTAAATAGTCATCAGCCCCCAAGTCTAATGCGTGCAGTTCGTCCTGCAATTTATCTCTTGCAGTCAATACGAGTACCGTACCAATCTGTTTAGCTTTCAACTCTTTACATATTTCAAAACCCGAACGAAAGGGAAGATTGATGTCAAGCAAAATTAAGTCGGGAAAATATGCTGCTATTTCTGATACTGCGTTTTCAAAATCCGATAATCCAATCGTATCATATCCCGATTTTTCTAATAAGTTCAACAGTTCTTCTCGCATATAAACATCATCTTCAACCACAACTATCTTTGCCAATATGTCCGCCTCCTTTCCCATAATATTTATAAGCCTGTTAAGAATTGGGCTTGTAATTGAGCTTTCCTATTTCACGATTAGCTGTTCGAGCAACAGCCACACCGTAAATTACCATAACAAGAACAACAATAACAGCCATAGCAATTAAAAGAGGATAGGACTGTTCAAGGTGTGCCGCTCCTGAATATAAATATAGCTGCATGGCATATATCCCTACTGCTCCGCTGATACACGCTAATATAAGAGGAAGCAGGAAATACCATAATACTTGTTGGTTGATAGAACGCTTAATTTGTTCACGTCGTGCTCCTAAAATAGAGAGTGTTAGATACCTTGATTTTGTAGTTTGCATTTGCGTCAAGAATTGCAGGGCAAGTAATGCACACGCAATAATCAAAAACATAAATCCCATGTATAGTGTTGTATAACTTCCGGAAATAACATAAAATAATTGTCGCCCAAAATTATTAAGATAGCTTTCGTAATATAGACCAGATGGTTTTAACAAATCACGAGCTTCCATAATCGGTAACATTAAACCTTTTGTTTCAACAAGTTCATTAGGAATACAAAAGTTCCAATAAACCATACAAGTGTCTGAATTTACAAATTCTGAATATATCTCATCTGAAACAATCAATGCAGTTATAATCTTGATATTTTCATCTGCGGTCAACCCTTTCATCGGTACAGAGGGAACAAGATAAAATGGTCTTTCGTTGATAGAAAGCAACGCTTCATTATTCGCCTGTGCGTCTGCTGCAATTTGATTTAACAGTGTAACCGTTTCATCTTGAGCATTACCTAAAAAATCTGGGTTGAGATAATAGACAACTTCATTGTTCCCAAGGCTAATCTGTTTTTCTCCCGCGGCATCCAATAACCGATTATAGGAAGATACAGGAAGCAAATAAGGAGAAGAACTACCAGTATCAATAAGACCTAAAAGGTTTAAGGCAGCAGGTTGGTCGGAGCCAAAACTATACATACCATCTTCTTGTGTGGCAGGGTCTACTACATCTTGAGGTAAATGCTGCACGATTTGTTTCCTAAATTTCGACCAATCAACAGGAGAACTTATCCCATCCGAAGCAGTGGATTTTATATTTCCTATTTCCATACGGTTCAGATTTGATACATAAGGACGAATTTGTTCGTTGGAAAGATACTTCTCAACAATTTGGTCGTTGCCCATTACAGTAAAGTCATAAACAGAAGTACCTCGTGTCAATTCACTTCCATATGACATTATGCGCACTGAGCCGTCGGTAATTAACATAATAGTAAGCATCATCAGAATGGACGCTACGCTGATTGAAATATATTTATTAACGACATTTTCATGCAACTGCCGTAAAGTAAATACATAAAGTCCTCTTGTGGCTTTGTGTTTTATAGAAGCTGCCCATATACTCAAAATTCTTGCAAGTCCTCGAATAAATAGAATTGTTCCGATAATTCCAAGTAAAACGGCAATAAGCAGCATTGCCCCACTCGCAGCCATAAAATGCTCTACAACAATCCAGTACGCGACAAGCAAAATTACGGTGCCTATAGCAAACGATACGAAACTTACATATGGATTCCCTGTGCGTTGCTTTTTCGCCATCTCTCCATAAACAAGTTGATGTAGCTCTTTACGGAACAGCTTTCCGCATAGAACAAACAATGCTACAAACTGAATAATCAAGAAGCCTAACGATGTGAAAATAGCGGCACTTACAGAAAAACTTAATTGGTGTGTAATGATACCATGCCCTACTAAACGCGCGGTTGTAAGACTTATAGCTTCGGATAAAAAGCCACCGCATACAAGCCCTCCTAAAAGAGCTAAAAACGACGTGATTAGCCCCTCTGTCATTATTTGAATAAATAATTTAATCTTTGTCATTCCAAACATCAAATAAAGCCCCAGTTCTCGACTACGACATTCAAGTTGATATTTGTTTGCAAATACTACGAGAAAGAACACAAATAATAAAGCACAAAGATAAACCGTCGGTAAAAGATTAGTAAGCAACCGTTCTACTGCGTCGCTCTCAATTTCACTTAAAAAACGTATTACGTCCTGTTGTCCAAGAGAAAGCACTATATAAAACATTGCTACGGCTGTTATCATTGTCAGAAAATAAATTAGGTTTTCGCTACGGCTCCGTTTGGCGTTTCGCCATGTGAGATTAAAGAACATTTGCACTTCCTCCCCCCATTTGAGCCATCACTTGTAAAATACGTGCATAAAAATCTTCCTGTGTTTCATTTGGAATTTTACGACGTAACTCATGGAAAATAACACCGTCTTGAATGAACAAAATACGAGAACAGAAACTCGCGGCGTTAGGGTCATGCGTGACCATTAGGATTGTGCGTCCACGCCTAAGATTGATTTCCTGTAACTTCTCCATGAGTAAACGTGCTGATTTTGTATCTAATGCACCTGTAGGTTCATCAGCCAAAATAATATCGGGGTCAGAAATCAAACTACGTGCAGCAGCTACGCGTTGTTTTTGACCGCCCGACATTTGTGACGGAAATTTAGAAAGAACGTCTGTAATTCCAAGAAAATCTGCTATATCTTTTAGCTTTTTTTCCGCTGTAACAATGTCAATATTATGAATTGATAAAGGCAATATAATATTTTCTTTACCAGTTAGATTATCAAGTAAAGCAAAATCTTGAAATAGATAACCAATCTTGTTGCCACGATATTCAGCCAACTTCGTGCCATCAAAAGAGCTTATATTGGCACCTGAAAGTAAAATTTGTCCAGAGGTTGGTTTAATGACCGTAGCAATACAATTCAACAATGTTGTTTTTCCAGAACCGCTGGCTCCCATAATTCCCAAATATTCGCCATTCAGAACATCAAAGGTAATTCCGTTTAGTGCTTTTGTTGGAACCCCCTCTTTGGAATATGCTTTGTGCAAGTCGCGTACTTCTAATAGTTTTTTTGTATCATTCATATCTCACACCTCACATTTTTTGCTTACGCTTATCTTACGAATATAATTTTACTGCATAAGAAGCAACCACACCACTTACAGTTGTTGTAAGGTTTATTTGTTTGTTTATTGTATCTGCATTTTATGTTGTTTCTTTCTCATATCAAAAGGTTTTTCCGCGTTTTTTGGTATCAGCCACATATACCCCAGTTTTGAAACGCCCGGTATGCGATTTTCGCTACAAAGTATCTGTACTCGTCTTTCAGAAATTCCCCATTTCTTTGCCGCTTCGGGACAAGACATATATTCCATAATCAAAACGCCCTTTCCTCAAATTTTACCAGTATAATTATACTCGGATAGCCGAATAATATCAAGTATATGATATGCTCTATTTCAGTTAATAATGTGCTGTGTGTAATCATATCTCGAAAGGAAGATGAAATATACAATGTAGTTGGGTGAAATGACTATGAAGCAGAACAAAGAAAAATTTGATTTTAAGGCTTTCGGGCAAGCCATTAAAGCAGCAAGAAAAGCAAAGGGAATATCACGCAATCAGTTAGCCGATACGCTGAATATTGCGCCCCGATATATCGCGTCCATTGAGAACAGCGGGCAGCACCCAAGTTTACAGATTTTATATGAGCTTGTAACCCTGCTTGATGTATCAGTAGACCAGTTCTTTTTCCCGGAACGGGAACAGGAGAAATCCACGCGCCGCCGTCAGCTCGATACTATGCTTGACGGTATGAGCGAAAAAGATTTGAAAATCCTGTCTGCTACTGCAAAAGGAATAGAGGAAGCCAACAACGACGAAACGGGGGAATAAAGTTCTCTCGTTTTTGTTTATATAGAGTGATTGAAACGTCGCAGATTGCGGCGTTTTTCTTTTGGGAAAGTTCGTCAAATTTGCCGTTCCCGGTGTTGTAGGTAGTAAGGGATAAAGTTTCGTAGCAAGCATAGGAAAAGAGTACCCTTTTCCGTATTTTCGCCCTCCCGTC
>ERZ857750.2547-NODE-2547-length-17148-cov-4.860820_pt1 | contig 17148 bp, 14 predicted proteins | sample MGYA00519915_ERZ857750 | MGnify/ENA primary metagenome ERZ857750 (study PRJEB31778, sample SAMEA3449358) | human gut metagenome | biome: human gut; feature: human-associated habitat; material: faeces | place: United Kingdom | collected 2010/2012 ... | reverse complement strand
TATCTATGAAATTCGTATCCACTTGCTCCGGTTTCATTTATTGTAAATGCTATTGTAAACCACTTATCATTATTAACAACAATTTTATAATCCATATATAAATCACTAAATCCACTTGAACCTAAATCAGCTTTATATTGATTCACTATCTTGTTTGTATATTTTTTTATATCATTATTTAACTTTTCAACTGTTTTTTTGTTTTTAATATCTCCATTAGAATCTACTTTTGCCATATTAACTTTGATATTTTTATCTTTATCATATTTTCTAACTGTTATTACAGTAAAAATATTTCCCACCAAAGGTATATTTTTCAAAGATGATGCCAATGTTTCATTTGTATTTGGCATAATTACAACTAACAACAATGCAGCAACAGAAATCATCCATCTTGCAATTATAACTTTTTTCCTTTTTCTTTTTTTATCAATCTTAGCATACTCTAAAACTTCATTTAATTTCATTTTTTCATCATCAGGAACTTCGACTCCAATATATTGACTTTTAAGTTTTTTTAACATTTCATCATTTACCATCTTAATTTCTCCTTCATATCACAATTTATTTAACTATCATATACTCTTTTAACTTCTCAAGTGCCCTATATATCCTACTTTTTACTGTACTTAAGTTTTCACCTAAAATGTACGCAACATCATTTAAACTCATTTCTTCAAAATATCTTAATACAATTACAGCCCTTTCTTTATCTGTTAATTTGTTCAACGCCTGTTTCAATTCAATCTTATTATCTTCAATCTCAAACATATCTTTTTCATCTTTCATTTCATTTACAATATCTCTATCCCAATTAAACCTGTTTTTTTTAATATAATTAATTGCTTCATTTATAATAATTTTGCATATCCATGTGTCTGCATATTTTACCTGACGCAATTTTTTCGAATTATATATAGCCTTATACGCTCCTTCTTGTACTATATCCTGTGCATCATTTTTATTTTGAGCATAGCTATATGCTATATGATAATATTTGTCATAATTATTTATAAGAAGTTTGCTAATTATATCTTCTTTTTTCTCTTTCAATTTTATCTCCTTTACGCTTTATACTATTTAGACTATTCAAAGTACCAAAAAGTTTCATTTTTTTATAAAAAAAATACTTCTGATTGAATGAAAAACTAACTTTTAGTTTGCTTTTTCCATTTGTGTTTTGCGAAACTAACTTCTGGTTTCGTCATTTTTTGTATGTTTATCTGTTGTTTTTTCCCTTTATCAATTCTATAATCAAGTTAAATCAGTGGATTTTTGAGTATACTAACCAGGCTCCCAGAAATCACAGTGCAAGAGTAACTTCTGGATGCCTGTGGATTTGGCTATCCTTTTCGTATCCTCCTGCCTGTTTTCCCAGGTTAAGTGTTTTTCTTTTTTTCTTTTTTCAGGCTTTTTTCCCAAAATCCCAGGAGGATACATACCTATTATATCATTGCAAGACTAACTTATGGGTTCGTTGTATAAAACAGAACTTTGAAATTCATTTAAGTCTTCAGAGATTTCCCCTGTCCATTCATGTTTCAAACATAAAATAGATTGCTCCAGAGTAATACCCTTTAACTCTGTATTACATTTTCTGTTCCTCATAAAATTATGATTTTATGTGTAAATCAAGGTCCTTGAAAGCCCTTAAAATAAGGTATTTCTCCAATTATTAAAAACTGCTGTCAATAGCCTGTTTTAAGCCTATTTATTAGTAAAAAAGACCCTGACGGTCTGTATTTCTACAGAACCATCAAGGTCATTCTTTATGCTTGGACACTCTCACAATCCATGTGAGTTTTATTTTTGCCTACTGGCACTATTGATTCAGTTTTACATTACTGATTCAAATTGATTCATTACTGGCTGAAAACTTTGCCCCAAAAGTGGATAAAAGTGTTTGCCCTGCAATACTTACTAGTGTATTTATTACTTGTTAGCAATCGCTGCCTGAGCCGTTACATATCATAGGCTTACTACAGCCACTCCTCTTTCTGCTTTATCTTTTTATGCTACCTTTGAATAATCTAAAACGGCAATTTCCTGCATCATTTGCTTTGCTAGGTTAACCATTTTTTCTAACTGCTCTGCTACTTCGTCTGTATAATATTTTTCTCCACACTGCTCACATTCTTCACAAGGAACATTTTTAATTACAATGATACTATTTTTGTAATTAACAACATGAGTTGTAGTACTTTGTTTAACTGTATCACATTTGCAAAGTTTACACATATCTTTACTCCTATTTAATCTTTTAGTTTTGTTACCACTCTTTTATGTTCTCTAGATACATATAAGTTCTTTCATATTTTTCTTTAATAAATTTTAATTTTTTATTCTGTTTTACTTCATCAATATTATTAATATTTACTATTTTTAACAAAAGTAATAAATCTTTTTTATCTGTTTTTCTTAGAACCAAACCACCATCAACGCAAACTGTCAGCCACTGCCAAACGCAAGAATTCCATCAAGGAGGAGATCCTCAAAATCTATAATGATTCAAAGCAGAATTACGGTGCTCCAAAAATTACTAAAATTTTGCAAAAATCCGGCGAAACCATTTCACAACGTACCGTCGTTAAATACATGCGTGAAATGGGCATCAGGGCTCAATGGTCAAAACCATGGATTGCCACAACAAAAGACTTTGACTTTAGCAGTGAATTCCATAACATACTTAAAGAACAATTCAATCCCGAATGGCCAAATGCTGTCTGGTGTACTGACATTACATACGTATGGCCCAATGACGGCTTTGTGTATCTTAACTGTGTAATGGATCTGTTTGCCAGAAAGATAATTGCATGGACTCTTGTCGACACAATGGAAGTTTCCACTGTAATAAAAACAATTGAAAAAGCCAAGGCAATACGTAACACCGATTTACCTTTAATAATACACACTGACCGCGGAAGCCAGTATGTGTCTCAGGCATGGCGTGAAGCCACCAAAAACATGCAACGCAGTTATTCACATAAAGGTTATCCTTATGACAATGCCTGCATTGAACTCAGTGCCAGTTCTTTTTTTACATAAATATGCTCTAATATATCTGTCAAAAAGTAAACAATAATTGCTATTTAATATGTTAGAAATTATGATATAAATAAGGAAAAAACGCAGCAAATATACCCAAAATTGAAAGGAAGGAACATATGAAAAAAACTTTGAAAACACTAATGCTAATTGGAGCAATAGCATTAGGAATGAATTTTGCGGGGGTAAAAGCCCAGGCAGTAGAAGAAACAACGGTTGTGGCAACTACGGTGACAGAGGAAACAACTACAGCACCGGAAACCACTACAAAGGTGGAAGAACCAACTACGAAGTAGCCTACTACTGAAAAAACAACAACGAAACCTAACGTGGACACAAAAGGAACAAAAGTTAAAAAAGGTGGCTATGTTAAGAAATCAGTTTATGCATATAATTTAAAGTTGGAGAAAGTAACAAAGGTCAAAAAAGGAGTCCGCTACTATGTTTATAAGAAATGCAATAGCGGATATTCAATGTTAAAAGTCGGAAATAAGAAGCTATTAGTAAAATCAAAATATGTTGTCTACAAATGTAATGCTAAAAAAATAGTAAATACATTAGATAAGAAATATTCCTATGCAAACATGAAATCTGACCTTAAGAAATTAAAAGAAGCCTACGGCTCAATATTGAAAGTTGAAGTTGCAGGAAAAAGTTTAGATAAGAGAAATTTGTATTACGTTACTTTAGGTAAGGAAACGGCTAAGAAGACTGTTTATGTAGAAACGTCAATACATACAAGAGAGTATATGAATACTAAATTTATGATGAAAGTCATTGAAGAGTATTGTAGAGGATATGATACCAAAAAATATCAGGGAAAGAATTACAGTACAATTTTTAACAAGGTAAAATTAGTAATTATGCCAATGGTAAATCCGGATGGTGTAACAATTAGTCAATATGGACCTAAGAAAATAAGAGATATTAATTTACGTCAGAACCTTTACAAAATAGCAAAAGGAGCTAGTTTTAAAGAATGGAAGACAAATGCAAGAGGCGTGGATATCAATAGAAATTTTGCAGAAGGCTTTGGAAGAGAAAGTGCAAAAGCACCTGGTCAAAAGCTGTATGCAGGAAAGAAAGCTGTATCTGAACCTGAGACAAAGGCACAGATAGCCGTAGTTAAAAAAGTAAAACCTAATGTAGTAATTTGTTATCATCAGGCTGGAGAAGTTATGTATCACCGTAAACACACAAAACTTAGCAATATGTTGTATTCTATGACAAAATATACTCACGTAATAAGTGAGCCAACAGCTTATGGAACATTCAGCGATTATTTAGATGCCAGAAATATTTTAAATTGCACATTGGAAACGGGTAAAGTACCAGCGCCTGTAAAAAATAGTGAATTTAAGAAAATATATAAATTAAACAGATATGTATTAGTAGCAGTTGCAAAAATGTATTCATAAAATCAAGTGAATACAGTATTTTAACAGTGAGAAAAGGTGGTCACATATGAATAAAAATACGATTAAAAAGATAATTGCATCAGGACTAATTATAGCAATAATAGCTGCAGGAACAGAAATTGCTGATAAAAGTTCGCAAGTGGCAGGAACAAATTCCATAAACACCATTGTTGGGGCAGAAGAGATTACTAGATCAGCTACAGATTTTGAAAAGGAAAGACCCACAATAACATCCGTTATAAATAATAAAAACAGCACAACTATAAAATGGAACAAAATAGAATGTGCTAAGGGCTACGATATTTACAGGGATGGAGTGAAAATCTGTCAGGTAAAAAAATCAATTCAGTATACTGATAAGAAAGCAAATAAGAATGGAAGCTTGTACACTTTTAAGGTTGTGGCATACAAAACAGCAAAAGGTAGGAGATACGAGAGCAAACCTTCTTTAGAAGTTAAAAACTATTTCCTTAAAGGAAGCAGCATTAACATATTATCAGGAAAATCTGGAAATAATCAGATTTCATGGCGCAAAAACAGTAAAGCAAACGGATATGAAATTCAATATTCAACAAAAGAAAATTTTACAAAGGGTAAAACTATAAACGTACAAAACAAAAATTCTGCAAAGCTTAGTAAATTAAAGAAGAAAAATTACTACGTGAGAGTCAGGGGATATGTAAAAAAAGGAAAAAACAAATATTATTCAGTTTGGAGCACCTGCGCCGAAATAATTGCATGGAATTCTAAATGGAAATTTGCAGGTTATTCCAAAATACATACAGACGCAGCAACATTATATTTTTCAACAGCATCTAAACTTAAGCAGAAAACAGTTTGCGTAAATGCCGGTCATGGAACAAAAGGTGGCGAAAGTGTTAAGACATACTGTCATCCTGACAAAAGTGCAAAGGTGACAGGTGGAAGTACAGCTCAGGGAGCTGTAAAAGCTACATCGATTAACGGTGGAACTACTTTAAGTGACGGAACACCTGAGGCAAAGGCAACACTTAAACTGGCAATGGTCGTGAAAAAGAAACTTTTAAAAGCAGGCTATAATGTTTTGATGGTAAGAGAAAGTGAAGATTCACAGATAGACAACATAGGAAGAACGGTATACGCAAACAACAATGCAGATTACCACATTGCCCTACATTATGATTCTTCATCAGCAAATAAAGGCGCATTTTATATTAGCGTTCCAAATAACAAGTCCTACAGAAACATGTATCCGGTTTCAAAGAATTGGAAAAAACATAATAAATTAGGACAAAATCTTATTTGGGGAATGAAAAATGCCGGTGTAAAAATTTATGGAAATGGAGCTGTGGCAATTGACTTAACACAAACATCTTATTCAACAATAGCATCTGTTGATTTAGAAGTTGGGGATAAACGAAGTGATCATTCAGGTAAGGCATTAAATAAGATTGCCAATGGAATTGTGAAGGGCATGAATAAGTAGGTAAATAGTTAATCAATTAACTCGGAACAACCCGAGTCGGAGATAACCGAATAAAATTAAAGGCTTGACTTTGCCTATAGGGCAAGGTTTACTATTTACACATAGATAGTTGCAACTTCTTAAAAAATCGGCAATTACACTGACACAGAAAAATTTGTGTTTAAATTGAACGAATTTAGAGGCATAACAATATAAAACTGCAAATAATTGTTCACTGTGTGGAACAGCAATCTTTACAATTTGCCCTGACTGGGGTAGACGTATTTCAGTAAAAGATAAATATCGCAATGGTTGTGGCAGGAAAAATGAGAATGTTACAGGTGAAAATTAAATAAACTTAAATAACTTTCCCCCAATGCAATATTTTTCAAAATGCCAACGTTTCATAATTAAACTAAAGAGAAAGGAGAATAACGATTATGAGAAATTTTAAGAAAAAGTTATTAGTTGGTTCATTAATCATTACGATGGCATTAGGAGGTGTATGTCAGGGAACACCGGTTGGTGCTTATGTAAACTATTCCAGTGACACATCTTTTAACAGTGCAGGTGGAAAGAATTTGACAATACATTATGGAACTAAAACAAAATTAGGCAAGTACACCATATCCACCGGAAAGAATAAAGATAACAAACTTTGCATTTATTCAAAAAAAGCAGGTAAGAAAAAAGAATGTTTGGGAAGAGTGGTAAATGGAAATCACTACTTTACTTACAAAAAAAAGTGTTTTTTTCTTGGGAAAACAACATGGAACATACAAATATGTTCCAGGTAAGAAGGTTGAGAGAGTAAAGGCAATAAAAAAAATCACTTACATAGCGGGAATTTATGGGAAGAAGAATTTGATTATTCGTAGTAAGAATGTTTTGAAGGCTTATAATGTTGCAACAGGTAAAATGAAAGTCCTTACAGATAAGTTCCCAAAGAATGTTTATAATTTTGGCATTTATGGAGATTACGCATACTGCGAAAAGTATGTTAAACATCAGGAAAAATTATATGCGTATAATATGAAAAAAGATAAAATGATGTTAACAAGATTGCCAGTAGGAATGTTTATTAAAAACATAAAGATGAATAACAATATATTATATTTTACAGGTAATCAAACTACTGTAAAAAATGAGAATGGAGAAATAGCAACATATACATCAGATGATTATAGAATTTTCAAGTGGGATTTGAAGAATGAACCTGAAGAAATGATAAGTAATGCACAAATTATTAATTTCGATGGTGATAATATGTATTATTTCAATTATAAAGCAGACGAAGAAAATAAGATTCAGGCAAAGACAATCCATGAGTACAACATGAAAACCAAAGCTGTGAAAGTAATTAAAACCCCAGAAGAAGTAGATGTTGAATATGCAAGCAAAATTATCAAAAAAGGAAATGTTTTAAAAATCTACATTGCGGGTGAACATTATGATGAAAGTAGAATTTATTCTATAAAAGATGATGGAACCGGTTTTAAATTAGTTAGAACAGAAGAAAAGAAATAACTAATAATAAAGGAAATAAACTTAAGCGTTTACAATGAAAAAAGAAAAGTCGGTAGAATAAAAAGTGCTTACAAGGATAAAGAAATAGAATAAAAGGTGGTCAAAGATAAAAAATAAAAAGTAATAAAATAAAAGAGAAGAAGGATAAAACAAAACCTCAGTTGATAAAAAAGTCAACTGAGGTTTTAATGTATGCGCATTTACGTAAAAAGAAAATGTTGCTAAATAGGCACGCGCTGGTTGCGTAGAATGTCGCAAGTGACATTCCAGATTCTTTTAAAAGAATTTGGAAATTAACCCATTTACAATAATGAATATAATCGTAATAGGGAGAATCCATTTACAGTAAAAACGAATTTGTTTTGGAACTTTCAAACCTGAGCCTGAATTAACTTCCTTAATATAATTATCCCATCCCCAACCATATCTGCTTGTGCAGAATAGAGTGTAAATAAGTGAGCCAATTGGAAGGATTAAATTACTTATTAAAAAGTCTTCTAAATCCATAACATTTGTATTTTTTCCAAAAGGCATGAATCCTGACCAAACGTTAAAACCAAGAACGCAAGGGATGGAAGTAACAGTTATAATAATTGCATTTATAATTGCAGTTTTCTTACGTGACCATTTCCAAAGATCCATACATGATGACATAATGTTTTCAAAAACGGCAATTACAGTTGAAAATGCTGCGAAAGCCATGAAAATAAAGAAGCAACTTCCCCAGATACGACCACCCGGCATCTTTGCAAAAATATTGGGCAAAGTAACAAATATAAGTTTTGGTCCCTGATCAGGGCTAACACCAAATGCAAAGCATGTTGGGAAAATAATCAAGCCTGACACAATGGCAACAAATGTATCTAATGCAACAATGTTAATTGATTCTCCAAGTAGTGAATGGTCTTTTCCAAGATAGCTGCCAAAAATTGTCATAGAGCCCATGCCAATACTAAGTGTGAAAAATGCCTGATTCATTGCAGCTACTATAACATTAATAAGGCCAACCTTTTTAATTTGTTCAAAGTCAGGTACCAGATAAAAATACAAGCCCTTGCCGGCACCTTCAAGAAAAATACTGTTAATTGCCAAAACAACCATAATTACCAAAAGGGCAATCATCATTACTTTGGAAATTTTTTCAACTCCGTTTTGTAATCCAAGTGAACAAACCAGGAAACCTACAATAATAACAAGAGTTGTCCAAAATATCATTTCCGAAGGAATGGCATTCATATTTGAAAAATGATTTTGAACAGCATTAGTGTCTGCGTTTACAAAGTCACCTTTTGCTGTATCAAAAAAGTATCGTAGCATCCAACCGGAAACTGTTGTGTAGAACATCATAAGAATATAGTTACCTGCCATTCCGATGTAACCATGCAGATGCCAATACTGACCTTTTTTCTCAAGAGTCTTAAAAGCTCTTGAAATACTTTGCTGACTACCACGACCAACTGAAAACTCCATTGTTAAAATAGGAAGCCCTAAAATAACAAGGAATAAGATGTAAAATAATACAAAACATCCACCGCCATTATTTCCAACAACATAAGGAAAACGCCATACATTTCCAATACCTATGGCACAGCCGGCAGAAATAAGAATGAATCCAAGTCTGGATTTAAATTTTTCTCTTTCCATATACAATCTCAATTCTATTTTTATTACATCATTCCAAAGTCACCTAAAATTAAAAAAATTATTTTACAATGGATATGCTGCAAACAACATCTTAAAGAAATAAGAAGAATTTGTCAATTTAACGTGTTAGTGTTGTAAAGTGGTAAGGCTGATACACATTTTGCACCAATGCAAGTACCTAAATGAATTTACATTTAATAGGAATAGATTCAGAGATATGTTAGAATTAATTAAATGAGTAGGTGGATGAAATTATATAAATAATTTACACAAATAACATAATAAGTAAAGCAGTTTACACATAATAATGAGAAGCGTGTTTTACAAACAATTACATAATTTTTTTAAGAGTGTTAGCGATTTATATAAAATATAGGAATTATAGAATGAAAAGGAGATTACTATTCTAATGAAGAAACTATGGTTTTTTATTTATGTAATGGTGGCACTATTTTTATGCAATGATAAAGTATATGCCACAGAAAATCTAGCAGATGGAAATACAGCAAACGAGAGCAAGTTTGTATATTTATCAGATGTTTCATACGATCAGAACAAATCTTTTGCCGGAGCTGGTAAGGGAATTCATTTGGATGAAAATCAGGATAATCAAATGATTACCTTGAAGGTAAATGGAGCATCAACACCATTTATAAAAGGAGTTTGTGCCTGGGCAATATCCGAAATGGTTTATGATTTAAGCGAATATGATTATGACTATTTTACATCTTATTTGGGAATAGATATAAGTGAGCAAAGCACATATTTTAACAGTGGTGCAAGATTTTTGATTTACACATCAGATGATTGTGAAAATTGGGAACTTAAGTATACATCGGATACTTTGTACGGCTGGAGCGAGTCACAGTTTGCCAAAGTTGACATAAAAGGTGCGAAATATTTGAAATTGATAGCGCACGATAATGGTAACGGTGGTCAGTATTGGTCAAACTGGTATGATGAGACTGTATATGCAGATGCCAAGTTAGTAAAAGAAGATTATGTTGAAGATACATCAAAATTAGATTTTATTAAAACTACAGATGAGTATAATGAGATAATAAAAGAAAATTATAATAATGAAATAACCGGAGATTATGAATTAACTTTGTTACAAAGAGAATTTGTAAATAATGTAGGTTATGATGTTTTACAGGCACTTGCAAAATACAAAAGTGAATATAAAGAAACAATCTCATGGTTAATGAATGATAAGGAAACTCTTAAACTGTATTTAGTTGGCGGAAAACCAGAGGGAAGTTATCTTAATTCAATTAAAGTTTTGACACAGTTATATACAAAGTATAAATCAGATTTAGATAACGAAACAGTAACAAAATACGGAACAAAACTAGGTGATTTGTATAGAACAATGATTTTGGCATTGTCATTAACAGAATCAGGAAATGTATATTTGTGGGTTGACGGAAGTGTTCCTTCCGACGCATGTACACGTTATGAAATTTACAAAAAATTACATGCTCATGAAGGACAGGATGAGGAGTTAATTGAAAACAAAGTCTTTGAAGCATTAACTGTAGAAGAAATGCGTTGGGTAATGAATACGGTTATTGATGATGAGGAAATTCTTTGGTTAAATGATTTTGTTAGAAATGATAAGAATGGTGCAACAAGTCCATACAGTTATATTCAGTATACATTTGATTATAATTATGATTTGGATCAATACTATACTGAAGAAAATTATAGTAAGTGGGATGCAAAATATCATTTATCAAAATATAATATTAAATACGAAAAAGGACATCCAAAACTTTGGGTAGTATTTGAACAGGGAGCTGTTTGCGGTGGCCTTTCAAAAACAGGAAGTTGTATTTGGGGCTCATATAAAGGCTTGCCAAATACATGCGTAAGTCAGCCGGCACACTGTGCGTACATTTATTACACAAAAGATTCTAATGGTAACGGAATTTGGAATCTTGGAAATGATGTTTCCGGTTGGGGAAAATCAGGAAAAACAGAACATTTGAATGTACGAACAATGAATGACTGGGGAAGTGGAAGTTACACAACAGGCTGGAATGCAAACTACATTCTTTTAGGTCAGGCTGCTCAAAATGAGTATAGCAAGTACGAAAAGGCTGAAGAAGAAATGATGCTTGCTAATGTATATCAGGATGATAGTGAGAAATTAGAAGAAATATACAGAAACACAATTGCAAAAGAAGAAATCAATTTTGATGCCTGGTTAGGCTTAGTTAATTTATATGATAAGGATTCTACAAAAACAGAAAAAGATTATTATAATTTAGCTAAGGAAATTGCTGAGATTTATAAATATTATCCAAATCCAATGTATGATTTGATTAATTTAATTAAACCACATCTAACTTCAGTGGAATATGAAACATTGTTTACATTATTAGAAACTAGAACCTTAACAGCAGCAGCTAATGCTACAAATGATGATTCAATACAGGCATCAGCAGTAAGACAGGTTGCAAATAATTTATTAGGAAACATAGATACTACAATTGCAGAATTTTCATTTGATGGAGAAGATGCAGGAAAAATAATGCTTTCCAACAGATATAGTGAAAATAATGTAGTTTGGGATTATAGTTTAGACGGCGGAGAAACATGGACTCAGACTGAAGAACATAGTGTGCAGTTAACAGATGAGCAAATTGCTACAATAACTTCCGATAATGATATCAAAGTGCATATAATTGGTGTTGATTATTCTGATGAAAATATTTTCACAATAGATATAAAAGACTCTAATGGTTTGCCATCAAAGTTATATGCTAATGATTTAGAAAATAAATTTATTGGTACAGTTGATACTATGGAATGGAAATATAGTGCTGAAGATGAATGGACAGCTTTTGGAATTAAAGAACCTGATTTGGTAGGAAATAAAACAGTAATAGTGAGGGCAGGTGCAACAGGAATTTATCTGGCACAGAATGATGATAAAGAATATGAATTCACAGAAGAAAATTTACCTGATACACAAAAATATGTTTCAATAGATCATTTATCCATAGATAGCGTATCTTCTGAACAAAGTGGAAGTGGTGAATATGGTAAAAATGTCATCGATGGAAATATAAATACAATGTGGCATACAGCATATAACGGTTCAGATACAGACAGAACTATCGTAATCAAAGTGGATGAACCAATTTATTTATCAGCATTACAATATGTACCAAGACAAACCGGAACTAACGGTAGAACCAAGAATGCTACATTATATGCAAGTCTTGATGGCGAAGAATGGACAGAGGTAGCAAGTGCAACAAATTGGGACAATAATGCAACAGCAAAAATGTTAGAACTGTCCGATTCTGTTAAGGCACAATATGTCAAGTTTGTTACAACAGAAAACTGGGGAGACGGAAGAAGTTTTGCATCAGCTTTAATGATTAATTTATTTGAAGATGTTACAAAGAAAGTTCAGGAAACAACAACACAGGAAACATCAAGAGAAACAAGTTCAGCAGTAGACACAACAGACGAAAGTGTTGAGCCAATAGAATCACAGACAGATGTAACAGTAGATTCATCTGAAGAAGTAGAAGTTTCACAAAGTACAAGTTATGCGCCTGATGTAACAGATGAAAGTACAGACAACGCAGTCACAAAACCGGTAACATCAAAGGATGAAATAACTGAGCCGGTAAGTACAAAACCAACTACAGATAAAACTGATACAACAGAAGAAACAAAACCAAATCCAACAAATGCCGGAAATAATACTACTGATGCAACAAAGAATGACCAGGTGACAAAAGTGGATTCTACATCAGAAAAAGTAACAGAACAACCAACAACTAATGATGTTCCTACATCAGATGATACTTCAAAAGAAGATACTGAAGTAACAACAGAAACAGATACTACAAAGGCTACTTCTACAAGTGTAAAAGGAACAACAACTAAGAATCAAAAAATTAGTTTAAAGAAATCAAAAGTTAAAAAGGTTGTAAATAAAAACAATAAGAAAATAAAATTAACTTTTAAAAAGATTGCTAAGGCAACAAACTATCAGGTTAAGATTTCTAAAACTAAGAAATTCAGTAAGAAGAAAACGGTTACTAAACTTGTGAAGAAAAATGCTGCATCAATCAACGTTAAGAAATTAAAGAAAACAAAAAAATATTACATAAAAGTTCGTGCAGTGAAAAAGACAAGCACAGGTAAAGTTTATGGACGCTGGAGCAAAGTCAAAGTTGTAAAGAAGAAATAGGCAGTTTATTGGAAATTCATCCAGAAATGGAATTGAAAGTCGAAGATTGCGATATTAAAGGTGCTTATGAATTTGAAAAAGTGCATGAAAAATTTTCAGTAAGTTCGCAGGAAAATAAATGTTATAGACATTGTTTCTATAAATATGTAATAAGTAATTTTTCTGAAAATTTGAAGAAAGATTGCTTCGAAATAGATGGCAAAAAATTCTATTGGATGTCAATTGCAGAGATGGAATGTGATTCAAGAATAATGGAATAAGCTGGTATGGTGTGGTAAAATAAATAGCAGGCAATTAAATTTATGTAAAAGGACAAAAAATGAGTAATACATTTATCGCACCGGGAGCACATGTGGTTGGCAAGGTAACAATAGGAGAGAATGTAGGTATATGGTACAATGCAGTTGTTCGCGGTGATATGGAAGAAATAATAATTGGTGACAATAGCAACATTCAGGATAATTCCATGGCTCTTGGAAGTCCGGCAAGAGTTGTTAGAAAACTTACAGAATCTGAGATTGAATCAAACAAGAAAAATGCAGAAGAGTATGTTAAGTTAATGAAAGCAAGTAAAGAGTTAAATTAATGCATACAAATAAGGAGTAATAGCTATGCAAATGACTACATTGTGTTACATAGAAAAAGATAATAAATATTTAATGTTACACAGAACAAAAAAGAAAAATGACATTAATGAAGGTAAGTGGATTGGAGTAGGAGGGCATGCTGAAGGAAGCGAGAGTCCGGAAGAATGTTTAAAAAGAGAAGTACAAGAAGAAACAGGATTAAAACTTTTGTCTTATAAGTTAAGAGGGTTAATAACTTTTGTAAGTAATCAATGTGAACCTGAAATGATGTGTTTATTCACGGCAGATAAGTTTGAGGGACAAATTACATCCTGCGATGAGGGCGATTTAATGTGGGTGCCTAAGAAAGATGTTTTGCAACTTCCAACTTGGGAAGGAGATGCTGTTTTCTTGAAATTACTACTTGATAATGAAGAAAAATTTTTTACATTGAAATTAATTTATGAAGATGAAAAGTTAGTTAAAAAAAATATTCAGTTTTATTAGAAAATCAGAAAATTGCAAATGTTTAGACATACAAGAGTAAATTGTGTAATAAAAAATTCCTGTAATGAAAACTTGAGTGAAAAAGCACACAGAATGGAATTAGATTTTTAATACGAAATGTATGATTATAAAAAAGAAAATGAAAATTAGATGAGAAAAAGGAAAAATAAAATGAAAGAAAAATTTATATTAAAATTAAAGAAATGCTTAGTCTTGGGAATGTGCTTGTGCATATTCCAAACTACCGTAAGTGCAGCTACACCATGGTCCCAAAGTAACGGTATTTTTTATGATGGTAATGGAAATGAAATTAAAGGTGCAATTGCAAAAGGAATAGACATAAGTTACCATCAGGGAGATATTGATTGGGCGAAGGTTAAAGCTGAAGGTTTTACTTTTGCACTCCTAAGATGCGGATACGGCGATAATATTGAATCTCAGCATGACAGCAAATTTGTGCAGAATGTAAAAGGCTGTGAAGAAAATGGAATTGAATACGGCGTGTACATATATTCTTACGCAGTGAATACACAAATGGCAAAGAACGAAGCTGACCATGTTTTAACAATGCTTGATGGTGCAGGTGCAAAACCTACCATGCCAATTTATTATGACATAGAAGATGAAAAAACTCAGGGTAATCTAAAGGCTTCAAAGTTAGGAGATATTGCAGAAACTTTTTGCAATATTATGAAAGAAAAAGGTTATAAAGTTGGAGTTTATTCCAATTATTATTGGTGGACAAATAAGCTTACCGATGCCAGATTTGAAAATTGGGCAAGATGGGTTGCAAGATATAATAATGAAAGTGGTTATGAAAAAAAATATGATATTTGGCAGTATAGTGAAACCAGTACAGTTAACGGAATTGGTGGAAATAAGACAGATGTAAATATATTGCTGTCAAGGGAATGTAGTGTGACAGGTCATAACTACGCAGTGGAACAGTTAATTACAAAAGGAACAATATCAAAGTCAGGTAAAGCTACATATTATTGTAAAACCTGTGGTCACAAGAAAACAGACATAATACCAAAAGTAAAAAGCGTAACTTTATCAAAAACAAAATATGAGTATACAGGCAAGTTAAATAAGCCTACAGTGAAAATAACTAATTCAAAAGGAAGTCTTTTAACCCAAAATGATTATTCAGTGAGTTATAGCAAGAATAAAAACGTAGGAGTTGCTACAGTAACAATAACCCTTAAGGGCAATTATCAAGGAACTACTAGTAAGACTTTTAAAATAGTACCAGAAACAGTAAAGAAATTAACGGTAAAAAACAACGGCAGACAAAAGGCAAAGGTAAGATGGAAGAAAGTATCGCAGGCATCAGGCTTTGAAATTCAATATGCTACAAATAAGTCAATGAAGAAAGCGAAGACTGTAACAGTGAAGAAAACTTCAAAAGTATTATCAAAGATTAAGAAAAATAAAACATACTATGTAAGAGTAAGAGCATACAAAACAATTTCAGGTAGCAAGTTTTATGGCTCTTACAGTGGAAAGAAATCTGTGAAAATAAAGAGATAATTAGGAAGAATGACTATGACGATAAAAAAGAATGTGGATGCTTCTTTGAGAGAACAGAAAAAATTAGAAGAACAAAATAATTCAGAAAAACAAAATAAATTAGAAAAACAGCAGAATTCGGAAAAACAAAATAAGTTCAGTGAACAGGATAATTTAAAGAAGCTGAATTCTGTTGAGCAGCAAAGTGATTTGAATGAAGTGTTAGATGAGGACATTTTGCTTAAGTTAGAACAATTGTTGGAACAAAATCAATTCGAATTGGTTTCAGGCAAAGTAAAACAAAATAAACTGAAATTAATTTATCTTATGAATGATGCAGTTGAAAGTTTTATTGTATTTGAAAATGCCAAAACTACAGGTGAGTACCTGAAAGAATATCAGGGTGAAATATTTTACTCATTAAGCAAAGAAGATGCAAATAAATATGTTTTGGTTGTCCATCAGAGAGATGTGGTTTTAACAATTTGGTTTGAAAAATTATCCATGGAAATTAATTTGTACCAATACGGTCGAACAGGACATTTCTGGGTGAAAGGTTACGAAAACATAAGACAGTTAGAATATAAAATCGCAATCCTAACAGACAAAAGAGATTATTTAGGAGAAGAATATTGCAATAAGGAAGAATTGGAACTTTCAAGGTTGAAGGATTTTCCACCACTTAATTATTGCTGTTATCCATCGGTGCCGGAAAAATATCTTGTGCCAAAGGAAAATCCATGGGTGCCAACAAGTGAAGCAATAGACATAATGAAAAAATATGCCCAGCTTGTTAAAGACGAATCGTTGGCTAAAGCCCTTGAAAAGTACAGAAACAATCCGGGAAAAAAGCAGGCTAAGAAGATTGCAACTATGCTACACCGAAACAGTCATAAACAAATAATTGACTATATAACAAACCGTTTTATAGAAATTACAGATGAATATCCAAAAAGACATTTCGGAAAAGCAAATGACGAAAAGTATAAGCTAATTATAAATAAAGGGAAAAAGCTCCAGAAACAGTTTGCAGAAAAAAATGTAAAAACGCAGCTTTATATTGAAGAACCTTTTGTAGAATTAAAGGATTCAATAGAATTTAAAGTATATGTTTTGGTGGAAAAGAAGAGTATTCTAAATCAGAAAAATTACTATATTAAACTAACAGACAGCAATGATTTTAGAATGTTATAAAGAGTAAGGAGTTGTGAGTCGGGGGTGCGGACATTTTCTTGGACTATCTAAGTGACCAATCCAAGTCTATGTCTG
>ERZ857750.2546-NODE-2546-length-17149-cov-3.742015_pt1 | contig 17149 bp, 18 predicted proteins | sample MGYA00519915_ERZ857750 | MGnify/ENA primary metagenome ERZ857750 (study PRJEB31778, sample SAMEA3449358) | human gut metagenome | biome: human gut; feature: human-associated habitat; material: faeces | place: United Kingdom | collected 2010/2012 ... | reverse complement strand
GTCAGCTTTTGCTGACCAGAATCACGCACCAAGTCTCACGTGCGTTCGACTTGAACTGAGTCGGAGATCCAACTCAGAATAAAATATTACAAGGGGGAGTAAGATTATATGGGGAAACTAACATTAAACTGGGCAAAACTAAAACCGGAAGTAAAACAGGTCTGGCAGCTGAGTCTGCCCGCCATTCTGACGCAGATCACCACCATCGCCATGCAGTACATCGACTCTGCCATGGTTGGTGCTCTGGGTGCCGCCGCTTCTGCCGCTATCGGTCTGGTCGTTGCCATGACCTGGTTGTATAATGGAGTCCTGTCCGCAGTTTCTGCCGGTTTTTCCGTGCAGGTGGCGCATCACATCGGTGCCGGTCAGGATTCTGATGCCAGGAACGTCATCCGGCACGGTCTGATCAGTGCCCTGAGCATTTCCGGGCTCTTAGCTTTCAGCGGTCTTTTGCTCAGTCATCCACTGCCAATCCTGTTAGGCGGTGATCCGGCAATCTGTCCGAACGCAACTGCATACTTTTTTGTATATTCACTGATGATCCCATTTTCACAGTTGAATTCCCTAACATCGGCATTTTTGCAATGCAGCGGTGATATGGTGACACCCAGTATTTTAAATGCCGTCATGTGTGTACTGGATGTAGTATTCAATGCCTTGTTTATCCCACGCTTTGGTGTCCTTGGTGCCGGTATGGGAACAGCACTCGCCTGTGCCATCATCAGTCTGATCATGACATGGCGTTGTTGCATCTGCAACAAGCAGCTGCACCTCAGACGTACTGACAAACATCATTTTGACCGTAACATTCTGCGCAAAGCATTTCAGATTGGAATGCCGGTGGCCGTTCAGGAAATCGCCATGAACGGTGCTATGGTCGTATCCACCCGGATCATTGCCCCACTGGGAGCCGCTGCCATCGCTGCAAATTCTTTTGCCGTTACCGCAGAAAGTCTGTGCTACATGCCAGGCTATGGTCTTGGTATGGCTGCAACCACACTGGTTGGACGCAACATCGGTGCCAGAGAATTTAAAACAGCCAAACGTTTCGGTAACATCAGTACCGCCATGGGTGCCATTTTCATGGGCTGCACCGGTGCCATTATGATGTTCGCCTGCCCGCTGGTCTTCCGGCTTCTGACACCGGATGTCACTGTGCAGGCAATGTCCGTTCATATCCTGCGCATTGAGCTGCTTGCGGAACCGCTCTTTGGCGTGTCCATCGTTGCCGCCGGTGCACTGCGCGGCACCGGAGACACCTTCGTACCAAGTCTGATGAACCTTGGCAGTATCTGGATCGTGCGCATCGGCCTGGCACTGATTCTTGTCAGCCGCCTTGGTCTCACCGGCATGTGGATCGCAATGCCGATTGAACTGTGTGTCCGCGGACTGCTCATGCTATACCGCCAGCACACTACAAAGTATTACCGTTCGCATACTTAATGTAAGGAACAAAATGAAAAACAGCACTATGATGTGCATGCAGATTTACAGATGTTATATCATTCCGTGATTTCATAACTGAAATGGCAAAATCGGAGAAAATTATCTCAGTGAGCGATTAAGTAAACGACTGAGTTTCACAAGTTTTTGCGCGAGTGGGAACGACCTCTTTTTCAGGCGTGGGAACGAGCGCGATAAAAACGCTGTGAAACGAAGGTAGTGAACGTCTAGCGTTCTGACAGGATGCTTCGTTTTCGTATTAAAAAATAACGTATTAAAAAATTTCTAATCGAAAAGTTCTTTGGCCTTCGTATAGTTAAATACCGGACCCTCTAGGCAGACATAAGTCTCATTGATCTTGCAATGTCCGCACTTTCCTACTGCACAGGACATCTTACGTTCAAAGGATACCCAGATTTTCTCCGCCGGGACACCGCATTTCATACATTCCAGTGCAGCAAACCGCATCATTGGCGGCGGACCTACGATCACTACGTTATAGTCCTCGAAAGTATCAAACGGCACATCCGGAATAAATTTCGTTACCAGTCCTTTGTGGAATCCAGGTGCCTCGGAGTTGTCCAGACAGTACGTACAGTGGAACCGCTCCGCAAATTTTGCACGTTCTTCGTTGAACAACACGCAGTTGATATCCTTGAATCCGGCGATGAGATATACCGATTTGCAGATTTCCGGATGATCATAAAAATGAGTCAGCGTGGTTTTTACCGGTGACATACCGGTACCACCACAGATCACCAGCAGATCCTTATTTTCAAACTGATCCACCGGAAATGCATTTCCGTACGGTCCACGCATAAACAGTGTATCTCCGGCTTTCAGGTCAAACACACCACCGGTCAGTCGTCCGACTTTACGGATGGTAAATTCCACATAACCCGGTCCTTTTCCACAGACAGAGATCGGCGCCTCTCCGATTTTCGGCAGAGACAGCTGGAAAAACTGTCCATATCCAGGATCTTTGTCACATGCCACACGAATCGTAAACTCTGCCGCAGTCTGACGGATAACACTTACGATCTTGTGCGGTTCCGGTTTCATAATATTTTCCATTGTCTTACGCCTCCTCTCCCGCATTCATTTTTTCAATTTCCGCTGCCAGACCGTCCACCGCATCAAAGAACGAAATCTGCTTCGGACATCTCATATCACAACGGCCGCATCCGACACACATCTGTGCATCACAGGCTATGCCGTGTGCTCCGTCCTTTGCAAAACGGTCTGCAAAATCATAAAACTTATGCAGCACTTTAAATCGCATATTTGCTCCCGGTGTCTTGCGGGCACGATTGCCACCGGCTGTCATCGTATAGGACTCCAGCATACAGGAAGACCAGACTCTGCGGCGCTCACCGCTACGGCTTCCCTCCTGGTAAATGACATCTACTGTATCAAAACAGCTGCAGGTTCCACAGACGGTATTACATCCGCCACAGGACATACATTTCTCATCATACTGTGTCCAGTACTCCAGATCACTGATCGGTTTTAACATACTGCGGTCTGTAATCTGCGGAATATGCAGTTTTTTCTGATTCTCCTGCACATATTCCGGTGTGAAATCACAGGCAGATGCCGATGCAAATGCCGCACCCAGCGTCTCATCTTTGATATCCACCAGCACCTCATTCTCTGTAATGCGGAGTGCTGCGTCATACTTATCTGTCTTATTCGTTCCCATGGATACACAGAAGCAATGTTCAAAACTTTCCCTGCATTCCAGCATGACTACCTTTACTTTTTCACGCAGTCTCGCATAGAAATAGTCTGCATGACCTCCATTTTCCATGAAAATACAGTCCAGTCTTGCCATTCCGTTGATATCACAAGGACGGGCAATCACAATGATTCCTTTGTCATCTGCAAGCTCACTCTCCGTCACTTCCGTATCGGTAAAATAAAACATCGTCTGTGACACCGGATAGTAAGCTTCCTTCGGTGAAAAATCTGCCTGACGATCCAGCACGATCTGATCCACCGTCTTAATCTCACGATAACGCACTTTCTTCTTTCTCTGATCCAATGCCGGTGCATACACATGATAATTCTCTGACCAGACAGCCAGAATATCATTCATCTTGTCGTAATCTACGCGATATCCCATATTGCACCTCCCATTGCCAGCATTTCTCTCTCCTGCTCCAGAAATACATTCGTCACTTTTCCTACTGCCTGATAAAACGCGGTCTGTGCATATTTACTGATATCCATGCAGAAAGCTCCCGCCCATTTCAGATGTTTGCATAAAAACTCATTCTGGTCACGGGAAGACATTGCCGCACGATCTGCATTATCCGTCTGACAAGACAGTAACTCTTCCTCACACAAAACTGCCATAAACTCCAGCTCAAGGCCGATATGATCGTTCATTGTACGGAACATATCCTTACTCGGCTCCCAGCCATGCAGCGCATACAAAGCCAGCGTCTCCTGCTCGGTACGTCCGCCGATCTCACGTTTTTTGTTCGTATAAATGGACTCATACGGGAAGGCAGCCACTCCGGTTGCTTCTCCTGCTGCCAGAAACGTCTTGGCATAATCAGCAGCCACATCCTCCAGATCCTCATTGTTCAGATCTGCAATCGCCTTTTCCAGCCCTCTGTAAGCTTCCGCCAGTTCCTCATTGGCGCAGTCTGTCGGAAACTGCATCTGTTTCATGTTCGCCAGCGTCTCCTCATCTACTTCCATGATATATAAGCCGCCAAGGAAACGGTAGAGTCCTGCTCTGGCTCTTGCCAGTTCTTTTCTTACTTCCACCTGCTTCATTCCACTTCCGCCTCCTTTTCCTCATTCATTTCCGTACGCACCACGTTCGCTTTTTTCAAATGATCTTCAAAAATCCGATGTGCCAGTTCACTTTCCGGCTCCTCGTACATACCGTTGTGCAGTGCTTCTTCAAATTCAAACGGAAGCATGTCGATCCATTTCTGATTCTTCAGGATAAACCGTCCGGACGGATGATTTCCGTTGTCATCCTTCAGCGTGTATACATGACCTTCGTTCGCTGCCAGAAGCTTGGATACTTCACTCTCCGGATCATTGATATCACCGAAATGCAGGGCACGTCCTGCACAGTTTCTGACACAGGCAGGCTCTTTCCCCTCGTCCCGCAGCTGTACACAACCGGTACATTTGTCCATGACACGCAGTTCTTTATTAAAATTGTTCGCATGGAACGGACATGCCTTTTTACAGCTCTGACATCCGATGCAGAGATCCTGATCGATATAGATCACTCCATCGTCTTCATCCTTGTAGCATGCGCCTGTCGGACATACATCCACACAGCTCGGATCCTCACACTGCTGGCACATTACCGGCAGAAAGTACATCTGCAGATCCGGATACACACCTGTCGGTCCCATATGATATAACGTGCTTCTGGAACGTCCCAGAGCCACTTCATTTTCTGTCTTGCAGGCAACCTGGCATCCACCTTTACAGCCGATGCAGCGGTCAGCCTCTACAACCATTGCATATTGTTTCATCACTTTGTCTCCTTATCCGTTCCTTATGCCTTACCTAACGGAAGCCAATTTACAAAATCTTCCGGTTTCTGCCAGATGCCTTCCGGCGCACTGTCTGCTTTCGAAATCCGTACCTGATAAGCACGAAGTGTATGAGTACCAACGACATCGTTAAACGGTGCGGTTGATTTTGATAAAACATTGACGTTTGTCTCCTGCCAGCCATGCGTCTTTGTATTCATCGTCTCCGGATGCCAGAAACGCTCCATACATACCGTTCCCGGATTGATTCCCTTTGTGACCAGTGCTTTCGCACGGATCTTGCCTCGCTTGGATTCTACCCATACCCAGTCTCCCGGTGCGATACCATACGCTTTTGCCACATCCGGATAGATCCAAATCTCAGGAACCGGATACAGCTCACGCATAGCAGCCGCATTACGCAGCGTCGAATGATGATAGAACGGTACACGGCCATTTGTCATAACAAGCGGATACTCCCTGGCCGTATCATCATCACGGACCGGACTCTCCACCGGCTCCAGATAATACGGAAGCGGTTCATAATCCTTATCTGCCGGTTCAAACTCAACCGGTAAAAACGGCTGACCGGTTCTTCCCAGCGTGATCATACTCTCCACATATACTTCAATCTTCTTCGACGGTGTATCAAAACCTTTCGGCAGACCTGTCGCATCATCAATCTGCTTGTATACATAATAAGACTTCCATTCTTCTTTGGACATATATTCGAATGGTGCTTTTTTCTTCATTTCTTCCCATGTCATGCCGATAGCCGGTGTCAGATGATCAAAAAACTCATCCATGGAATCCCAATACGGAAGCTGATCTCCCATAAATTCCGGATCAAAAGCTTTCTGACACATCTCATGACCGAGCTCGGCACATTTTTTAGCCAGGCGGGACCAGATCAGCGTCTCATCCATCGTCTCCCAGAGGTGGACAACCTGCTGTCTGGCTACCAGCATATTACAGGTCTCAACGATCATATCCGTCTCAAGCCACTCCTCCGTCGGCAGCAAAATATCCGCATAGCAGGAAAAAGAGGTCGGATACATATACATATGTACGATAAAATCAAGCTTTTCGATTGCCTCTGCCCAACGGCCGGATTCTGCCAGCACACCGAGCTTGTTACCGGAACGATCGATCCACATCCGCGGCTGATACGGTTTCTCTGTCAGAATCGCGTTCAGCACGCTGCCCGGATGTCCCGCATACCAGATACTTAAGCCCTTGTGCTCTCTTCCTCCCAGACGTTTCTTCAACTGCTCCGGCGGCAGACACTTCAATGCAACCGGCACCGGATAATTCGGTACTTTCAGTACACCGCTGGTACGGAAACGCTGCATCAGCGCACCCGGTTTCTCCAGGTTACCCATCAGAAAATCAATCGTATCCGCAGCCATGGCAGCCTGTACAGAGTTCGGTGTCTGGTCCGTTGCCACACCAAGGCAGATACCGCTTGGTGCATTCTCCAGATACATCTCGATCGCAGCTTTGATACGGTCTGCATCCAGCCAGCAGATCTCTGCTGCTTTCTCCAGCGTAAACTCCTCACAGCGCTCATACAGTAACTGCATACCGGTCTTGTATACTTTTCCGTCTACTTCATACGTGCCCCATAACGCCGGGGATAACTTCTCATCATACGGATACTCCATCGGCTGCATGGACGCTGTCTTCTCATCCCATACATAAAACGTATCCGGTGCACCGTTCTCACCCTTTTTCGCACGGGCAAAGAAGCGGCTCTCCACCTCTACCAGATACGGCAGGTTTGTCCAACGTGTCACAAATTCTTCATCATATCTGCGATTTTCCAGAATATAGCGGATCCATGCCATCTGCAGTGCTACATCCGTACCCGGACGGATCGGCAGCCAGATATCTGCCTTTGCCGCATCCGGTGTAAAACGCGGATCAATACAGATCGTCTTTACACCCTTCGCACGCAGTTCGTTGACCATACGACCGCCGCTGGCCGGTGCGGAATAAGCAGGACCTGCCCCCCACAACACCAGACATTTAATCTGTGCATTCTCATAATCATACAGTTCCAATGCATTGGAATCCGCGATACTGGAATCCGCACCACCATACATCATGGCACAGGACAGCACACGCGGCAGATAACACTGCGCGCAGCCCGGCTCATACCAGTTCGGCGTTCCGAATACATTACAGAAACGGGCGATACTCCAGATTTCCGGATTACCACCGCCGCCTGTGGTACAGAACAACGCTTCCGCACCATATTTTTCACGGGTTTCCATGGCTTTTTCCGCCACACGGGTCAGTGCCTCATCCCAGCTGATACGTCTCCATCGTCCGCTTCCACGTTCACCAACGCGCAGTAGCGGATACTTATTACGGTTCGGATGGTACAGTGCCTGAATACCAGCCAGACCCTTTGCACACATACGTCCCTGGCTCATCGGATCCACCGGATTTCCCTCCAGCTTGATGACGCGGCCATTCTTCACATGCGCCAGAACACCACAGTTTGCGATGCAGGCACGACAGGCAGTCTTCACAATCTTCTCTTCATCATCGATCTCCATGACCTTCGGCTCACATTTGGTCAGATATCTGCGCTTTGCAGTCACCGCTTCCAGCCCGGAAATCGCTACCGACGAAAAAAACTTCTTTGCATTTGCTTCCACCAGTTCATTCCTCCTCTTCATTCACAACAGAATAATAAAATCCATAGTCAAATTGTATGTTATTTTTTTGGTATACCATGAGTATTCTTCCTGCGTTTATTATAGTGGACATGTAGAAAGATGTCAACAAGTGTGATGTGGCTAACCTTCAGATTATATATTTTTCCTTTTTGCCTGATACATGCTGTATCCTGCAAGCGTAAATCCATCTGTAATTTTTTCTTCTGCAATCCAGGTATCCAGTTCATCTTCTGTTAAGAGCTGAATTTTTTCAATTTCCTCGTACCCAAGTTTCAACATCGGTTCCGTAACTGAGCAAAAATATATATCTACCTTATTGCTCCCAACTCCACTGTCAGCAACTACCTGTCCCAGATGCTGCATATTCGTAACTTCCGCATTCAATTCTTCCTGAATTTCCTTTCTGACATTCTCTTCCACAGAAACACCCGCTTCACCAAATCCTCTTGGAAATCCATACTGAAATTCACGGATCGCATGCCGATATTGGCGCAGAAGTACAAATTTTCCCTCAAAAACCGGAACAGACACAATCGCACCTTTCTGCACCATTGGAAGAAGCCTCTCATAACAGAAATGTGTCCCATTTTCTCCTTTTATCAAATCGACCACCATCATATGGTATTCACTTTTATATACCACTCCGATACGTTTCCCGGATTTCTGTTCATATCGCCGGATTACTTCCGGATCCTTTTCTATTGTAAGCCATCCCTCTTCCCTGAAAAGTTCCGGTCTCTCTGTCATTAATGCGACATACTCCTGCCAACTGCTTTCCGTCTCCAATTCCTGCATACGTCCTCCATCCTTACCATTTTCTTTCTGACTTATCGCTGTAATTTTTTATTTTATCAGGTATTCATTGCGGTTTCTTCCTATAGATACCATTCATAGCCACAGTGCTATATCATATTATCATTGGAACAAAAGAAGGAAATGACCTTGGAGCGAGAATCCAGCAGGCAATTGGTCGTGTACTTGTATTTGCTGATGGAGCACACAGTCTTGGCGCAAGTAAAAACGGAAAGATGGCTGGTGAGTGGGCTGATTTCACAGATTTCTCATTCCATGCAGTGAAGAACTTTACCACTGCAGAAGGCGGTGCAGCTACATGGCGTGATATTCCGGGTATTGATAATGAAGAAATTTATAAACAGTATCAGTTATACAGTCTTCATGGTCAGAGCAAGGATGCTCTGGCAAAAACTCAGCTTGGTGCGTGGGAGTACGATATCATCGGATCATGGTATAAATGCAATATGACAGACATTATGGCAGCCATCGGACTTCGTCAGTTAGATCGTTATCCGGAAATGCTCGAACGAAGAAAGAAAATTGTTGAAAGATATGATGCGATGTGTGATGAACTTGGAGTAAAACACTTAGTTCACAGTGGAGAGAACTTCCAATCTTCTAAGCATCTGTACCTGACTCGTATTCCTGGAATTAATGATGAAATAAGAAGAAAAATCATTATTAAGCTTGCTTTGAACAGATGCTTTTTGCTCTCTACCACTGCATATAATTTATCGTAATCAGCAATAACACCGCCAAGATCGACAGCCACAACAGCTTTTGTTTTTTCAGTAATGGCTTCTGCAACTTTGTCATAATCCATTTCGCAGTTATCTTTCTGACTATCTACAAAAATCACTTTTGCTCCACAATGAATGGCTGCAGATCAGATTGTTATTGTATGTATATCGTTTTCCGTTCCATTCAATGGTATCGTCTTCTGCCTGGGAAATGGATTCCTCCGGCTGACGTGCCTTTTCCTGCTGCTGTTTGTGATGCAGCACAAACAGAACGGTCACAGCTGCCACTGCTGCCAGTATAACTGCAACGGTGGACAGGATATGTCTTTTTGATTCTTTTTTCATAAAATTATTGTTCCTCTGTCAGGACCGCGCAGATCAGAAAGCGCTCGTCATGATTGCCGTTGCAAGTAGACAATACGATCATCCGGTCATCTGTCGTCACCGGCAGCGGATCTTCGATCCAGGTCGGCATGATACGCACCTCTGACAGAGAATCCAGAAATGCCTGATAGCCTTCCTTCGTCCTGCAATTATAATTGTATAAAATATGTCGGTTGTCATAAGTGACCGCCGCGAACACACGGTATTTGTAAATGTGTTCCGGTGTGTAGATCTCGATATAGGGATGTTCCTGGCGGAAGGTCTCGTCCTGATAATCTTTCAGTCTGCTGAAGAAGGAATCGTTCAGCATGTTATGACCATAGACAACCGTCACAGCATCGGATTCAAAGGGCTCCGGATTGTAGCTGTATTCTGTCATGATCGCTCCCGGAAGTCCTTCTTTGTCATCCACGGTATGATCCATATAGTAATCATCGTCCACCTTGCTTTGCAGGATCGGATAATCAACCGGTGTATCTGCAATGTGGATCCATGCATAGATATCCGGATTTTCTGCCTGCAGGACACTGAAATCCACCGGGATCTGTACCGGTGTTTCCTCAGCTTCTGCGGATACTTCCGGCTCTTCCTGCACGGATACCGCTGCTTTCTCACGCAGCTTCTGGTCTTTGTCTTTCTGAATATGATCCCGCACCAGCAGTCCTATGATACCTGCCACAGCTACCAGAAATATCACAAGGAATATTCGAAATAATAGATTCTTCTGTTTCACGTTCTATGTTCATCTCCTTTGATATTGGCTGTTTCAGGATTTTTTTCTTTTCTTGTGAGAACGACGTCTCTCTTTTTCTGTCTTTTCTTCCTGTTTGCTGTAATAAGCAAGTTCTTTGTCCACCGGGATCACAGCCAGTACGCTTGTCTCCAGGTAATCCTCGATATCTTCTTCTGTCTGGATCTTGTCATTCATGATAAAGCGGATCGTGAGTACCATGCCTACCAGGAAGATTCCGAGCACAATGCCCATGGCCAGTTTTTTCATCATGCCGTTGTCTACCGGCGCAGATGCGACTTCCGGATGTTCTACAATGGTAGGCGGATCTGTCTGTGTGATGCTCGCCATCTGATCCACTGCCGCATCGGTAATGGCATCTGCCACTGCACAGGAAAGTTTTGCATCATCGCTTGTCACCGTGATGGACAGCATTCGTGTATCTGTCTTGTTTGCTACGGTAAGCATTTGTTTGATTTCTTTCCGTGTCAGCTTGATGTTGTCTTTTTTCAATGTCTTGATCGCGCCATCGATAACCGGTTTACTGGTAGCGATAACGGAAAAATCGGACGTCAGTTCCGTTCCTACCTGCAGATCTGCCATAGATGTAATGCTGGTTGTTTTGGACAGCACATACAGGGTTGAGTTCGATTCGTACATCGGTGTCTGGAAAAACACCAGTGCCCCTGCGAGTACAACTCCTACGACGGCTCCCAGAAACAGCAGTTTCCATTTGTCGATCAGATAGAAAAACAGGCTGACAAGGTCAATCTCCATTTCGTTCTCTTCTTTTTGCTTTCTATTCTCCATTTTTTCTCGTTTCCTTTGTCTGTATTATAACTATTTATTCTTTCGGATTCTGTCCGTATCTTCCGTATCCATAGCCATAGCCGTATTTGCTGCCATAACGATTTCCGTAACCGTAATGCTTTGTTCCTTCGTCTGCTTTATTCAGAATTACGCCCAGGAAATTCGGATTTGCATTGATGAGCTGTTCTTTTACGCTAGTTGCCATTCTGCGGCTGACAGCGTTGGCAGAGATCACCAGTACGGAAGCGTCTGCCGTTTTTGCGATCAGCGCTGCATCGACAACACTTCCAAGTGGCGGTGTATCGATGATCACATAATCAAAGGTCTGTTTCATGCCCTCGATCAGAACTTCATACGCTGGTTTATTCAGAAGTTCGGTCGGGTTTTTCGGGAATCTGCCTGTCGGGATCACATAGAAATTCTTATAATTCGTTGCGTATATTACTTCGGAAGCGGCATTCTTGCCGGCCAGATAATGGCTCAGGCCTTTCAGGTCATCCGGGATCCCGGTTCTCTTCGTCAGTACAGAATTTCGCATATCTGCATCGATGAACAGCACGCGTTTGTCATTTTCTGCCAGAATCTTTGCCAGATTGAATGACACACTGGATTTTCCGTCATTTTCCATACAGCTGGTCAAGCAGATTACTTTATTTTCGATTCCGGTAAACTCGAGGTTTGTCCGGAGTCTCCGGTATATTTCCTTCATAACGGGAGATAACGTCGTTTTCTCCTCCAAAATCAGTTCCTGCATCTATCGTATTCCTTTCTCTCTATGTCAAAATTATCTTTTTGGGTATATGGATAAAAATTGTTTCCACTTTTTCCTGTCCGAACTTCCGGCTGATCAGCTCCGCTGCCTCCCGGATATTCACAATACGATACTCGGTATCGTGTGCATCGCTGGCCATCAAGTCAATCTGATCTTCTTTTAACAGTTTCATACAGAAATGCTTTGCCTTTCTGCCGCATTTTCCCAGAATACTCTCACAGTTTATCTGGATGTATGCGCCCTGCGTCTTCAGTTCTGCGACCCGGTCCCTGCCTTTATACAGACATTCATACCGTTCCGCATGTGCAAGCACCGGCTGTAATCCCATCTGACGTACTTCAGACACGGTCTGCATGATCCATGCATAGGAAGCCTCATACGCAAATTCCATTAATACGGTGCGGCTGCCTGCCATGTAATACTTCGGATTCCCGCGCAGGCGTTCCACCGATGCATCGGAATGGATGTAATACTCACATCCCAGATAAAATTCCATCTCCGGAAATCGGTCTGCTGCCATTTCGCAGACGCGCGCATAGACCGTCTGTATTTCTTCTCTCGGTATCGCAAACATGTCACGACGGTAATGTGGTGTAAAAACGATATGGCGCACGCCCTGCCGGTATTCTTCTTCCAGCATCTCCATCGTTTCACGCATGCATCCGGAACCGTCATCCACACCTGGAAGTATATGATTATGTATATCCCAGTATCCTGTCATGTGCTATTTGCTCCTTTTTGTCTCTTTTTATCCATTTTCCTTATATACATACAAAGTTATGGCAACTCGCACTACCAGTTTTTGTCAACGGTGAGATTAATTACTTCTGTTTTTCACATTTTTTTGTTTCATATGTAATGATTTTTATGCACATTTATCCTTATGCGGTATTATATTATTACTTACCACTTGCAGAAGTGGGAATCTTCTCGACTGAGATAAAATGTTTTTTACGCAAACAGAACCCCGTTATATTCAAACTGCAATATAACGGGATTCTTTCTGTTCTACAATGATGTCAATGGATATATTGTCTGTGTTTTATTTTTTCAGCGGATATTTCGCGGTCAGTTCATCTACGATCGCACGTGCTTTTGTTACGCCCTCATCGCCTTCTTTGATGACGATGGAAATTGCTTCTGCGATCTTGTCCATATCCTCTGTATTCATGCCTCTGGATGTAACAGATGGTGTTCCGAGACGGATACCGCTTGTGACAAACGGAGATTTCGGATCGTTCGGGATCGTATTTTTATTAGCTGTAATATGAGCCTCATCCAGAAGTTTCTCGATGGCTTTTCCGGTCAGGTCAAATGGTGTCAGGTCTACCAGCATCAGATGGTTGTCTGTACCATCGGATACGATCTTGATGCCACGGTTCTTCAGACCGTTGCACAATGCCTGTGCGTTATCTACAATACCCTGCTGATATGTCTTGAAGCAGTCCTGCAATGCCTCTTTGAAGCATACGGCTTTTGCTGCGATGACATGCATCAGCGGTCCGCCCTGAATACCCGGGAATACGGCTTTGTTGAAGTTGAAGTTATTTTTCTCCATGGATTCTTTGGATACCAGGATCATACCGCCTCTCGGTCCGCGCAGTGTTTTGTGTGTCGTAGTGGTAACGACGTCTGCATAGTGGATCGGGCTTGGATGAAGTCCTGCTGCCACCAGACCTGCGATATGTGCCATATCTACCATCAGGTATGCGCCGCATTTGTCTGCAATCTCACGGAAACGAGGGAAATCAATGGTTCTCGCATAAGCACTTGCACCGGCAATGATCATTTTCGGTTTGCACTCCATCGCGATCTCTTCTACTTTGTCATAATCAATGAATCCTTCATCGTTGACCCCATAAGGTACGATGTGGAAATAAGTACCTGAAAAGTTGACCGGGCTTCCGTGTGTCAGATGTCCGCCGTGATCCAGGTTCATACCCATCACAGTGTCACCCGGCTGAAGCAGTGCAAACTGTACTGCCATATTTGCCTGTGCACCGGAGTGCGGCTGTACGTTGACATACTCTGCGTCAAATAACTCTTTTGCACGCTCGATTGCAAGATTCTCTACGATATCTACACACTGACATCCGCCGTAATAACGTTTTCCCGGATATCCTTCTGCATATTTATTTGTCATGATGCTTCCCTGTGCTTCCATAACTGCATCACTGACCCAGTTCTCAGATGCGATCAGCTCGATATGGCTGTTCTGACGGTCCATCTCCGCTTCGATCGCTGCTGCCACGTCTGCATCAACTACTTTTAACTCTTCTAAATTCATCACTTTTTCCTCCTGCCGCATAGGTCAACTCTGTTGTCTGAGGTTTTTTCTTTCTGTCAGACAACTTAATTGTTATCATAGCTTAGATTATGCATAAATGCAAGAGTAAAAAATTATTCCTCATGCATCTGGTCGTATCCTCGCGGAGCGTTTTTATGTAATAGGAATATTACGTAGTAATTTCCTATTACATAAAAAATCCCACTCACACGGGCAGAGTCCTGCCAGTGCAAGTGGGATTTTCGGGTGGAATGAATTCTAGTTACGTTTGTTCATACGTTACATTATTTTTTATCTTTTGGTTTTTGGTTATAGGATTCAGTTGTTGTTTTTCTTATCTGATTACTATCAGTTTATATGTTATGCATTTGCTGCAAGTGCTTTTCCTGCTGCTTCGCATGCGGCCTGTGCGTCTGCATCCGGAGCTTCGTTTGCAATGATACCTTCGGCTTCGATCATCTCAGCGCCTGCACCTGTCATCTGCTCGACCCAGTTGCGCATCCATTCGCCATCTCCCCAGCCATAGGATCCGAATAACAGGATCTTTTTGCCGGATACGCTGCCAAGGATTTCTTCTACAAACGGCTCCATACTGGATTCTTCCAGCTGCTCTGCTCCCATGGACGGGCAGCCAAGTGCAAATGCTTTTACATCTGCGATATCTGCTGCGCCTGCGTTTTCAACCGGAATGATCTTTGCCTCTGCACCTGCTGCTGCAACACCATCCGCTACGCTCTGAGCCATTGCTGCTGTATTTCCTGTACCACTCCAATAAATGATTTTAACTTCTGCCATTTTTTTGTCTCCTTGATTTTATATTTTTTTATTTTTTCTGTATACAGATTCCGCTCTTTCACACTTGTATGACTGCTTTGGAATCGATATACAGTTTAAACCTTTTTTATTCTTTTTTTCGTTGTATTAGCCACACTTTTCTGTATTTATTCCGATTGTGGCAATTGCGTGAACGCTTTACCTTATTATCAGCAGGCAATCTCACGCATGTGTTTTCCTGCCATATATTCCATCACAGCACATTCTTTGGCATCATCATATGCCTGAAAAATCTGCTTCGCCTGTGTCACATCACCATAGACTTTCCAATATCCGGTATAGCGGCTTTCCTTTCCCTCATGCCGGATAAATCCCCTGACATCCTCCAACGGATAGCCGAGAAATATGCCCATTTCATGTGGATAATGCTCCATCCCCCGGGCCGACAGGGAAACGCGCGCCCCTAGATGATTCAGACAGGCTTCTGCCTGCGTACTTTCATATCCGTACTGCTGTAAAAATACAGCCACCTGCGGATCTTCCAGACACTGCTGCACCTCTGCTTCCCGGTATACATATACCACGGCACGTCCTGCTCCCTGGCACAGACATTTGACCCGGATCCCGGTACCCCGGAATGCGGACCGTACAAATTTCAGATAAGCTGCCGGAACGGTAAACATACTTGACATTTTTATATCTTTTAAAACCGGTGCACAATGCAGAATGATCTGCATCATGAGGCTTTCTGTGACTTTCCTGCTGGAAAGCTGGTTTAATACGGCTTCAGTTGGCATTTGCTGTCCTCCTCTGTTCATTCATGCAAGCATGATTCACACGTTTGAATATAAATCTGCTTGGCTCTTCTTAATTTCAGAGCCAGCCATCTCGATTTCGCTTTGCTTCATCTCGATGTGGCTTCTCGCCAAATAGATTTACATTCAAATCTATTCACTCATGCAAGCATGATTCATAGATTTGAATGTAAATCTGCTTGGCTCTGAAATTATGCATATTGTTCTAATATTCCGTTTAATGCGCTGGCGCTGCTGCTGTGGGAACGTTCCACTATGATATTCTTGCGTTCTGCTTCTGCCACGGCACAATGTACCATCTTATGAGAAACGGTGGAGGTAAAGAGAATCAGCAGATCCGGACTTCCGATTTTGTTTTTCAGATCTGTTTTCATTTTCGTAAATACTTTTGCCTTACATTTGTACTGTTTGCAGATCTGTTTGTACTGTGTTTCCATTCTTTCGTGTCCTCCGATAATTACGATACTCATGTTAGCCTCCTTCATCTATTATTAGTATTTCCTAACCACAATTTTTAAAAGAAAGCGGATTTCCTGGTTATCCGCTCATTTTTATGTAGTTAGTATAAATTAACCCTCTTGTTTCGTCAAGAGGGTTAATGATTATATTTTTTCATTTTGTTTCTTCGTTTTTATCAACCTCTGATATAATGTCCGGATTTTCCGCCGTCTTTTTCCAGAAGTAAAATATCTTTGATCACCATGCCGCGATCTACTGCTTTGCACATGTCATAGATGGTCAGCAATGCTGCGGATACGGCGTGCAATGCTTCCATCTCGATCCCGGTCTTTCCGGTAGTCCGCACAGATGCAATGGCTTCGATCTCTGCTTTTTCCGGATACAGTTCAAAATGAATATCCACACCGGTCAGCAGCAACGGATGGCACATCGGAATGATCTCCCAGGTCTTTTTCGCTGCCATGACACCTGCTACCTGCGCTACGGCGAGCACATCTCCTTTTTTGATCTTTCCGTCTGTGATCAGCGCAAAAGTCTCCGGCTGCATACAGATCCGGCCGGAAGCCACGCCGATCCGCTTGGTATCTGCTTTTTCTGAGACATCCACCATTTTGGCTCTGCCCTGCTCATTGATATGTGTTAATTCTGCCATTTTTTTCTCCTCACATTTTAGATATACTCTCGGAATCTTTTAAATGAAGATTTCTGAGAGTACATTTAGTACCATTCGAATCGCTTACGATAATGTTATTTTCCAAATCCACAGTTTGGGAACGTACAGACCTCACAGTTCAGGCACAGACCGCCCTCACCCAGTCTTGCAATATCTTCCGCGGTAATCTCATCCTCTGCCATCACTCTTGGCAGCACCAGGTCAAAGATTGTGCGTTTTGCATACATGACGCATCCCGGCAGACCGAGGATTGGAATTACTCTTCCATCTG
>ERZ857750.2530-NODE-2530-length-17223-cov-4.720993_pt1 | contig 17223 bp, 16 predicted proteins | sample MGYA00519915_ERZ857750 | MGnify/ENA primary metagenome ERZ857750 (study PRJEB31778, sample SAMEA3449358) | human gut metagenome | biome: human gut; feature: human-associated habitat; material: faeces | place: United Kingdom | collected 2010/2012 ... | reverse complement strand
GTGATGTTGTCCTTGAAAATGTGGCAGGTACAGGCGTCAATATTGTGGCAGCAGGCGCAGTCGAGGCGGCATAATAGAATGAATAAAAACTGAATTATTATAACTTAATAGGCTATGATTCTACATCATAGCCTATTATAATGTATATAAGAAATACAACATAGAAAGGGTGAATCACAACATGTTCGAAAACATCAAACCTACAGATACAACTATTGAAGTTGCACTACCGTTTTACATCATGTCCCAGATAAGCAATATCTTTTATTATGCAAATATAAAAGATAAAGGACTTACGATGTATGATGAAAAATTTGGTCTTGCTCTGGCTCGCAAAAAACCAGAAATTCGGTCACAGTATTTTGATATTCAGAAAACATGGCATGAAAAATGGATAACAAGATATCCCGACGTGCCGGAAACAGATGAATACATCACACATGACAAAATCAATAAGAAACTCTCATATGATTTTGAAACGTATGGATACTGTAAAACCAACATTTCTGAAGATGACATATGGCATCTTGTTGATACTCTTCTGTACAACAAAGAATCCGACCCGGATGTCATTCGAGCAAAAGAAAATGAAATCAATGTGCATCGTAAATCCGAAGCCATGTATGGTGATGACTAATGTCAGCACCATACATATTTTTTAAAGAAAGGGGTTGAATCAGTATGATTTCAAAAGAACGACTCAGAAAAATCATTTACGATAATACAATTTTTAATACTGCAACAAATTTAAACACGCATTATGACAAACATAACGCATCTATCCAGAAAGATGTGGACCGTGCAATATCTTCAGGAAAAATGGCTAAAGCAGAATCCCATATTATCATCCCAGAAGATTATGATGATAATATGGAAAATTCCATCAAATATATGATTGGAGACACTCTTACTGACCAGTTGGTCAACAACAATGGTCATCTCATGGACTTTGAATAATTACCAGACGGTAAGAAATACAAAATTCAATCTGACTACAAGGAACCTATCGGAAAAGGTGTCATCTATAATGAATACGAAAACACATATGCAACTTGAAAAATATTCCCAAAGATACATTAGAAGTTCATGTTGTGTGGTTGCTTCGGGATTTATTGGAAGATGAAGAAAACTTAGTAAGTCTTGCGGTTGATATAGCATCTTACTATAAAAATTTATATGCTTATAATGGCTATATAGCAAGTTTGGAAAGTGAACTGAAAGAAACAGAAAGAGGAATCAATAATCTTATCAAGGTTATTGAAAAGGGCGTTTTATTAGATGCAGTAACAAACAGGCTTACAGAGCTAGAGAACAAAAAGACAGGCATTGAAGAAGCCATTGAAACTGAAAAGTTGAAACAGGCACTTGTTGAAGATGAAAACAGTATAAAGAAATATTTTGAAATGTATGCGAAAGCAGATTTTGACGATGAAGATACACGAAATCAGGTGCTTGAATATTTTGTAGATAAGATATATGTGTATAATGACCGTCTGGTGATTACATGGTATTATTCAGATGATAAAACATCTATTGACCTAGATGCATTAACAGAAATTACAGAAACATCTGAATCTAACACGGTAGATAGGGGTTCGACATTGCTACAGTCAGCTCCACTAAAACTGAACACGTTAATCTCTGTATATGCTATTATCGTATACAGGAATATGTTTTGTTTGGTGTATCAAAGAAAATAAAAGTAACGACATTGTATGTTGCGAAAGTAATCTACAGTGTCGTTATTTTTATGGCATAATTCGGATTTGAATTTGAAAAATCAGGATTCAAGGAAGATAAAGATAAAAAAGGCAGGATTAATTGGCAAAACGTTCGGCAATTGGTTACTCATCAAATAAGACTTTAACAGCAACACTTACATGTAAATCAGGTGGAACTTTATATCTAGTTTTCTAATAACCGGCTACATATTTTATAGCTGGTTTTTTAATGACTTTATCATTGTTTTGTATTATAATGTACTTATTTTAGGGGGGTGTGAGATGATTGTAGAGAAATATGATTTCAGTGAGGGACAAATGAAATATCTTAAGGAAATTGAAATGCAATTGAAAGCTATCTATTCCGATATTGAATTTATAGATATAATGGAAGCTGTTTGCTCTGATGCCAGAAATTATGTTTCCGATAATCCCAGAGCTTCACTGGAACAATTTAAAGAACATATTCAAATAAATGACGTATTATGCGATTGGATAGAAAACACGCCTGTTGACCATGTTATCAGCAAAATAGATACAAAAGTTATTAATAAAAAAATAATTATCATTATTGCATTTTGCATACTTATTTTTATTTGTTTAAGTATCCTTTCGCTAGAAATAAGAAACTGGATTATCGACACAGCTTTTGAGAATCTTAAAGTAATCTCAAATTAATGGAGAAAAATGAATACACCAAAAAAAATCAAAAATTATTTGAAAAACATGAAATATCAGTTGTCGCTTGTTTATTCTAAAGAAGATGTTCGAGCAATTATGGATATCATCCAGGAACATGTTAATATTTTTTTAGAACAAAATCCATCCGCTTCTGAAGAAAATATTAAGCAATGTATTTGTGAAATAGGTGATTTTGTTCAAGTCGGCATAGAAAACATTGATTTACACACATTAATGCAAAAGATAGAGGTAACTAATCGGGCAAAAAAAAGAAAAGTATATATTACAGCTATTGCGATGACTACGATTATTTTATTTGTTGTATATTGCATATGTGATATCATCTATACAAAAAGTATCGCCCCTGCTTATGTTACCGAAACCATTGTTGTTTTAGATGAAACAATTTACCCAGACGAAACCGATCCAACCGAGTTTCCATCTGAATCATCTTCCGAATCTGTGGAATAAATGCTCAAAAATTAACCCGCGGCCAAGCTTTTAGATTTACGCTGCGGGTTAATTTTTATATCCAATCATTTTTAATTGTTCTGACTCAGATATTCCTCCAGGCAAATACCCTCATCATGCATCACCTTAGCCGCTTCCTTGCCGACATAGCGATAATGATCATCCTCAGCCGCAGCCCCCGTCACTGATTCCTTTCCGGATGGATAACGCAGGACAAAGCCATACTTATACGCATTGTCATCCATCCATGCCAGGACACTGTCTGTATCCTGTCCATAGTCTTCATCACCGGTAATATCAATTGCCAGACCGGTTTCATGTTCACTGGTTCCGGGCTTTGCAATCACCTGTTCAGCCTTACTTGCCGCTTCTTCTGCAGAATAGCCTTCATCCTCATAATTCTGGATCGTATCGTCCATCAGCGCCTGCTGCTCTTCCCGTGTTCTGTATGCATCGCTGACGATCGGATAGATATCCTCCGATCTGGCCGCATCAAACATCTCCTGAAGATCTGTGAGAATACGTGAGTCAACAGACTGACCATTGCGTAATTCCGTCAGATCAATACTGTAATCATCTGCAATCGGATGTGTACTGTTCACCAGGAGCAGCCGCCAGTCTGAACTTGAAGCTGTACTGTCTGTTTGACCGTCAGATGTCTGATCCGATCCATCTGCGGATGCTGTATCTGATACACTCTCATCGCTCTGCGAAACATTACTGTCCGCTGTTTCATCCACATCTTCGGCAGCCATGACACTCTCCGGCGGCACACTGCCGTTATTCCCCATTGGATCCGTGCACAGCACAACCAAAAATATAACAACAAGAAACAAAGCCACTATCGATAAAATAATCTGCTGAAATGTCTGTCCTTTTCTACTATAGCCCCTTGTATTTCGTTCTGAATAACGTGTTCTTCTTTTTCTCATATATCGCAGCCCCTTTATTTCTTAATATTATAGCAAAAGCTTTGCATCAAAGTCTTGACCAAACTGTAAAAATTTGTAACTGTTCAGAGCCAAGCAAAATTTCAAAAAACAGGTATAAAATGCTTGCATTTTTAAGACTGTTTTTGAAATTTTATTTGGCGGATACGCCACACCGACGAAATGCGTAGCATTTTGGAGGTTAGCTCTGAACAGTTACAAAAATTCTATTAATTTTTGTCTTATAAAGGCTGCATCCCTATTCGTCAATCAGCGAAGGCGAATCTTCATCTCGCGCTCTGCTTCTCGCCGCTGATCCTTCTTGGCAATATCTTCACGTTTATCATAAAGCTTCTTGCCCCGGGCAAGGCCGATCTGGACTTTCACAAGGCTGTCCTTGAAATACACCTGCAGCGGCATAATCGTATAACCCTTCTGGGAAACCTGTCCCAGAAGCTTCGTAATCTCACGTTTATGCAGTAGAAGTTTTCTTGTACGAAGCGGGTCTTTATTAAAAATATTGCCTTTCTCATATGGTGCAATATGCATATGTTCAATATAAATCTCTCCGTGATCTGCATGAATAAAAGATTCCTTAATGCTGCACTTGCCCATGCGGAGAGACTTTACCTCTGTACCGTGCAGAACGATACCCGCCTCATACTTATCTTCGATAAAATAATCATGATACGCTTTTTTGTTATTGGCGATCAGTTTTGTTCCTTTTCCAGCCATTACATTTCCCCCTCTGCAAAAACGCTGTCCTCCAGCATAAAATTCACGGCTTTCGCCAGGAAATCTACATCTTTGACAATGATACGGACATGTTCGCCCAGCTTGAAGGTTCTTCCGGTATCTTCTCCCATCAATGTGTACGTATTCTCATCAAAAATATAATAATCATCGTCCATATCCTGCAGTCTGATCAGGCCCTCACAGGTATTCGGCAATTCCACATACATTCCCCAGTTGGTAATGCCCGAAACAACACCTTCGTATCTCTGACCAATCCGTCTGGACATATATTCTGCCTTCTTCATCTTCTCAACTTCACGTTCAGCCTCATCCGCCCTGCGCTCTGTACTGCTTGTCTGAGCAGCCACCTCCGGCAGAATATGATGGAAATGTGCCTGACGCCCGTCATCTAACTGACCGTGAAGATTCTCCTTGATGATACGATGGATCTGAAGATCCGGATATCTTCGGATTGGTGACGTAAAATGACAATAGTAGGAAACTGCAAGTCCAAAATGGCCGAGATTTTCCGTTGTATAGCGGGCCTGCTTCATGGATCGCAGTACCAGTCTTGAAATCATGGTTTCTTCCGGCGTTCCTTCAATCTTGCCTAACAGTTTCTGGAATTCCATCGGATGAATGCTGTCCTGTCGGATATTCATATAATATCCATAATTCTTAATCAGTATCATCAGACGTTTAATACGGTCTGTATCCGGGGATTCATGACTTCTGTAAAGAAATGGCAGTTCCTGCCAGAAAAAATCCTCCGCAATAGTCTCATTAGCCATCAACATGAAATCCTCGATGATCTTCGTTGCCGGATTTCTGTCATATGGATGAATATCTACCGGGAAATCCCGATCATCCAGTTCAATCTTGGATTCCGGAAAATCAAAATCAATACCGCCTCGCTCCTTACGTTTCCTGCGAAGAAGATCCGACAATGTCTTCATCTCTTTAAACATCTCCACCGCATCCGCATAAACGGCCATTAGTTCTTTGTCCTCATCCAGTATACGGCTGACCTGGTTATAAGACATACGGTGATTGACTCTGATCACACTCTCCGTGATTTCATGGCCGATAATACCGCCCCGTTCATCCAGCTCCATCAGACAGCTGAGTGCCAGTCTGTCCACCCCTTCATTCAGGGAACAGATTCCATTGGAAAGGGCATGAGGAAGCATCGGAATCACCTTATTGACCAGATAGACGCTGGTGCCCCGCTTCAGTGCCTCTTTGTCAAGGGGCGACCCTTCTGTGACATAATGCGTCACATCTGCAATATGCACACCAAGGAAATAGTGGCCGTCCTTCACCTCAAGGGTAATGGCATCATCCAGATCCTTGGCATCTTCACCATCAATGGTCACTGTCATCTGATCTCTCAAATCCCTGCGCCCTTCGGTCTCTTCCGGGCTGACAGATTCCGGAACAGATAAAAGCTGTGATTTCACATCCTCCGGAAATTCCGTCGGCAGATCGAAGGCTTTCACAACCGCCAGAATATCTGTCTTCGGATCATCCGCATGGCCGAGAATCTCTGTCACAGTTCCTTCCGGATTCTTACGATCATTGCCATAATCCGTCAGTTTCACCACAACACGATGGTCATTCACCGCCCGCATGGTCTTCCCGCACGGGATAAAAATATCACTGCCAATCTTCTGGTTATCCGGGATCACAAAGCCATAATTCTTATTCTTCTGGAAAATACCGGTTACTTCCGTAAAACCGCGCTCAACAATCTGCAGCACCTTTCCTTCAGCCCTCTTGGCCGCTCTTGTACCAACCGCCGGGACAGCCGGTGCCACCAGCTGAATCAGAACAGTATCCCCGTGAAAAGCACCCTTTGTCTCATCCGCCGGGATAAATACGTCCTGCTCCATGCCCTCAACTGTCACAAAACCAAAGCCCCTTGTACTGCCGCAGAACTTGCCTGTGAAAGTATCCGGTTCCGCCTTCTTATAACGGCCATTTTCAGTCAATATCAGTTCTCCGCCGGCAATGAGCTGATCCAAAAATTCTTTGAATTCCTCTTTCTCGCGCTTTGGCACTGAAAATACCATACAAAGCTCTTTGAACTTCATCGGTCTGTAGTTCTTCTCTTCGATAAAATCCAGGACCATTTTTCTTCTTACATCAAAAATAACTTTGTCCATGCTTGTCACCTCCTGTTTCTATACTCGCTTTTTCTATTCTCCGGCCGGATCTGTATCCGCCGCTAACATTCTCTGTGCATTCTATACATTCTATCTGCAGAAAGAACAAAAACACTCCCGAAGGAGTGTTTCTATTCATCTTGCTGTACATGTTCAGGCCGGAAGTATTCCCGGCTGAATGATACTGCCTTCAGCAGTCTGACATTCTTAGTATCCCCAGCTCATGTTCATCACAAGAGATAATACAATAAAGATCGCTGCCAAAATAGCTGTTGATCTCTCAAGTAAAGCATCTTCTGTGTGCTTCTTACCATGGGTCGTGAAATATGTGTCGTTGCTTCTGCCTGTAATTCCGCCAGACAGATCCGCACCCTGACCTTTTCCTTTAAATACTAAAAATACAAGTACTAAACATACAATGATATATACCACTGTGGCTGCAATTCTGATACCGCTCATGCGTACACCTCCTGCATTCAATCTAAACTATTATAGCACAGGTTCCTACAGCATGTAAAGTATATTTTATCGTTTCACAAGCAATGAATGGCCGGTCATCTCTGCCGGTTTCTCCAGCCCCATCATATCAATGAGTGTTGGTGCCAGGTCTGCCAGACAGCCGCCATCTTTCAGTGTGTAGGCCGGATCATAATTAATCAAAATAAATGGCACCGGATTGGTTGTATGAGCAGTGAAAGGCACCCCTGTTGTATAATCAACCAGCTGTTCACAGTTGCCGTGGTCTGCACAGAGAATCATCTGACCATCCACTTCTTTCAATGCCTCAACAGCACGACCGACACATGTATCCACTGCTTCAACTGCCTTAATCGCTGCAGATTCAACACCTGTATGACCCACCATATCCGGATTAGCGAAATTGATGATGATCACATCGTATTTATCTGATTTGATGGCTTCTACGAGTTTATCGCACACTTCATAAGCACTCATCTCAGGCTTCAGATCATAAGTCGCTACCTTTGGAGAATTCACAAGGATTCTGTCCTCTCCAGGATTTGGTGCTTCGACACCGCCGTTAAAGAAGAATGTCACATGTGCATATTTCTCTGTCTCAGCAATTCTTGCCTGCTTCAGTCCTTTAGAAGCCAGGAATTCACCGAAAGTATTCTTGATTTCTACTTTGTTGAATGCCACTTCTTTATTCGGGATTGTTACATCATATTCTGTAAAACAGATATAGGTTACTTTTTTACGTTCGCCTCTGTCAAAACCATCAAATTCATCTGCGCAGAAAGCTCTTGTGATCTCACGGGCGCGGTCCGGTCTGAAATTGAAGAAGATAATGGAATCACCGTCATTGACTGTAGCCGTTGGCTTGCCGTCTCGCATAATGACCGTCGGTACAACAAATTCATCATAAACTTCCTGCTCATAGGATGCCTTAACCGCATCATATGGGCATTCTGCCTGTATGCCTTCACCAAAAGCGATGGCACGATAAGCTTTTTCTACACGGTCCCATCTGTTGTCACGGTCCATGGCATAGTAACGGCCCATAACAGAAGCAATCTGTCCAATACCCAGTTCCTGCATCTCCTCGTATAATTCTTTGATATAATCTGCACCTGATGCCGGCGGTGTATCACGGCCATCCAGGAAGCAGTGAACATAGACCTGCTCAAGTCCATGACGTTTTGCCAGCTCCAGCAACCCATACAGATGTGTATTATGGCTGTGGACACCACCGTCGGACAACAGACCATATAAGTGCAGTGCAGAATTGTTGGCTTTAACATTCTCAATGGCCTTTAATAAAGCCGGATTTTCAAAGAATGTACCATCCTGGATTTCTTTGGTAATTCTTGTAAGATCCTGATAAACAATACGTCCAGCGCCCATGTTCATATGTCCGACCTCAGAGTTGCCCATCTGACCTTCCGGAAGACCAACGGACAATCCGCTGGCATTGCCCTTGACAAATGGATAGGTTGCCATTAAATTATCAATGACAGGTGTCTTTGCTTCATAAACAGCATTGGCATCTTTTTTGTCATTTAAACCAAAACCATCAAGAATCATTAAAACTGTAGGTCTTTTACTCATTTTCTCTCACTTTCTTCAAAAAAGGGCGCCGAATTATTCAAGACGCGCCCCTTTGATATTCTTATTGATAAAATTTATTTGTTGTAGTTAACAATCTTGCCGAAGTCCGGTTTCAGAGAGGCACCGCCTACAAGGCCGCCGTCAATATCCGGTTTTGCGAAAAGTTCAGCTGCATTGCCCGCATTCACAGAACCGCCGTACTGGATACGGATAGCTTCTGCTGTTGCTTCATCATAGATTTCACGGATACACTGACGAATTGCACCGCAAACTTCCTCAGCCTGATCTGCTGTTGCAGTTTCACCGGTTCCGATTGCCCAGATTGGCTCATAAGCAATAACTGCTGTCTTTGCCTGATCTGCTGTTACATTCTGAAATGCGATCTTGATCTGCATACGGATCCATTCGATATAAATTCCCTGTTTGCGCTGTGTCAGAGACTCGCCGCAGCAGACGATCGGTGTAATACCGTGTTCAAAAGCCTTGAGAACCTTACGGTTGACCGTCTCATCTGTTTCAGCAAAGTATTCTCTTCTCTCAGAATGACCAAGTACAACATATTTCACACCGGCATCTGTCAGCATAGCAGGAGAAATCTCGCCTGTATAAGCGCCGGATTCTTCAAAATACATATTCTCAGCACCAATATTGATGTTGCTGCCTTTAGCTGCTTCCATACATGGAATGATATCGATAGCAGGTACGCAGAAAACAACATCCACGTCATCATTTGCTACAAGCGGTTTCAGTGTTTCTACAAGAGCCACTGCCTCACTTGGTGTTTTGTTCATTTTCCAGTTGCCTGCAATAATCTTCTTACGCATGATATTACGATCCCTTCTATTTATAATAAATAATTGACTCATTATCCACTTAAATTATTTGTCTGTTGCTGCTGCAACGCCCGGAAGTTCTTTGCCTTCAAGGAATTCAAGAGATGCACCACCGCCTGTGGAAATATGTGTCATCTTGTCACCAAAACCAAGCTGGTTAACAGCAGCTGCTGAATCACCGCCACCGATGATTGTTACTGCATCTGTATCAGCCAGTGCCTGAGCAACTGCAACAGTACCTGCAGCAAAGTTAGGCATCTCGAATACGCCCATCGGTCCGTTCCATACAACTGTCTTCGCATCTTTGACAGCGTTGGCAAACAGTTCTCTTGTCTTCGGTCCGATATCAAGCCCCATCCAGCCGTCATCGATCTGACCTGCATCGACAACTTTCACATTGGCATCGTTGGCAAATGCATCAGCGATCACTGTATCTACCGGGATCAACATATTCACGCCCTTATCAGCTGCTTTTTTGATCATATCGTTGGCATAATCAAGATAATCATCTTCAACAAGGGATGTACCGATTTTGCCGCCCTGAGCCTTCATAAATGTATAAGCCATACCACCGCCGATGATCAGTGTATCCACCTTGTCAAGCAGGTTGTTGATAACAGAAATCTTACTGGATACCTTGGAACCGCCAAGAATAGCAACAAAAGGTCTTGCAGGGTTATTGACTGCATTGCCAAGGAAATCGATTTCCTTCTGCATCAAATAGCCAACAGCTGCTGTCTTCACATACTGAGTGACACCGACGTTAGAACAATGTGCTCTGTGAGCTGTACCGAAAGCATCATCCACATAAACATCGCAAAGACTTGCCAGTTCTTTGCTGAAGGCTTCCCCATTCTTTGTCTCTTCAATTCTGTAACGTGTGTTCTCAAGAAGAACAACATCGCCATCTTTCATGGCAGCTACAGCAGCTTTTGCATTTGGACCAACGACCTCAGGATCTGCAGCAAATTTTACGTCCTGACCAAGAAGTTCGCTTAAACGAACAGCAACAGGTGCCAGAGAAAGTTCAGGCTTTGCTTCGCCCTTTGGCTTACCAAGATGTGAGCAAAGGATAACTTTGCCGCCGTCAGCAATGAGTTTCTTGATTGTCGGCAGGGATGCTACCAGTCTGTTCTCATCTGTAATCTTTCCATCCTGTAAAGGAACATTAAAATCGCATCTTACTAAGACTCTCTGGCCTTTAACATTAATATCATCAACAGAAACCTTGTTCAGCATATTATTATCTCCTTTTGTCTGACTATATTTAAGCGCCCTTTAAACGCAAAAACGGGTCCGGTCCAATGAGACCGGACCCGCCAAGGATCTTATTTACTTATTCTGATTTCAAAATTAAGCTAATTCAGCAAAATATTTGATTGTTCTAACCATCTGGCTTGTGTAGGAGTTTTCATTATCATACCATGAAACAACCTGCACCTGATATAAATCATCGCCAATCGGAGAAACCATTGTCTGTGTAGAATCAAATAAAGAACCATATGTGATACCTACAATATCAGATGATACGATCTGATCTTCGTTGTAACCAAAGGAATCACTTTCAGCAGCCTTCATAGCAGCGTTGATACCGTCAACTGTTACATCACTGCCTTTAACTACAGCTGTAAGGATTGTTGTAGAACCTGTAGGAACCGGTACACGCTGAGCAGAACCGATAAGTTTGCCCTTTAATTCAGGAATAACAAGACCGATTGCTTTAGCAGCACCTGTTGAGTTAGGAACAATGTTGACAGCACCTGCTCTTGCTCTTCTTAAATCACCTTTTCTGTGTGGTCCGTCAAGGATCATCTGATCACCTGTGTAAGCATGGATTGTAGACATGATACCACTCTGGATTGGAGCATAATCATTCAGAGCCTTTGCCATAGGTGCAAGGCAGTTTGTTGTACAGGATGCAGCAGAGATGATCTTATCATCAGCTGTAAGTGTCTTCTCGTTAACGCTGTATACGATTGTAGGAAGATCGTTGCCTGCTGGTGCAGAAATAACAACTTTCTTAGCACCTGCTTTGATATGTGCTTCAGCTTTTGCCTTGGATGTATAGAAACCTGTACACTCAAGAACAACATCAACATCCAGGTCACCCCATGGTAAGTTAGAAGCATCTGCTTCTTTGTAGATTGTGATCTGTTTGCCGTCAACAACGATAGATGCGTTGTCTTCGCCAACAGTTACTGTATGTCCGGCATATCTGCCCTGAGATGAATCATATTTCAAAAGATGTGCAAGCATCTTAGGATCTGTTAAATCGTTAATTGCAACTACTTCATAACCTTCTGCTGCAAACATCTGTCTGAATGCAAGACGACCAATACGACCAAATCCATTAATTGCTACTTTTACTGCCATAATAACTCCTCCTGATATTGTATATCATTTTTATTATTTTGCCGAAAGCTTAAAGAATTTTCTTACCACTTTCGCTCTGTCCCTATTGTATCGGATTTTAATGTTTTTTTCAAGTACAAAAAACTACTTTATTAATTTTTTAACAATCCTTATAATTTGATGCAGATTACGGCATAATTTTCATGATTTTTTCGCAAATTGAAGTTTTTTGTTTTTACATCTGTACATTATTTGCAAAAAATCCAGGATTATACACACAGTTCTATCCAGATTTGACAATCTTTTAACTCGCATCATCTAATTCCGGCGCAATTTTCTCGATAATTCCACCGCCTGCGACAAGATCTCCGTCATATAGAACAACTGCCTGGCCCGGTGTGATCGCACGCTGAGGCTCATCAAAACATACATATAAACTTCCGTCCGGCAACTGTCTGGCTATGCACGGTGCTGCTTTGTGGGCATAACGTATCTTGGCCGTCAGACGCATCGGTTCATCCAAAGACGCACGAGACATCAGATTCACATTGGATGCATACAATGCTCGCTGGAACAATTCCTCATTCTCACCGATAATGATTTTGTTTTCTTCGGGATTAATACCGGTGACAAAAACCGGATGTCCCATCGCCAGATTCAGCCCTTTGCGCTGACCAATGGTATACGCGCCGATTCCTCTGTGATGTCCCAGCACTTTGCCATTCTTGTTGACAAAATCACCTTCCGGCAATTTTTTGCCTGTATAATCTTCAATGAACGCCTGATAATTGCCGTCCGATACAAAACAGATATCCTGGCTGTCCTGCTTATTGGCCACAGACAGGCCAATTTCCTCAGCTATACGCCGCACTTCTGATTTATCATAAGCCCCCACCGGCATCAGGGTATGTGCCAGCTGATGCTGATTCAGATTATACAATGCATACGTCTGATCTTTTCTGTCAAATGCTGCCTTTTCAATCGCATATCTGCCATTTGAAAGATGAACGATTCTGGCATAGTGGCCCGTTGCAATATAATCAGCGCCCAGAGCCAATGCTTTCTCAAGCAATGCTTCCCATTTGACATAACGATTGCAGACAATACATGGATTCGGTGTCCGCCCTTTTTCATACTCAGAAACAAAATTGTCAATCACTTTCTCTCTGAACACTTCCCGGAAATTCATCACATAATACGGGATACCGATCCTCTCTGCCACTCTTCTGGCATCATCCACTGCAGATAAACCGCAGCAGCCGCCGTTTTCCTCGACGATTTCATCATCCTCTTCCTGCCAGATCTGCATGGTCACTCCGATCACATCATATCCCTGCTGCTTGAGCAGCCAGGCAGCTACAGAAGAATCCACACCGCCAGACATCCCTACTACAACCTTTTTCGATGCCATATGCATCCTCCTTCTCATGCAACAAAAGGACTGCCGCATCATCTGTCATAACGCAGCAGTCCTCCCTTATCATTCATTAATAGTCTTCTTCCTCTTCACCTTCACTGATATCGTTCTTCGGTTTCTGGAGACCTTCAATCTGGATACCGTTCTTTTCTGCATAATCCCAAAGAGCAGCATGGATGGCCTCTTCAGCAAGAAGAGAACAGTGTACCTTAACCGGAGGCAGACCATCAAGCGCTTCCATAACCGCTTTGTTGGTTACTTCCAACGCTTCGTAAATTGTCTTGCCCTTGACAAGTTCTGTTGCCATACTGCTGGTTGCAACAGCGGCGCCGCAACCAAATGTTTTGAATTTGACATCTCTGATCACCTGGTTCTCATCAATATCAAAATATATTCTCATGATATCGCCGCACTTCGCATTGCCTACTGTGCCGACACCACTTGCATTTTCAATCTCTCCAACATTACGCGGATGCTGGAAATGATCCATAACTTTCTCGCTGTACATTATTTATTTCCTCCTGTTTTCTTGATGAAATCTTCATATAATGGTGACATGGAACGAAGACGTGCAACAATCTTCTCAATTTCATCTACAACACCATCAATTTCTTCCTGTGTATTATCATAACCCAGTGTCAGTCTAAGAGAACCATGTGCGATCTCATGAGGCAGACCAATCGCCAGAAGGACATGGGATGGATCCAGTGAACCTGATGTACAGGCAGAACCACTGGATGCACAGATATGTGCCATATCCAGCATGATCAGCATGGATTCACCCTCAACAAACTGGAAACTGAAGTTGACATTATTCGGCAGTCTGCGTGTTCTGTCACCATTCAGGCGGGCATAAGGAATTCTCTTATAAATGGCATCAATCATGCGGTCTCTTAATTCGATTTCCTTCGATGTACGTTCTTCCATATCAGCCACTGCCATCTCAACTGCCTTGCCAAGACCGACAATACTTGGAACATTCTCTGTACCGGCACGACGCTTACGCTCCTGAGCACCGCCGTGAATAAATGAGCGGATCTTCACACCCTTGCGGATATAAAGGAATCCAATCCCTTTCGGTCCATTAATCTTGTGACCGCTGATGCTGAGCATATCAATATGCATCTTGTCTACATCAATAGGTACCTGACAATAAGCCTGTACGGCATCTGTATGGAATAAAATACCATGCTCTTTCGCAATAGCACCAATCTCTTCAATTGGCTGAATCGTTCCAATCTCATTGTTTGCAAACATAACAGAGATCAGGATTGTATCCGGGCGGATAGCTGCTTTCAGCTGATCCAGTTTAATCACACCGTTCTCATCGACATCAATATAAGTGATCTCATATCCTCTGGATGCCAGATAATCGCATGTATGCAGAATAGCATGATGTTCAATCTTGGATGTAATGATATGCTTGCCCTTTGAAGCATATGCTTCAGCAGTCGCAACAAGTGCCCAGTTATCTGATTCACTGCCGCCGGCTGTAAAATATATATTCTCAGACGTTGTACCGATGGACTTCGCCATAATCTCACGCGCATGTGTAATAGCTGCCTTTGTTTCTGAGCCTAAACTGTAGATACTGGATGGATTGCCGTATTTCTCTGTAAAGTAAGGCAGCATGGCCTCAACGACTTCAGGTCTTGCAGCAGTTGTTGCTGCATGATCCAGATAAACTAAATGATCCATTTTGCTCATCTCCTTCAATTATTCAAAATTTATCATTGGTGACATATTTCCAAAGCGAGGGGAAAGAAAATCTCCCCGTCTCTTATATATATGCATAATCATTCTCTATGTTATATGTCCCGCATTTTTAATGAAAACTTGCTTTTTTATCTTAACATTTCATCACATATTCGTCAAGTCTTTTTCATACTATTTTAGTAGGGAAAACAGTTTTTTAGGACTTCTCCATCATACCCATCAGTTCTTCCTCTGTAATGACCGGTACTCCCAGTTCCCTGGCCCTTTTGTTCTTGGACGAAGCTGATGTCGAATCATTATTAATCAAATAACTGGTCTTAGATGAAACAGACCCCGCCACCTTGGCACCCTTTTCTTCAAGAAGCGCCTTTAAATCGTTTCGATTCTTGAAATGTTCCAACGAACCGGTAATAACAAATACCTTCCCATCAAAAATACGACCCTCTTCTGAGAAATTCTCCTGCTCAATCTCCACTTCCCCCAGCAGATTCTTCAGTTCAATCCTGTGCTGTTCATCTGCAAAATAGTCTGTAAAACTGCCGGCAATCACAGGGCCAATACCATCAATCGCAGTCAATTCTTCCGTTGATGCTGCCAGCATTGCCTGGAGATCATTCCTGTAATGCTGACAAAGCAATCGAGCATTTGAAAGACCGATATTCAGGATTCCAAGACTGTAGATCAGCTTCGCCAGCGTTACCTTTCTTGCCTTCTGGATAGATACCATCAAGCGCTGATAAGACTTCTCTCCAAAACCGTCCATCTCTACAATCGCATCATGATAACTATCCAAATGGAACATATCCGCCGGCTCACGCAGAAAACCGCTCTGTATGAACTTCTCCAGCGTTGCCTCAGACATTCCCTCTATGTTGAAAGCATCACGGCTGACAAATAACGAAAAACGTTTGACATGCTTGGCCGGACATTCTTCATTAACACAATACAACGATGAAACATCGTTCACACATCTGACTTCAGTCGGCTTTCCACAGACAGGACATTCCATTGGAAGTTCAAGCGTATCACTTCTGGTCAGATTCTCCGCAATCTGAGGGATGATCATATTGGCTTTGTAAACCTGGATCACATCACCCCTGCCTAACTGCAGCGCCCGCAAAATACTGATATTATGAAGACTTGCCCTTGATACGGTGGTCCCTTCCAGTTCAACCGGCTCAAAAACTGCAATCGGATTGATCAGACCCGTTCGAGATGCACTCCACTCCACATCCAACAAATGCGTTTCCCGAATCTCATCCGCCCATTTAAAGGCAATGGCATTTCGCGGGAACTTCGCTGTAGTACCAAGAGATTCGCCATATGCAATATCCTCCAGGATCAAAACAAGTCCATCTGACGGAAAATCATTATCCGTTATTCGATCTGCAAACTTTGCTACATAAGCCGGAAGATTCTCCCTGTCAACCAGAACATGCTCCACTACGTCAAACCCCTGTGAGGAAAGCCACTCAAACTGCTGCATCCTTGAATTATAAAAATCCATGCCTTCAGCCACCACAAGGGTAAATGCAAAGAAGTAAACATTTCTCTCCGCTGTAACTGCATTATTCAGCTGTCTGACCGAACCACTGCAGAGATTACGCGGATTCTTATATTTCGCCTCACTATCCTCAATCTGACTGTTCAGCGCATTGAAATCCGAATACTTAATCACCGCCTCGCCGCGCAGTGTCAGCTTTCCCTTAAAAGCAATCCGGTGGGGCACATTCTTAAATACTCTGGCATTGTTGGTGATGACCTCACCCACATAGCCATTGCCTCTTGTAACCGCCTTCACAAGCTCTCCATTGTCATAGGTCAGAACGATTGTCAGGCCATCCATCTTCCATGACAGAACTCCGGGCTGATCCCCCAGCCAGTCCGAAAGAACCTGTACATCCTTCGTCTTGTCCAGGGACAACATCGGATATTCATGCTCTTCTTTCGGTAATTCACTCAACACTTCATAACCCACATGAATCGTTGGACTGTTGCTGAGGGTGATGCCTGTCTCCTTCTCCAACTGTACCAGTTCATCATAAAAGGCATCATATTCATAGTTGCTCATCAGCTCTGTATCCTGCATATAATAAGCCTTTGACGCCCGATTCAGAATTTCTGTCAGTTCTTTGA
>ERZ857750.2526-NODE-2526-length-17259-cov-3.692339_pt1 | contig 17259 bp, 9 predicted proteins | sample MGYA00519915_ERZ857750 | MGnify/ENA primary metagenome ERZ857750 (study PRJEB31778, sample SAMEA3449358) | human gut metagenome | biome: human gut; feature: human-associated habitat; material: faeces | place: United Kingdom | collected 2010/2012 ... | reverse complement strand
CAAACCAGCTGTTATCTGTACTGGCACTGGTAGCCTGCGCAGTATTCTTAAAGAAGACAAAACGTCAGGGATTCATGCTCTGGGGACCAATGGTATTTATGATGGCAGTTACATTTACGGCACTTGGAATGACAATTGTAAAACTTACAAAGGCATTCATGACAACAGGATTGGATTTTGGAAATACATTGCAGCTTATCTTTGCAGTACTTCTGTTAATCCTTGGAGTGCTTGTAGCAATTCAGGGAATTAAGAAACTCCTTGAGAAGTCGGAAGATAAAAAAGTGACAGCCTAGGAAAATAATTCATAAAATGATAAAAGAATAAAATGGGAGTATAATAAGCTCTCGGATTAAGAAACGCCAGTTCCGGCAAATGTCGGTTCTGGCGTTTTTTTGAAGATTACGAAATAGAAACACAGTACCGGATACGGTGTTGTTATTTTAGACAAAAAATCAGACTTGTATTTATTCAAAAAACGATGAAAATTGACAAAAGTGCTGAAAAGTTGTAAAAAAATGAAAGTATATTGACATAAATAACCGATATGTATAAAATAAACGCAACAAGAAATAATACAAGTTGTACTATCAAGATGTATCTGAAAGGAGCAAAGAAACATGGAATTAAGAGATAAAATTGCCGGAGCATTATATGGAATGGCACTTGGTGATGCGATGGGAATGCCGGCAGAATTGTGGGGCAGAGAAAGGGCAAGAAAATTCTTTGGTGGAAAAATCACAGAATTTATTGATGGACCAAAAGAGAATGATGTTGCATTTAACTACAACAAAGCTCAGTTTACAGATGATACGGGGCAGGCAATGGTTCTTTTGGATTCATTGAAGGCGACAGATTATAGACCGGACGCATCAGACATAGCAAAGCGTATGCTGGAATGGGCTGAAAAAGAGAATGCATTTGAAAATAATATTTTAGGACCGACCTCTAAGGTTGCACTGGCGAATTTCCGAGATGGAGTAGATGCAAGTGCGATAACGAACAAAGCTTTATCCAATGGAAGTTCTATGAGAATTGCACCAATCGGCTGCCTCTTTACACCAGATCAGAGAAAAGAACTGATAGATTATGTGTACGGAGTTTCCAAGGCAACACATACAAGTGATGTTACAATCGCCGGAGCAGCTATGATTGCAGAAGGTGTTGCATCTGCAATTGTCAATGATGATTTCGAGCAGGTGTTAAGTGATATTCTTTCTGTAGAAGAAGCCGGATACGAAAAAGGTTGTGAGACATTCAGCCCGAGACTTGCAGAGAGAGTAAAGATTGGTGTTCAGATCGCAAAAGAATATGCAGACGATGAAGATGCATTTTCTAAGAAAATCTATGATGTAATTGGGGCAGGAGTTGGAATTATTGAATCTGTTCCGGCAGCGGTTTCCATTGCATATTACACACAGGATCCAAATAAATGTTGTCTGATGTGTGCAAATCTTGGCGGTGACACAGATACAATCGGAGCGATGGCAACAGCTATATGTGGGGCATTTGTTGGTTATTCAAAGATTAATCCAGAGTACACAGAACTTTTAAGAGTTCAAAACCCGGAGACAGATTTTGAGGAGTATATCAATATTCTTGAAAAAGGAAGGGAGCTGTTGGGATGCGGACGCTAGTAGTCGGAGCTGCGATTGTTGATCTGATGATGAAGGTTGAACGTCTCCCAAAGAGCGGGGAGGATATTCCCTGCAAGGAGACGAAAACGGTAGTTGGCGGCTGTGCGTACAATGTTGCCAACACATTGAGAAATCTGAAATGTGAACATGATTTGTGTGTGCCGGTGGGAAGTGGTTCATTTGCAGATATTATCCGTAGAGGCATGAAGGAAAAAGGATATGAGCCGATGATTGAAGAACCGGGAGAGGATAACGGTTATTGCCTGAGTCTTGTAGAGGCTGATGGAGAAAGAACATTTATCACAGTGCAGGGAGCGGAATGCCACTTCAAAAAGGAATGGTTTGAGCAAATCGACATGGACAACTATGAGAATATCTACATCGCAGGCTATCAGGTTTGTGGAAAAAGTGGTGAAATCATTTCACAATGGTTGAAAACAGTGGAAAATGTGGAAGAAAAGCATATCTTTTTCGCACCGGGACCGATGATTACGGCAATCGAATCTGAAACAATGGAAAACCTTTTTGCATTAAAGCCAATCTTACATATTAATGAAGCAGAAGCAAAGGGTTATACACAGCAGGAAAATGTAGAAGAAGCAGTGAGAGCCCTTTATGAGAAGAGTGGCAATCTCGTATTTGTTACGCTTGGGGCAGAAGGAACCTTGTTCTATGATGGAAAAGAAATGAGAAGGGTCGCATCTGTTAAGACCAATGTTGTGGACACTGTAGGAGCCGGAGACAGTCATATCGGGGCGATTATTGCAGGAATGTCAAAGGGAATGAAAGTAGAAGATGCCGTATTACTTGCAAATCGTACGGCAGCGGCAATTGTAGGAACGTCCGGACCGGTTATGGACCTGGAGGAATTTCAGAAGATTTCGGAGGAATGGGAAAATGAATAAAATAAAAGAATTTTTTACAGATTGGAGCTGGAAAGAAAAAGCATGGCTTGCATTTGTACTGATTGTACAGACAGTAGCCTGGGCAATTCAGAAAGAAAGTCTGTTTATGTTGGTCATGACGTTGACAAGTAGTCTGAACCTGGTACTTGGAGCAAAAGGTAAAGTTGCCGGTCTGTATTTTGCAATTATCAACAGTGCATTATATGCGATTAACTGTATGGGTATTCCGCTTTACGGTGAGGTCATGTACAACTTAATCTACTCAATTCCGGTCAGTGCGATTGCAATCTTCACATGGAAAAAGAACATGACAAAGGGTGGAGAAGTAAAATTCCGCACGATGACACCAAAGATTATGCTCACAACAGTAGCAGTGACAATTATCGGAGTACTCGGATACATGCAGATTCTGAAATGGATGGGTGGAAATCTTCCATTTATGGATTCTCTGACAACAGTCGTATCGGTTGTGGCAAGTTTCCTGTATCTGCTTCGTTTCTCAGAGCAGTGGGCAATGTGGGCAATTGTAAATGCACTTTCAATTGTGATGTGGATCATGGTATTTATGCAGGGAGATTCCTCTGCACTGCTGATTATCATTATGAAGACAATCAACTTCATCAACTCCACATACGGTTTCCTGAACTGGAGAAAAATTGCAAAAGAAACTGCATAATAACGGACAAAAATAGAGGATTTTATGTTAAAATAATAAAAGATCAAGAAGGCCATGGATTTCATGTGAGTATGAGATCTGTGGCTTTTTGCGTTAACGATAAGCCAAAGTTATTCTTTATGGCGAACAGGTGGAAAGTAAGATGACCAAATACGAAATAATCAAGCAAGAGATAAAAGAACAGATCAAAGATAATATTTTAAAACCCAATCAGGTAATCAAATCCGAGAATGAAATGTGCCAGTGTTATAAAGTCAGTCGTGTGACGGTGAGAAAAGCAATTGATGAATTGTGTGCAGAAGGGATCTTGTACCGGATCAAGGGAAAGGGCTGCTTTGTGAGAGAATTGGCAGATCAGAAAAGATCAAGAATCTATAGTTTTACAGAGGCTGTAAGGAATGAAGGAAAGTTGCCGGGCAAGAAGCAGTTGTCTTTAGAAAAAAAAGAAGCAGATGCGTATCTGGCAGATAAACTTCAGATGGAAGAAGGAGAAGAGATTTTTGAAATTCGCAGCCTTTATTATGCAGATGGTATTCCGTATAGTTTAAATACAGCAGTATTACCGGCAAAAAGATTTGAAAAGTTAGATTTTTTTGACTTCAATAACCGGTCTTTATATGAAGTGCTTGGTTCATTCTATGGGACATATATGTACAGGGTGAGACAGACACTGGAAGCTACAACAGCAGATGTGTCGGTGAGCCGGTTACTGGAACGGGACGAAAGTCAGCCTTTATTGAGAATTAAAGCGATTTCCTATTGTCTGGAAGACAATCAGGAGATTCCGGTAGAATATTATGAGGCGTATATTTTAACAGATATACAGAATTATTATGTAGAAAAGTTTCATTGATAAAGGCATTCTTGAATGATAGAAAATATAATTTTATAAGAAGTGGTGAAAGAAATGAAAATATCTGACAGAGTCATCCTTCCTTTGGTTGGAAGTGCCTTTCAACCGGGAAAAGCAGCAGAAGCAATTGAGAAAATAGAAGATAAGGAACTGGCGCAGATCGCACAGGGAGAATATTATTTCTTCTCGGCGCAGGCGAAAAAATGTGTGGAGACGGTAAAAGATTATCTGGATCACGATGATGTGATGCTTCGGCTATCGGCGGATATACTTTATACATTTGCGAATCTTACACTTGGAGATCCACAGGCAGCATAGCGTACAAGGGAAGATGTACATCAGTGTTTGACCCAGGCAATGCAGGAGGATGCACCTGTGAATGTAAAAGCGGCCTGCCTGTTCGCATTTTATGTAATCAGCATATTTCTTCATATACCGCCGGAGGAAGGAACACCGCCGCTTCAGCAGTACATTCCGTATCTGCCAATCGGACAGCGGTTATTTGCGGTGAGCCTTCTGGCGCATGAGATTTATCTGAGACAGGATTATGCTAAGGCAAAAGGTGTTGTGCAGGGTGCATTTCTGATGGCAGACGGAGTATACCCGATCTCCATGATTTATCTGGGCTGTGTGCAGGCAATGTGTCAGATCAATCTGAAAGAACAAGAAGAGGCGATTCAGACGGTGAGCCAGGCATGGGAGTGGGCAAGAGCGGACAAATTCATGGAACCATTTATCGAGTATCATGGTCTGCTGCAGGGAGTTTTGGAAGTCTGTATCCGGAAAAAAGAGCCGGAAATGTACAAGAAGCTGGTGGATGGTGTACTTGCATTCAGCCGTGGCTGGATGAAAATTCACAATCCCAAGACGCAAAAGGCAGTGACGGATCTTTTGACTCCGCTGGAATTTTCCATAGCCATGCTAGCGTGCCGTGACTGGACGAACCAGGAGATTGCAGAACATCTGGGACTGTCTGTGAATACAGTGAAGCATTATGTCTCCGGAATTCTGGAAAAACTACAGATTGATAAACGCGATAAGATTAAAGAATTCGTAAATCAATAGAATAACAGGATACGAAAAAGTGTCTGTTTTACAAAAGGAATTGTAAAACAGGCACTTTTTTGGCTTTCAACGGGCATGTGAGGAATGTATTTTTTTTGATACAATATGTATAGAGACTTATTTTTGAGAAAAAAATGAGGAGGGATAATACATATGAAGAAACGTCTGGTCAGTATGATTTTGAGTGCGGTGCTATTTGCAACATCAGTGCCGGTCACAGCATTTGCCGAAGACGCGAATGCGCAGAATCCGGTTGCGCAATCGGAGGAAGGAACGTCCCAGGGGACGGATGTGCTGAAGAAATCCGGCATTGACTATAAGAAAAATGGAGGAACGTTTGCGGAAGGTTACATGGCTCCGTCTAATTACGATGAGCCGGTGACAGAGCTTCCGGGAGCGGAGCAGATCACAAAAGCGGGATATGAGTTTGCCGGCTGGTATGATAATGAGGAGTTTAACGGGGAGCCGGTTACTTCGCTTAGTACTGCGGATCATTCCGGCAGTGTTGTCCTCTATGCAAAATGGACGGAACGCTACTATTATGTGGATATTCCACAGACGGTCAATGCGGATGGGGATAAGCTTACGATAAAAGCGGATGCAGGTGGATTATATGACAAGGATCATGTGAGCGTGACAGTCCAGTCTGAAAATGACTGGAAATTAAAGAGTGGATTACATAGTCTTGCATATGAACTGAGAAATTCGCAGAGTGGTTCGGCACTGGAAAATGGTTCGGTTGTCGCAAGTCTTACGAAAGATGAGAGCCATAAGCAGCAGGAATATAACTGCAACATTCTGGACAAACCGAACTATACAGGTGATTATACAGATCACCTGACTTTTGACATTGCATTTCAGGATACAGCGTACAACATTACATATGAGACAAATGGCGGAACTATCACTAAGAAGAATCCTCAGCAGGCAGATCAGATGATCACAGTAACACAGGAGCAGTACCAGGCAGGAACTATTCTGAAAGATCTGCCGGCACCGGTGAAAAAGTCCAGTACATTTCTTGGCTGGTGTTACGATGAAGCATGCACCAGATATGTGGACAGTAAGGACCGTCTTCTGAGTGATGTGACCTTGTATGCCTCTTATGCAGACAACCAGCCGATGGAAGAAGTGTCCATGGCGACTTATGCCAGAGCAAATGATGTGGCAACAGATTTTACGATTCCGGTGACGGATACAAGTGGTGCTATGACGCCTGACCAGGTGCGGAAAAATTTCACGATAAAAAACGTGACAGATTCTTCCGAAACGGTTACGGTAGATGTGACCGAAGGAGCAGACCACACATTTACGATCAGCAATCCGAACGGATGGACACCGGGGGCAGCCTATAAGCTGGAGCTTCAGGAAAAGGCGTTATATTTTACAGGATTTGACCCGACAATCCGTGTCTATGATTTTACGGTCTACCGCGAAGAAGTCAAAAATGTAGAGTTAAATAAAGAGATCAAGTATATTCATAAGAAAGAGCTTTCCAATCTGACTGTAAATGGAAAGAAAGTAGAGGAAGTTTCAATCGCGGCAATGACGATTGGAACAGACGGTTCCCTGACCGAAGAAGGCAGTGATACGACCGGAACATTTACTTATAAGAAGCAGTTAGAAGTCGGCGACCAGGTCGCAATTTATTCCGGTGATGTGATCCCGACCATGGATATGTCCTCTGGTGACAACAGTGATGTGTCATTTATCGAGATTACAGGAGCGGACGGGGACAAGTATACATATCGCGGATCCAGACCGGAAGACGTGCTATTTATGCCGGATGTGCTGCCGCTTTCTATGGACAAAGATCAGGACGGTGACCCGGATAATAACAGTGTAACGATTAATGTCAGTGACCTGACCTTTGGTGATGATGCTATGAGCCAGGCTATGGATCTGGACAGTGAGACAACCGTAGATGAGGGCGATTATCTGGCACTTTACACAGGTACAATGGGAGAAAATGGAAGCGGAACCGTGTCTCGCTATGGAGAGATTACGAGTGTTCTGTTATCAGGAGAAAAATATATAGTAAGCTATATACCTGTGAGCGAAGAAGATATGCGCCAGACTATGGACGTGTACCAGAAGGAAAATGTAGAAGGGGAGGACCTTCTGGAAGATACCGATGTGCAGGCGCTGGAAGAGGATATTGAGACACAGGCAGTAGACAGTGGATTTGCATCCGAAGTGGCAGAAAGAGTTGCCGATGCGGCAATGGAGACAGAATCTTTTGAGGAGCTTCAGGAATCTCTCAAGGAAGATATGAATGCAGACATCATGGTTCAGAGCCAGGGCTATGGCCAGTTGAGAAAGGCAAGAGCCGCAGGTGGGGCAGGCGGTTCCCGTGTGGAATTAGGAGTACCGACGGTAAAAGCAAATCTCGGCACGACACTAAAACATTTTGACGGAGATGTGAGTGGACTAAGGCTTGCATTGGAGATCGGCGTGCCGATTACAGTTCATGTGAACCGGGGCGCAGACATCGAGATCATGATCACGGCGACATTTGAACAGGAAGTGCGAGTATCCATCGATGTGGACGGTTCAGCCGTGTGGAAAAGATGGGGATTTATTCCGTACATTGCAGATTACCGCGTAACGGCATCTCTGGAATTATATGAATACACAGGAATCGGACTGAATGTCAACTTCAAGACTGCAGAAACCGGAAACCCAGTATCTGATTCCAGTTCGAAATTACGAAAAGGTGTCAACAAGATTACCGAAGAGCTGAAGAATATGATGGAGAATGGCGAGGATTATCTAAATTCTGCATCAGGTCTCGTCAGTGGCGGAGATGAAATATCCGTATCCAAGTCTCTGGCAGAGAGGTACTCGGAACTTCTGGCAGACGAGGCAGACTGGGTGGAAATCTACAAGCGTCCGCTGGTAGACCAGCATTTCCGTGTGCTTCTGATCATTGATATTCAGGTGAAGCTGGAATTCGTTGTCTCCGCAAATGTGAACATTTCCATCGGAATGACGTACTGGTATAAGAATGCGAAAGAGTATGTCTTCTGTGTACGGGTCAAAGAGCGGACGGCGACCAATGATACGATAGATCTGGTAGAGGAGCAGTATGAATTTACGGCATATGCTATGGGAACTCTTGGCATCAAAGCCGGTGTGAGACTGACGGTGCGTGTGGGATTATTATCAACGTCCATCGCCAGTGTCGGTATCTCGGCGGATGTGGGCGGTTATGCACAGGTCTGGGGTTACCTCTACTACGAATTGAAGTATACGGCATCGGCAGGACGAAGCAGCCGTGCTATGGGAGCTATGTATCTGGAAATCGGTATTTATCTGGAAGTGAAGTTCGAGGCACAGGCACTGTCCAATGCATTTACCTATAATCCGACACTTTACGAAAATGAGTGGCCGCTTTATAAGGTAGGTGTTCTGGAAAATGTACTGGATTTTGCTTATACCCAGGATAAGGTTGCCGAGATTAATATGAAGCGGGAGATTCAGTCGGTTCAGATCCCGGATGAATATTTCAAGATGCAGTACATGGATATGAAGACCGGACTGGACGACGGAAAATATTACGAGAAGATTTACGAAGATGATACAAAGTATTTCAACATTTCCATGACGAACAGTGCGTTTACGTATGATCCGGCGACCAATATTATCCGTGTAAATCCAGGTGATGAGCCGGAGCAGGACGGCGAGATGATCATTACATGGAAAAACCAGGAAGGTACCTTTAATACAAAGCCATGTGCAAGAAAGATCAAGCTTCACTGGGACCGCCTGCGAGATGGTTACTATATTGCATTCCAGAGTAATGGCGGATCTTTCGTCGATGCAATTACTGGAAAATATAACGCAGAGATCAAGAAGCCGGAAGATCCGGTAAGACTCGGATACACATTTGCCGGCTGGTATGAAGACATGGATCTCACCATTCCATACACAATTCCGGAAACCATGCCGGAAGAAGACAGACTTGTCTATGCAAAATGGGAAGCAGCCGATGTGGGTTATACAGTCGTAGATTATATAGAAGGAACGAATGGAACCTATGAAGCGCAGACTCCGGTGAAAATGAATGGCAGGACGGAAGAGGAAGTAAGCCCGGTTCCAAAAGAGCGGGAGGGATTTGTAACACCGCCGCAGCTTACGGAGACTGTAAAAGCAGACGGCAGCCTGGTCATCAATTACTATTATGCAAGAAATAAATATACACAGACATTCAAGTCCGAAAAAGAGACGGAGAATGGAACGGAGACAGAAGTGATCGCAGACGGAAATTACCGATATGGAACCATGATGCCGACACCGGCAGTCTACAGACCGGGATATGAATTCCTTGGCTGGGAGGACGAAGAAGGCGCTGGGGTTCCAAAGAAAGTTCCATCTGAGAATAAGACCTACATTGCAAAATGGAAAGCACTGGAAGGCATTACTTATACCGTGAAATACTACGTGCAGAATACGGATAACAGCGGATACAGCTTAAGTGAGACTGCAGCTCTGACCGGACAGATGGGAGAGGAAGTCACAGCAAAAGCAGCAGATCTTGACGAGAAAGTCTATCATTTAAAAGGTGAACTGTCGAAGGGAACGATCAAGGCAGATGGCAGTCTTGTACTGAAAGTGTACTATGATCTGAATGAGTACAAACTGACCTTCGATGCAAAAGGCGGAGAATCAGACCAGACAGAAGTGACGGCAAGATATGGTGACAAGATTGCATCACCGATGCCGACAAGAAAAGGCTATGTATTTGAAGGATGGTATACAGACGAGGCATGTGAGAACGCATTTGGCCAGACGATGCCGGCAAAAGATATGACGGTCTATGCAAAATGGGAGAAGCAGAAAGTCAACTATACAGTCCGGCATCTGCTGGAAAAACTGCCAGATGCAGAAAAAGAAAAACCGGGTGGAGATAAAGAAGAGTATCCGGACACAGATAAACCGGTTGTGGAAGAAGATCCATATATTTTATATGAAGAGGAAGTCTTTGCGGCATATCCGGAAGATAAAGTGACGCCGGACGTGAAGCGTTACGAAGGCTTTACTTCACCAGCAGCACAGACCACGACAGTGGACGGAAACGGCAACACAGTTATTGAGTACAAGTATGCGAGAAATGTTCATAAGCTGAAGCTGGTAGACCGAGGGGTCGATGAAAATAATATAGAAGGATTCGGAATGCCATTTGGTGCGGCAATTACAGAAGTAGCGATCCGGGAAGGATATCTCTTTGAAGGCTGGTATACGGATAAGGATTTCAAGAATCGATTCGATGGAACCATGCCGGACAAAGATCTGACGCTCTATGCAAAACAGACACCGGTGATGAGCAGCTATACTGTCTATCATTATAAAGAATCTGTAGATGGTTCTTACTTTGGCCTGACGGACGAAGAAGTATTAAGCGGCCTGACAGAATCAGAAGTGACTCCGCAGCCAAAACAATATGAAGGATTTACTTCACCAGAGGCCAAAACAGGACAGGTAAATGGCTGGGGCGGACCGGATATCTGGTATCACTATAAGCGGAACAGCTACAATCTGACTTATGTCCTGAACAATGGAGAAGATAACAAGACTTCAAAAGTCCGCTATGAGGCAGATATTACAAATACTCCGTCGCGGACAGGCTATGCATTTGCAGGCTGGTACACGGACGAAGCACTGACACAGTCGTACGTACAGACGACCATGCCGGCACATGACCTGACACTCTATGCAAAATGGGAAGCCGGAATGAAGACTTATCAGGTGAGACATTATCAACAGTCTATTGACAATTCAGAGCAGTATGATCTGGCAGAGACAGAAAATGTCACAGCTAAAACAGGAGAACATCTTACGCTGGCAGTAAAAGCGTATGAAGGATTTACAGCACCAAAGCCGGTTAGCTATGATGTGGTAGACGATGGAGAGGTTACGTATGTAGATTACAAATATACGCGTGACCGCCATCAGGTAACGATCCATTACAATAACGGTAATGACAGCGAGACAAAAGAACTTGCATATGGTGAGAAATGGGAGGAAAAACCATATCGTGCCGGTTATGCATTTGCAGGCTGGTATACAGACGCAGAGTTTAAAAAAGCATTTGACGGAGTGGTTCCGGCACGTGACATCACACTTTATGCAAAATGGGATGTGCAGAGTGTAAACTACACAGTCAAGCATTGTCTGCAAAATGCCAATGATGACGGATATTCGCTGGGAGCACAGGAGAACTTCAACGCTGATACGGATACGGTTGTCACACCAGAAGTAAAGAACTTTGATGGATTTACAGCACCGGAGAAACAACAGGTGACAGTCGAAGGTGATGGAAGAACAACGGTCATTTACCGTTACACAAGAAATGTGCATACGCTGACGCTTAAGAACTACGATGGTAAGACAGATAAGACGGTAGAAGCAAGATATGAAATGTCCATACCGAAGCCGACAAGAGCCGGTTATGCATTTGCAGGCTGGTATACAGATGCAAAATGTACGAAAGAGTACAAAGCGAATATGCCGGATCAGGATCTGACACTCTATGCAAAATGGGAAGCAAACATTGTCAACTATGTAGTAGAACATTATCAGCAAAATGTACAAGGTGATGGTTATACGCTGAAAGAAAGCAGTCATGCACGGGCGGCTGTGGATAGCGAAGTGACACCAGAGGTCATGAAATATAAAGGCTTCGAGGAACCAAAGACGGAGAAAGTTACCATTTCCGGAGACGGACAGACGACAGTGAAGTACTACTATAAGAGAAATGTACATACAGTCACATTTGACGCAGATTCCGGAACATTCGCTGCAGAAAAGGGCGGGGACGACAGTAAGATCGTCGTGACCGGACGCTATGGTGCGAATATCACAGTGTCGAAAGCGCCGGCAAGAACCGGATACCAGTTCCTTGGCTGGGACGAAGACGTTGAAATGACGATACCGGATAAAGACCTTACCTATAAGGCACAGTGGCTGAAGATGGAATACACACTTCAGTTTAAGACAGGCGGAGGAACAACGATTGAGCCAATCAAAGGAAATTATGGTGACAAGATAAATGCACCAGAAAATCCGACAAGAAAAGGATATATTTTCAAAAACTGGAGTAAGAATGGCAAGAAAGTCGATAACCTTCCGACGACTATGCCGGCCGAAAGCCATATTTACACAGCAATATGGGAGCGGGAGACATACCAGATTACTTATGACTTAAATGGCGGAAGCATGAAGTCCGGGGAGAAGAATCCGACGACTTACAACGTGGACACCACCGTATTTAAACTGAAAAATCCAGTCCGCGCCGGATATACATTTACAGGCTGGAGTGGAACCGAAATTACAGGAGTAAGTGACAATGTGTCTGTAAAACAGGGCTCTATAGAAAAACGGGAGTATAAGGCGAACTGGAGAGAGAATACATATCAGATTACATTTATCTTAAGCGGTACGGAGGCGAAAGGTTCCATGGCAGCCAAGACGGTCAATTACACGGAAAATGTAACACTTCCAAAATGCGGATTTACATGCAAAGGCCACTCCTTTAAGAGATGGTACACCGTGGATAAGAAGGGCAAGAAGACTTATTACTCTGACCGGCAGAAGGTGTCGAAGCTGACCGATGTGAATGGAGGCGTTGTGACACTCTATCCGGAATGGGAGGCAAATGTGTACAATGTTACATTTGACTATGGTGACGGAAGAGCGAAGACAGTTAGAAAGACCAAATACGGTGATAAATACCAGTTCCCGTCAGATCCGACTCGTTACGGCTGGGAGTTCAAAGGCTGGAAAAAAGAAGGAGCCAACACAGCATTTGACATGAGTACGAAAGAGCTGCAGCTTCAGGACGCAAAAAATATTACCTTATATGCAAGCTGGAAAGCAAACTATTATTATAATTATACACCATCAGATAGAAACCATACTTACCGGGTGACTGATGAACATGAACTTACAATATTTACATTTTATGTAGACGGAAATCAGACAAAAGTGCCGACGACCGGAGATACCGGACAGAATCCGGCAAGATATCATATGAATATGACGAATCTTTCCTATGACGCAGTACATCAGAATTATTCGCATATGACGGTAACGATTGTGTATCATACTAAAAAAGTCAAAGATGGTTATGGTGATCTGAGAATTTCTTACCACACAAGGTCTGATAATAAAGATCATACAAACTGGCAGGTTAGTACGATAGATCTGGACAAGAGAGATGATAAGGGGAACATAGTAGAATATACCCTTGATTCCGGAAGTAAAATTGATGTGGACAGTCTGACACTGGAATTTGATGCTCACGGAAAAAATGCAGATAAGTACGATCTTAGCAATCTAAATGTCAGGGTAAAATTTTGGTAGGGGGAAGAGCAGATGAGAGAAAAAGCAGGAAAAAATAAAATACTTATTGTCATTATCATCTGTCTGTGTGTAGTCATCATTGCAGGATTAATTTATTTCATGAAATTAAAAGGAGGTTCAGATTCGGCATTTAAGCCGGATCTGGATCCAAATGCGAAGACCCAGACGGCAGACGATACCGGGGAAAAGCCGACAGGAATCCGGATACCGGGCTATCCGACCATTACGATTGAGGCAGACAAAAAAGACGTGCAGATGAACCTGATGAATCCGGAAGGAAACCCATGTTACTTTACATTTGAAATCGTGCTTAACGACACAGATGAGACCATCTACACATCGAAGATGGTGGAGCCGGGGAAGGCGATTACAGAGGTGACATTAGAGAAGGCACTTGCAGCGGGAGAATATCCGGCGACCATCAAGATTACGACCGCATCACTCACTGACGGCTCTGCCATGAACGGGGCAAATGTAGAGACTACATTAATTGCACAGTAACAGGAGGGGAGAATGATGAAAAAGAGAAGTATAAGAACAGGAATTCTTTTTGCACTACTGACTCCGGTGCTGTTAATATGTGCAGAAAATCCAATCTATGCAGCCACCACCCAGACGGCGGGAAGCGCGACAGTCAGTTATCATGTGGACCCGGCTTACCAGGTGACGATTCCGGTAGATACAAGCATGCGGTTTAATGAGACAGAAACCTCTTACGGGAATATTGTAGTAGAGCAGGCGCAGATTGAGGATGGAAAATGTATCCAGGTGTCATTGCTATCTGATCTTAACTTAAAGAATTCCAACAATTCAAAGGCAGTGATTCCTTATCAGATTTTGGCGCAGGATGAGGCGGGAAGCCGGCCATTTACATCAGCGCAGTATACAAAAGCCGGGGAAGAGACACCTCTTACTATCGCGATTAAAAAAGAAGACTGGAAGAAGGCGGCGGCCGGAGAGTACGCAGATACGGTGACATTTACTATATCATACGTGGACAAAAGTGAGTAAGGGGGCGTGCATATGAGGAAAAAGACAGAAAATATGGATATCATTGTGGATAAAAAGACTGTCCGCGTTACAACGGCAGTGTTTGTGACAGTGATGACTATGCTGGCTGCAATCGCAGCAATGTTTTTTATGACCATGTCCGTTCTGGCAGCAGATGCAGGAAGCTCATCGAATTCCCAGAGCACCATCAGTACAACCGTGCCGGACTCCCATAATATCCGCGTGGAAAAAAGTCACGCAGATGTAGTGATAGAAGGGGAAGAAGATCAGATAGAAGGCAACATAGATAACTTTGTTGTGGATCGTTTTGCCGAGCCGAAGATACGGATCGCACCGGAAGAAGGATGGAAGGTTTCAAGGATTCTTCTGAACGGGGAAGACGTTACGGAACAGTTCCAGGACGGATATCTGACACTGGAAGAAGTCTGCGAGGATACGACACTGGTCATTGAGACAGCAGAAGATACCAGCGGCGGCGAAAGCAAAGACCCAGATAAGGATAAAGATCCGAATAAAGGAACACCGGGCACTGGAAAGGGACATGAATCAGAAAAAAAGACACTGTTAAATAAGCTGAAAAACCGGATAGCAGCAGTCACAGGAGACGAAGCAAGACCAATGCTTTATGTGCTGGCAGCAATTGCAGCGGCAGCAGTTGTGATCAGTGTGACGGTTATAAGAAAGCGGAGAAGATAAAAAGTTTAACGAAAATTTAACAGATAAGGGAGTATCTGATTTATGCAAATTATGTAAAACAGGCACTTCATTTGTTGTTTGAAAAGCTCTGTACCAGATTGCATTTCACGCTGAAAAAGGTACATTTCGCGCTGGCAGGAAAAGACATATAGTAATCATGGTAAAATATTGAAATATATGGAGAAAAATTGGAAAAATATAAAGGAGGAACAAGAAGATGAAAAAAATGACCCGGGTCATTGTATTTATTATGGCTGCGATTATGGTGCTGAGTATGGCTCCACAGCAGGTAAATGCGGCAGATAATATTACAAAAAGTACAGTGGCGGATAGTGTGACAATCAACAACTGGCATGAGGCAAATGCCCTTGATGACAGTACGAAAAATGTGGGACGCATATGGACGGACAAATCTGTATCCACAGGGAACGTCACACTTACAAGTAGACAGAATGAGTCGCAATCAGCCACAATAACGAAAAGTGCAAATTCTGATTTCCTGGTAGGACTTTCTGCGCTTTCCTCCACTGCAAAAATAGTAGGACAGACAACAGTCCCGCTGGATATTGTGCTGGTACTGGACGTATCAGGAAGTATGAACGATCCTGTTGGACAGACAGACAGTACGAAACGGATAAAACGGCTTAAAGAAGCAGTGAATGAGTTTATTGACAGTTCCGCAACGGAAAATGATAAAAGAGCTGATGCGAATAAACAGAGCCGGATTGCAGTTGTAAAATTTGCTGGAGAAGAGAGTGACAAGATTGGAAATGAACAATATCGTAAGGGTCAATATTGGTACAATTATACGCAGATTGTCAGTGAATATAAGGCATATACGAGTAGTAATAAATCAGAATTGCAAGAAAAGGTGAACGCACTCCAACCGGCTGGCGCTACTTTAGCAGATAATGCTATGAATCTGGCACAGAAGCTTGTAAATCAAAGCAAAACCGATGAAGCAGATAACACGAATCGAAAAAATGTAAAGCGCGTAGTCATATTTTTTACAGATGGAGTGCCGACAAGCTATAACGAATTTGATGAAGGTGTAGCAAAAAGCGCAATAAAATCAGCAAACTCAATAAAGAAAGATGCAGATATTTATACAATCGGTGTATTTGCGGGGGCAGATGCCGGCAGCCCAGAACTTTCAGAAGCTGAAACATGGACAGAGACTAAAAAAACCAATGCATTTATGCATGGACTTTCCAGCAATTATCCAAATGCAGAAAGTTATGATAAACTTGGAACCCGTGCAAAGAATAGTAATGGAAATGATGCAACATATTATAAAGCAACAGATGCTTCAAGTTTGAAAGATATTTTTAAGCAGATTGGAGATGAAATCATCTCCTCAGCCCAGTCACCGACTGAGGTGGGACAGGGGGAGAAGCCAAACCAGTCAGGATATATAACAATTACCGACCAGCTTGGTGATTACATGCAGGTGGATGATATCAATACCCTGGTATATGCAAATAAGGTATTCACAGATGCTGACAAGAGTGAAACGACAGAAAATAACAAAAAAATTGTAACATATGCTTTTAAAGAAGATATCCCGGATACGAACCATGTATACCCGGAAGGAAATCTTAAGGATATCCGGATTACAGTGGAAAAAGCAATCGAAGAGGACTCATTGCAGACAGGAGATCTTGTTACGGTTCAGATTCCGGCAAATCTGATTCCGCTCAGATACTATGAAGTCAGCAAAGATAAAAAAATGACGATTGACGAGACATATCCGATGCGTCTGTTCTATGATGTGAGTCTGAAAGCCGGTGTAGCTGACGAGCTGAAAAATCCAGATGCACAGATGAAGGCTTATATCAACGCTAATCAGAATGAGAATAATCAGGTATATTTCTACAGTAATCAGTATGACAAGACCCAGAGTGGGGGAGAATCTGGCGGCGCAGGCGCATATGCAAGATTCGTACCGGCGGCAACAAATGACTTTTATTATTTTCAGAATGATGCGGTATTGCGGGCGTTGGAGCAATATACCGGCAAGCAGGTGATCCGTGCACCTTATCCGGGAATCAT
>ERZ857750.2522-NODE-2522-length-17278-cov-5.368983_pt1 | contig 17278 bp, 15 predicted proteins | sample MGYA00519915_ERZ857750 | MGnify/ENA primary metagenome ERZ857750 (study PRJEB31778, sample SAMEA3449358) | human gut metagenome | biome: human gut; feature: human-associated habitat; material: faeces | place: United Kingdom | collected 2010/2012 ... | reverse complement strand
TTACAATGAAAAAAGCAGACTGTAAAGACCAGATCTGTGCAGACCATAAAGCAATCGAGAAATCAGGAGAAACGATCGTATGTCTGCCGCATAAAGTAGTGATCGAGATCCGGTCAGAAGATGGCAAAGAACAGGAATTAGACGGGGTAACACAATAAACATCAGATGAGATAGTAAACAACAGGAGAAATAAAATATATGTCAACAAAAAGATTAGCGACAGATGCGATGTTTTTAACATTGGCACTTGTTGTATCCTATATAGAAGTATTGATCCCGGTACCAGTTGGAATTCCCGGAGTGAAATTAGGACTTGCCAATGGAGTGATCATGGTTTTGTTATTCTTTACAACATGGACAAGAACACTTGAGATCTCAGTGATCCGAGTTGTACTGGCAGGATTCTTGTTTGGGAATCCAATGACGATCGCCTATAGTCTGGCAGGAGGGATCTTAAGTCTGGTCATCATGGGACTTCTAAAGAAGATCGAAGGATTCTCACCCATTGGAATCAGCGTTGGAGGCGGAGTAGCGCATAATATCGGGCAGCTCAGTGTCGCTGTTTTCTTAATGGAGAATACAAAGATTTATTATTATGCACCAGTATTACTGATCACAGGAACGATCGCAGGGATCATCATCGGAGTGTTAAGTGGAGTGCTAGTTAAGAAGATCCCGCCACAACTATTTCGATAAAAGATTTGAAATTTCTACAAAATCGTGGTACTACTATATGTATACACTTTCTAACAGGCAATGATTTTGAAGAAAGGAGTCACAATTGAGAACAAAATTAAATGAGATCATAAAAAATGGGCATCTTGGTATGATTGCAGTATTTTTTATAGTTTATATGATCACATTTTCCTACATTGAAGATCGAGATGTGCATCATTACATCATACATACAACGATAGATGATCAGATACCATTCTGTGAATATTTCATCGTACCATATCTATTATGGTTCTTATTTGTAGCAGTTACAGTTTTTTATTTTATGTTTTTTAATAAGAATCAATGGAAAGAATATTATCAGCTGATCATAACACTTGGAACAGGCATGACCCTGTTTTTGATCATCTCATTAGTATTTCCGAATGGACAGGATCTAAGACCAGTTCTTACTGGAGACAGCATTTTTATCAAAGCAGTACAGATGATCTATCACACGGATACTCCGACGAATGTACTTCCAAGTATCCATGTATTTAACTCTCTGGCATGCTGCGTTGCGATTTTGAAGAATCAGAGAAAATATAAGAAAAGCACCGATACAGCATGTGTTGTCTTAACGATATTAATTATCATGTCGACGATGTTCTTAAAACAACACAGTGTGGTGGACGTAGTGCTCGCAGCCCTGATGTATACTGGATGTTACAGGATCATCTATGGGAATGAATTATGGTCACAGAATGCATTTCGTACGTCTATTTTCAGCGATCATTCGTAAACCACGCTTGACACGACCAAGAAAGATTTGCTATAAATACCAGAGAGAAACCGCAGAAATTGGAGTAGAGAAGAATGAGAAAAAAGATTTGGATGATCCTGGTATGCATCATATCCATGAGTTTTTGCATGGCAGGATGTACTGGCAATACAAGCAAGAAGAAATCGAATGGCAAGATAAGAATTACAACAAGTTTTTACACCATGTATGATTTTGCAAAGAAGATCGGTGGAGACAAAGTAGAAGTGATCAATTTAGTACCAGCAGGAACAGAACCTCATGACTGGGAACCATCAACGAAGGATCTGATCGAGATGGAGAAATCAGACATCTTTATTTATAATGGAGCCGGCATGGAACAATGGGTAGATGACGTTTTGGAAAGCCTTGATACGGAAGAACTTACAAGCGTTGAAGCATCCAAGGGGATCAAGTTACTAAAAGATCAGGATGCACATGAACACGATCACGAACACAACAGTGAGAATGATCCACATGTCTGGTTAGATCCACAGAATGCAAAGTATGAGATGAACAAGATCAAGAAAGCATTGATCAAAGTGGATGCAGAGAATAAAGATTATTACGAAGCGAATTATAAGAGATACGCAAAAGAATGTGACAAATTAGATACATTATATAAGGAAGAAACATCCAAACTTACAAAGAAAGAACTTGTTGTGGCACATGAAGCATTTGGCTATCTATGTCACGCATATGGGTTAGAACAGATGGGAATTGAGGGATTATCCGCAGATGATGAACCAGATCCCAAACAGATGAGCGAAGTGATCCGCTTTGCAAAAGAACATCAGGTAAAAACAATCTTTTTTGAAGAACTGGTGAGTCCGAAAGTAGCGAAAACCATTGCAAAAGAGACCGGAGCCAATGCAAAGATGTTAAACCCCCTGGAAGGACTAAGTAACAAAAAAATCAAAGCAGGAGAAGATTATTTTTCCGTAATGAAACAAAATCTCGCTGCGATCAAAGAGGCATTAAGCGAATGAGTGAATCAAACACAAAACAGATGATACAATTAAATCATGTAAAATTCGGATACAGTGATACGGAAGTCTTAGAAGAGATCAATCTGACGATCCATGAAGGCGAATATGTTGTTCTGACTGGTGAAAATGGAAGCGGAAAAAGTACACTTATGCGTCTGATCTTAGGTGAAATGAAACCAGATGAGGGAGAGATCATCCTGATGAATAACGATCCAAGATTAAAGAAACGGATCGGTTACGTGTCACAGAATGGGATCAGTAAAAACCAGAGCTTCCCAGCAACGGTAGAAGAGATCATGATCACAGGACTTTATCAGGAACTTGGACTGTTTCATCTGCCACATAAAAAACATAAGAATAAGATCAAAGAGACACTAAGGGATTTTGGAATGGAAGAATTCCTTAAGAGACGGATCGGTGAATTATCTGGTGGACAGCAGCAGCGAGTGATGATCGCAAGAGCAATGATCGGAGATCCGAAACTTCTGATCTTAGATGAACCAACAACGGGAGTAGATGCAAGATCAACAAAGATCTTGTACGATATGCTCTATGAGATCAATACAAAATACAATACGACCATTTTTATGATCACACACGGAAGACTGCAGGACTGTAAAGGATGTGATCGTATTTTAAGAATGGATGAAGGGAGGATCGTGGAAGAATGATCGAGATGTTACAATACGGATTTATGCAGCGTGCATTTATTACAGGAATCTTACTGGCCGTGATCGCACCATTGATCGGAATCACGATCGTCTTAAAAAGAATGTCTATGATCGGAGATGCACTCTCTCATGCATCCCTGGCAGGTGTTGCTCTGGGCTTGTTATTAGGGATCAATCCGATCTTAGGAGCAATGGGGATCTGCCTGTTTGCAGCCCTGGGAGTTGAAGCGATCCGAAGAAAGATCCCAAGATATTCTGAGATGGCGATATCGATCATTATGTCAACAGGGATCGGACTTGCCGGTATCCTATCCGGATTCGTAAAAAACGGAACGAACTTTAACAGTTTCTTATTTGGAAGTATCATATCCATCAGCAAAGACGAACTGAAGATCGTATGTGTGATCAGTGTGTTAGTATTGCTCTGTGTATTGCTTCTATATAAAGAACTATTCTATATAGGATTTGATGAAAATGCAGCAAGGATCAGCGGTGTACCTGTCAAGACGATCAATTTTATCTTTACTTTATTGACCGCATTGACGGTATCGATCGCATCAAGAACGGTTGGAACACTAATCGTCTCATCCATGCTTGTAATCCCGATCGCATGCGGAATGCAGGTAGGACGAAGCTACAAAGCAGTCATGATCATCGGTGTGATCACAGCATTGGTTACAACAGTGATCGGATTAACACTGTCTTATTATGTAGGTCTTAAGCCAGGAGGAACGATCGTACTGCTCGAGGTGGTATGTTTCTTGATCCTTGCACTGATAAGCAGGTATACGAAGTAAATTTTTTGACATTTATCAGAAAATTTTATATAATAAAAAGAAGGCATGCATAACAGAATAAAACTGCATGCCTTCTTTTTTGGAAAAAACAATGAAAGGAAAGGCAAGTCAATGATTGTTCAGCTAATAGAAAATATATATCAGTTTTTATGGGGAGAATGGATTCATGTTCCGTTACCAGGAGGTGGAAGCCTGGGACTTTCGCTGCTCATTATATTGCTGCTTCCAGCAGGTATCGTCTTTACGATCAAAACAAGATTTTTACCGATCCGTCTGTTCCCGGATATGGTCAAAGCACTAACAGCAAACAATAAGAATGGAAAAGATGAAAAAAGCAGTCTTTCTTCTTTACAGACCTTGATCGTATCAACAGCAACACGTGTCGGAATGGGGAATCTGACAGGAGTTGTCGCAGCAATATCCGCAGGTGGAGCAGGGGCTGTATTCTGGATGTGGATCACAGCATTGCTTGGATCATCGACAGCCTTTATCGAAGCAACTCTTGCACAGTTACATAAAGAAAAAGACCCCCTGTATGGTGGATATCGAGGAGGACCAGCCTATTATATTCACCACTTTATGGAAGAGAGACAAGGAAAGAAGAAAAAACACACACTGATCGCTGTCTTATTTGCGATTTCAGGATTGATCTGCTGGTGTGGAATCAGTCAGGTGGTAAGTAATTCCGTGGCAGAATCATTCCACAATGCCTTCCATATTCCAACACTTTATACAACGATCGTGCTTGTTATTGTGGCAGCAGTGATCGTACTAAAGAAGAATGCAACTGTCAAAGTATTAGATATCGTGGTACCGATCATGGCAGTCATTTACTTCGGAATTACGATTTTTGTGATCCTCACGAATCTGCCAAGCATTCCAGGGGTTTTTGCAAGAATCTTCAAAGAAGCCTTTGGAATCCGTCAGGTCGCAGCCGGAGGATTTGGAGCAGTTCTTATGAACGGAGTGAAACGAGGATTATTCTCCAACGAAGCAGGATCAGGATCCGCACCATGTGCAGCAGCCGCAGCAGACTGTGAACGCCCAGCACAGATGGGACTGGTACAGGCATTAGGAGTCTTTATCGACACGATCGTGATCTGCAGCTGTACGGCAATGTTAATGTTATTAGCACCACAGAATCTGACCAATGGATTAACCGGTATGAACTTGTTACAGACAGCAATGAACTACCATTTAGGAGGATTCGGAGTTGTATTTATCGCAGTGATCCTCTGGATGTTCAGCTTCTCGACATTCCTTGGAATCTTATTCTATGCAAGATCCAACGTCGCCTACTTATTCGGTGACAAATGGGGATGGCAGACAGCTTATAAAGTATTAGCACTTGTGATGTTATTTATCGGAGGAATCCAGACCTATACATTCGTATGGGATTTAGGAGATGTCGGAATTGGGTTAATGACGATCTTTAATATCTTCATCCTGTATGCAATGTCAGGACAAGCAATCAAAGAGTTAAAGAACTATGAAGAAACAAAGAAGAAATCGATCGAAGAAAGAGCATATGCATTGCAGGAAGATGAATAGGAAATAAATAAGTGAAAATGTCCAATGAAGCGATTATAAAATAAATAGCTGCATTGGACATTTTTAATATAATATAAATGGTCAGTTACAGATTACACAAACAGCTTCTTACGTGTCCTAAAATAAGCCACCAGAACCATCGTTCCAGTCAATACCCAAGAAATCGGATAGATTGCCATCAAAAGCTTATAATCATGGAACCAGTTACAGACTGTCGCAAGCCAGATCAAACGTAATACACAAGATCCAAACACTGTCAGGATCGCAGGAGTCATGGAACGTCCAAATCCACGCAGACATCCACCACTGATCTCATAAGAACTTGTCAGACATTCGAATGTCAGAACGATCAAAAAACGAAGTTGGGCATAATGATAAACAGATGGATCACTTGTAAATAATCCAATAAAGAACGTACGGAATACAACAAAGATCGTACTAAGGATTCCGCAAGAGATCACACTGCACAACATTCCAAGACGAAAAATCTTCTTACAACGCCCCTCATCCTTCGCACCATAATTCTGTCCGGTAAATGTAACTACCGTCTGAGCAAAGGCATTGACTAGATAATAAGCAAAATACTCATAATTTAATTCCACCGCAGAACCCGCGATCCCGCCAGCTCCAAAACTGTTGATCCCAGATTGGATACAGACATTGGCAAGAGAGAAAACCATTCCCTGAAGTCCCGCAGGAACCCCAATCTTCAGGATCTTAGAAATGGCATCCCGATCGATTGTCAAAGACTTAAAAGACAAGCGGATCGGAAGTTCTTCATGCGTCAGAAAATAAAGGATCTGAACAGCACTTGTTGCATTCGCACCAACCGTCGCAAGTCCGGCACCAGCAACACCCATATGAAATACAACGACAAATAGAAGATTCAAGATCACATTCACAACACCAGACACGATCAAAGCATACATCGGACGACGTGTATCTCCGATACTGCGAAGAATGGAAGCACCGAAATCATATAACATAAAAAATGGCATTCCAAGAAAATAAATCCGCAGATATAACGTTGCAAGATGAATGATATCCTTCGGTGCACCCATCAGCAAAAGGATCGGATGAGCTACAAACTGTCCAAGAATCAGCAAAAACACACCACTAAGCAGTGCAAGAGACACAGCGGTATGTACCACACGAGGAATCCGCTTCGTATCATTCTGTCCGATATAATTGGCGATCACAACATTAGAACCAAGAGAAATCCCAGAAAACAATGTAACCATCAAAGCGATCACAGAACTATTACTACCAACCGCTGCCAAAGCCTCACTGCTCGCAAACCGTCCGACAACGGCAGTACCGACCGAATTAAAAAGCTGCTGTAAGATACTACAGGCAGCAAGCGGCATAGCAAACATTAACATCTTATCGAATAAACTTCCATGAAGCATATCCATCTTCACGGACTGTTTCGAAGAATTCTTCATATACAATACCCTCTTTCAAAAAACTATACAGATTCTAATACTTTTTGGGAAGATTATCAAGATGATTCCAGGAAAAATAACGAAGAAAGATGTATCAAATTCGAAACATTTCTTGTATAAAAAAAGCAGAATGATATACTAGGATGAGACATTAAGAAAACACGCGAAAGAAAGAAGGAAAACACCATGCAAATCAGCATTCTGCTGTTAAAACAGATCGTACAACTATTCCTGATGATCCTCATGGGTTACATTATGGTAAAGATCAAATTTTTAAAAGAAGAAGACAGCAAAGTGATCTCAAAGATCATACTTTATCTGATCGTACCATCTGTGATCATCACCGCATTTCAGGTAGACTATACCCCAAGCATTATGAAAGGACTGGCAGTTGCATGTATCGCATCTGTGATCCTGCAGTTTTTATTACTGTTTGTCACATGGATCATGGGAAAAATGTTTCATTTAAACACGGTGGAATACACATCTGCCTACTATTCCAACTCAGGAAATCTGATCGTACCATTAGTCACCTATATCTTAGGAAAAGAATGGGTCATCTACGGCTGTGTCTTCATGAGTGTTCAATTATTTTTCATCTGGACCCACTGCAAATGTAAGATCAGTGGAGAAACAGAGATCAGTTTAAAGAAGATCCTGTTAAATATAAACATGATCTCTGTATTCGCAGGAGTATTCTTATTCTTCACGAAGATCAGATTTCCAGAGATCATAGGAAATACCCTGTCATCCGTTGGAAGCATGATCGGACCATTAAGTATGATCGTCACAGGAATGCTGATCGCAGGCGTTGATCTAAAGAAAGTATTTACCAACAAAAGAATCTACCTGGTCACATTCATCCGATTAGTAATCGAACCGATCATAGCACTTGCAGTTATTATTCTATTAGGAATGAAAAACTGGCACCCACAGGCAGAAAACATCATCCTGATCACATACATGGCAGCGATCACACCATGCGCCTCGACGATCACACAGATGTGTCAGGTGTACGGAAACGATTCGAAATATGCAAGCGCGATCAATGTAATGACGACATTGCTGGCGGTGGTTACTATGCCGGTGTTTGTTTATTTTTATATGAATCTGTAATGTAAAATAATTACAAGTAAAATATTGATAAAAATGATAATAATAGTATAATAAGAGATAATAAAAAAGAGAACTTACATACAAGCGGGTAAGTTCTCTTTTTGATTGTACATTCTTCAAAAATTTATAATGGAGTAAGATTTTACTGCCTATAATACTCCAAGAAATCACGAAGTTTCACAGAAGCATCCTCAAGCACTTCCACACGAGGCAGATAAACCACTCTGAAATGATCCGGATCCTTCCAGTTAAATCCGCTTCCATGCACGATCAGAATCTTCTTCTCACGAAGCAAATCAAGAGCAAACTGTTCATCATTTGTAATGTTAAACTTCTTCGTATCAATCTTCGGGAAGATATAAAAAGCAGCTTTCGGTTTCACTGCACTGATACCAGGGATATCACACAACGCATTATAAATAAACTCTCTCTGTTCATAAATACGTCCACCAGGAATGATGTAATCATTGACACTCTGATGGCCGCCAAGTGCTGTCTGGACAACTGCCTGTGCAGGAACATTGGAACAAAGTCGCATATTTGATAACATATTTAAACCTTCAATATAATCCCTCGCGATCGCCTTATTACCACTTAAGATCATCCATCCGATACGGAAACCAGCGATCATATGAGACTTGGATAAACCAGAGAATGTCACACAGAACAGATCTGGAGCTAAGGAAGCGATGGATACATGCTCTTCTCCATCCATCACCAGACGGTCATAAATCTCATCAGAGAAGATCATCAACTGATGTTCTCTCGCGATATCAACGATCTGCTGTAAAACTTCTCTTGGATAAAGAGCCCCCGTTGGATTGTTAGGGTTGATCAGAACAATCGCTTTTGTACGGGAATTTACCTTTCGCTTGATATCTTCCATATCAGGATACCACTCAGACTGTTCATCACAGATATAATGAACTGCTTTCCCACCAGCAAGCGTTGCACAAGCCGTCCATAAAGGATAATCCGGAGAAGGGATCAAGATCTCATCCCCATCATCTAATAAAGCAGACATTGACAGATTGATCAGCTCACTGACACCATTTCCAGTATAAATGTCATCGATATCAACATTTGGGATCTTCTTAAGCTGCGCATACTGCATGATCGCTTTTCTTGCAGCAAATAATCCCTGGGAAGCAGAATATCCCTGGCAGTCAGCTAACTGATGTCTCATATCATAGATAACTTCATCCGGGGTTCTGAAACCAAATGGAGCAGGATTCCCGATATTTAATTTCAGAATATGAGTTCCATTACGTTCCATGCGGTTCGCTTCATCTACGACAGGACCACGTACATCGTAAAGTACATTATCTAATTTGGTAGATTTGCTAAATGTTCTCCTTGGAGGAGTTTCCAGATTCACAGTATTCCCTCCATTTCCAGAAAGCCAGTCAGCATCAACATCAAGAGTTTCTGATAAGAAATGAAGAATCTCCGCGCGAGGAACCGTCTTGCCACTGACATACTGGCTGATATGACTCTTCCCGACCTTGACTCCGGCAGTCTCTGCTGCATGAATAAGATCAACCTGTTTCATATGTTTTTGTTCCATTGCAGACTTTAAACGATCTGCAAAGGTAAATGTCTGATTCATAACACCCTCCGATAAAAGTTCAAAATAAAATTCAAAGTTCAAATGATTTTGTTTAATATAGCACAAAAACAAGAAAAGTTCAATGAAAAGTTCAAAATAAAAGCCAGAAGTTCAAAGAAACAATATACGAAATAAGAAAAAAAATTAAAGTTCGACAAAAAGTACAAAGATTCGTATTGAAATTTAGAAAATATATGCTATACTTTGGAAAGTATAGATAATTAACACAAAGTGTAAAAATAAATGGGGATGAAATAGAATATGGAAGCAACAAGATTACAGATGCAGAACTTCCTAATCTTTTTATTAGATCTGGTGGGAGTTACTGTTGGTTATTTTGCAGCAGTATGGCTGCGGTTTGGAAATATTGAAACAGGGTATACCGTGATGGGGAACGATACGTATTATCGTTGGCTCATTGCGATCGTAGTACTTATGATGATCTACTTTCTGTTTCGTCCAAATCGTGGTTTTTTTAAGCGCAAATTTATAGAAGAAATGAGAATGAATCTGCAGACAGTCATTCTGATGGCAGCAGGAATGGCGATGGTCGCATTTCTGATCCAGGATGCAGAAGATTACTCCAGATTTATCTATATCTTTACTTCTGGATTCAGTTTTGTATGGATGCAGATCACACATCGAGCTTATCGGAAGTATTGGCTATCAAGAAGAAAGGATCATTCTTATGCAAGAAAGATGATGATCATAACAACGAGTAATCATGCAGAAGAAGTGATCGGGAATATCATGGAAGAGAAGAACTGGGACCTGTGGATCACAAGTGTTGCAGTTGTGGACAAAGACATGACAGGATGGCTCATCAACGAGATTCCAGTTGTAGCACATTCGTATCGAAGTATTTTTGAATATGCGATGCGGTCGGTTGTGGATGAAGTATTCTTATATATACCGATGGATGACGAATTTCCAATCGCGATGACAGTACAGAACTTTGAGGACATGGGAATTAAGACGAATCTTAACATTTCCCAGTTTCAGATCAATGAGAATCTGGAACGATCACTGGAGAAGGTTGGACCTTATGAGAGTGTAAGTTTCTCTGGTCATAATGTATCATTTGTCATGCTGATGATGAAGAGAGCAATGGACATTGCTGGGGGATTGGTTGGGATGTTGATCACAGCAATCGCAGTGATCATTGTTGGACCACTGGTGAAGCTAGAATCACCGGGGCCGCTGTTCTTCTCACAGAAGAGAGTTGGGAAGAATGGAAGGATCTTCAAGATCTATAAGATCCGTTCGATGTATCAGGATGCGGAAGAGCGCAAGAAAGAGCTTATGGCGCAGAATGAGATGGACGGCTTGATGTTTAAGATGAAAGACGATCCGAGAATTACCAAGGTTGGAAAGTTTATCAGGAAGACTAGTATTGATGAACTTCCACAGTTTTGGAATGTACTGAAGGGGGATATGAGTCTGGTAGGGACAAGACCGCCTACAGTGGATGAGTTTGAACAGTATAGTGCTTACCATAAGAAGAGACTTTGCCAGAAGCCTGGACTGACTGGGGTTTGGCAGGTGAGTGGAAGAAGTACGATCACAGACTTTGAGGAGATTGTTCAGATGGATGTTGATTATATCGATCATTGGTCTATCTGGAGGGATATTGGGATATTGTTTAAGACAGTGTGGCTTGTTGTTTGTGGGGATGATGGGGCACAGTAGGAGTAGAAGAAAAGTTGATGATGAATTAAGAAGGGAAATTCGATGTCAGAAGAGAGAAAGATAAGAATTGTTCATATTGCACAATCTCCCGGAGGTGTGGAACGATATTTAAGGTCCTTACTTAAATATAGTAATAGGGAAAAATACGAGATTATTCTGATTGTTTCAAATCAATATAAGAGGAAAAACTATGTGAATTTGGTAGATGCTTTTGAAAATGTGGATATGATCAGAAGTATTGATCCAAAAAGTGATTTAAATGCGATTAAGGCAATACGTAAGTTGTTGAAGAAATATAAGCCGGATATTGTTTATTGCCATTCTAGTAAGGCAGGAGCATTAGGACGAATTGCAAACATGGGATTAAAAAATAAGTGTGTGTATAATCCACATGGATGGGCATTTAATATGAGGGGAAATAAGTTAAAGAAATTAATATATGTTGGAATTGAAAAGGTGTTGGCACCATTTTGTTCAACGATTATTTGTATTTCGGGGGCTGAGAAAAGATCAGCATTAAAATATAGGATTTGTGGTAAAAAAAAGCTTAAGGTAATTTATAATGGGATTGATTTCGATGAGTATAATATGGATTATCATATGGATACGAGAGAACTTTTAGAAATTCCAGAAGATGCATTTGTTGTTGGCATGGTGGGAAGACTGGCAGAACAGAAGGCACCAGATGTGTTTGTAAAGGCAGCAAAGAGAATTAAAGAAATAATACCAAAAGCTTTTTTTCTTATTGTTGGAGATGGACCGGATTGGGATGAAGTGCAACAGGAAGTTGATGATAATGAGTTGACGGATTCATTTATTCTTGCTGGTTGGACTAGAAGACCTATGGAATATATTAAGATTCTTGATATTGCCGTTTTGATTTCTAGATGGGAAGGTTTTGGATTGGTATTGCCAGAATATATGTTGGCAAATAAGCCGATTGTGGCGACTGATGTGGATGCAATTCCTTTTATCGTACAAGATCATGTGAATGGATTGTTGGCTCCAGTGGATGATGATGAGAAGATTGCTGAGAATGTGATTGAGATTTATCAGGATGAGAATTTGAAAAAGAAATTGGTTTCAGAAGGAAAAAGAGAGGTTGCCGAAAGATTTAATGTTAAAAGGGTGGCTAAAGAGCACGAACGATTATTTGAAAGATAGAAGAAGGAAAGATAAGATATATGAGTAGAAAAATAGCAAAGTTAACATGGTTAAATAATGGAAATTATGGAAGTGTGCTACAAGCATTAGCCCTTCAGAAATATTTAGTGAATAATGGATATGATGTGACGGATTTGGATTATAATGCATCATTGAAAACTAAGTTATTAAATTGGTTGGTGAATAAAAATTCGCCTAAACTTTTTTTAGGAAAATATAAAGAAGCAAAAAGAAAAAGAGAATATAAGGATTCTAAGAAATTTGATGTTAGAAGCAAACGTTTTGCTGAGTTTAAGAAAAAAAATATGAAAATAAGTGGTGTCTGTAAAAATCCAGCTGAAATAAAAAAAGAAGCAGAAAAATATGATATATTTATTTGTGGTAGTGATCAGATTTGGTCTCCAGCATTAATGAATCCTGTTTTTTATTTTTCATTTTTAGAGGAAAGTAAATCAAAAATTGCTTATGCACCTAGCTTTGGGGTTATGGATACAACTCAAGAAAAGAAAAATAAAATTTCTAAGTATTTAAAAGGATTTGATTATATTTCTGTAAGGGAACCACAAGGAAAAGATATAGTAAAAGAGATTACAGGAAAGGATGTTCCAGTTGTTATTGATCCAACATTGCTTATTGGAAAAAATGATTGGAAAAAATACACAGGGGAACGTATTATTAAAGATAACTATATGTTTTGTTATTTATTAACACCAAATCCAATTTATATAAAAGCAGTAAAAAAATTTGCTGAGTCAAAAAAATTGAAGGTTGTTATAGTACCAACTTCAAAAGGTCCGTTTGATACAGGATTTAAAGAAATGGTCGATGCAGGACCGCAGGAATGGTTAAATTTGATTCAAAATGCAGAATGTGTTTGTACAGATTCATTTCATGGATGTATATTTTCGTCTATTTTTAATAAAGAATTTATTTTATTTAAGCGTTTTCAGGATACAGATAAGAAATCTGAAAATTCCAGAGTATATAATTTAGTGAAATTATTACAAGAAGAAGATAGATTGATTGATGAAAAAAATATTGACTCTATTTATGAATTAAAAGAAATAAATTTTGATAAAATAAATCAAATAGTAATGAGAGAAGCAGAAAAATCAGGAAAATGGCTGCTAGATGCATTAGATAATGTTATGGGGAGAAAATAGTGAAAAAAAATATAGCTGGTGTAATTGAAGATAGATGTTGTGGATGTGGAGCGTGTTTTCAGATTTGTCCTAAAAAAAGTATTTTAATGAAAAAAAATACGAGAGGATTTTATGTACCAACGGTGGATGAACAAACATGTATTGATTGTGGGCTTTGTAAAAATGTTTGTCCAGAAATAGAAAAAAATCAATATAATTCAGTTATAGGATCATATGCAGCTATTACAAAAGATAAAGATGCAATAGATAGAAGTACTTCAGGAGGAGTGTTTAGCGAAATTGCAAAGTATATTATAATGCATTCGGGTGTTGTATATGGTTGTTCCTGGAACGATAATAAGTCAGTACATCATAGAATGGTAGAGAAAATACAAGATTTAAAATATATTCAACAGTCAAAATATGTACAGTCAAATACAGAGAGAACATTTGAAGAAGTTAAAAGATATTTATTGAATGATAAAGTTGTGTTATATAGTGGGACAGGATGTCAAATTGCAGGATTAAAAAAATATCTAAAAAAGGATTATGATAAGTTGATAACTGTTGAAGTGGCTTGTCATGGAGTTCCATCGCCGGGACTTTTTGAAGAGTATATTAAATGGATGGAAAGAAAAAATAATCAGACAGTTAATCAATATACATTTAGAAATAAAAAGAAACATAAAAAAGGTGAACATTATAAGCTTTGTGTTAATTTTAAAAATGGAAAAGAAAAGTATTATTTATCATATAACGATCCTTATTATGGAGCTTTTTTACAAGGAAAAACGTTAAGAAAAACTTGTTATCATTGTAAATATAAAGAATCAGATAGAATAGCGGATATTTTATTAAGTGATTATTGGGGAATAGAGAAGGAGCATCCGCAGTTTCCAGCAAAACATGGGGCTTCTGCAGTTGTAATATGTTCTACAAAAGGTGAAAAGTTATTTAACAATATAAAAGATAAAATAATAATTGAAGAAAGCACATTTGATAAAATTGTCGCACATAATAGAAGTATAATATCATGTGCAAAAAAAACAGGACAAGAGTATACAGACTTGGAAAATGTGGATGAGTTAATGAAAACTTTGAAACCTAAATTTAGTGCCAAAAGGACTATAAAGAATATTATTCCAGAAAATTTAAAGTATTTTTTGAAACGTATTTAAAATGAGGGAGACAACTAATGTATATATATATTGTGATTTTAACTATAATTCTAATAAATGGAATCCTATTTGGAAAAAAAAGAAAATGGTTTGTTTTTTCTTCATTTATGATATTGATTCTTTTTTCAGGTTTAAGAAAATATACAGTAGGAATAGATTTAGCTAGTCATTATGCTAATAGATTTACAGTAATAGCAAACTTAGGATGGAGAGAGTTATCAAATTTTTATCATGTACATACATATGATATGGGATTTATTGTATTTGATAAGATATTAGGTATTATTAGTGATAATCCACAATGGTTTATATTTGTTACGAGTTTTATTGTATATGGATCTAATGCAAGATATATTTATAAACATTCAGATAATGTTGTCTTAGAAACATTTATGTTTATTACTTCATTTACAATGATGATGTATTTAAACATTATAGCTCAGGCGTTAGCTATATCAATAATTTTGTTTGGACTTGATTTTTTAATGGAAAAAAATTATATAAAATATTTATGTACTGTTTTACTGGCAACGTCAATACATCAATCGGCAATTATATGTTTAATGTTTATACCGTTAATGTATTTAGAAAATAACAAAAAAAACATACGAAGATATATTATTATATTGTTAGTTGGAGCACTATTTTTAGATAGAATTGTATCTATTTTAATAAAAACTATTTTTAGACAATTTTCTGTTTATTTTGAAAGTGGAAGTTATCATGGAGCAGGAATAGATGTGTCAGCTAATAGTATATTTCAAATTTCTATGCATGCCATTGCATTGTTTATAGCAGTTTTATTCTTGATTAAAAAAGATAAAATTATTGAATCAGAAATAAGCATAAAGAAAAAAATAAAAATTGTTTTTTTTAAAGAAGATAAAATTAAAACATCAGAAGTGCTACAATTACCAACAAATTTTTTGATTTATATGTCTATTACGGCACTGATTTTTAGAATTTTAATTTTTCAAAGTTATATTTTTTCTAGAATGGGATTCTATGTTTATTTTTTCTCATTTTCATTGATGGCTAGAGCAGTAGCTAATATAAAAATGAAATATAATAAAAGAATAGTTGAGGGCTTTGTTTATATTTATATGATGATTATGTTTTTGATTTTTTACAAATCATCAGGGGTAAATTCTTATGGTGTATTACCATATGAATTTTTTTGGAACTAAAAGTAAAAAATTACTATAATAGAAAGTGGTGATATGAGATGAAAATACTTATTGTTTTAAATAATTTAAGAGTTGCCAATGGAGTAGCAACAGTCATTATGAATCAATATGATACATTGATAGAACATAAAATAGATGTTGATTTTATACAGTTTTTAGATTTTGATTCACCTTATATTGAGCATATAAAAAATAATGATGGAAAAATTTTTTTGGTAAAAAAAAATAAAAATTCAATTAAACAAATGAAAAGAATTTTAAAAGATAATCAATATGATATAGTGCATATTAATCAGATGAATGCACAAACAGTAGAATTAGCTATTATGGCACATCATTATGGTATTAAAAATGTAATATTTCATAGTCATAATACTAAAATTCCTGGAGGAATTAAACGAAGAATTTTAGAAAAAGGGTGTAATATTACATATAAAATATTTGCAGATTCATTAGTAGCATGTTCTGAACAAGCAGGAAAAGATTCTTTTGGAAAAAAGAATTTTAAGATTTTGAGAAATGCAATAGATGTACAGAAATTTCAATTTGACAGAAATGAAAGAAATAAAATTAGAAAAGAATTAGATGTTTCTGATGATATATTTGTGTTAGGAACAGTTTGCAGATATGCAAGTCAGAAAAACCCTTGTTTTATGATTGATATTGTAAATGAATTAATAAAATCAGGAATGAATATTAAATTTTTATGGGTTGGTTCTGCGCCTAAAAAAGATGATCCTATTTTGATTAAAATGAAAGAAAAAGTAAAAGAATATGGTATAGAAAATGAGATGTTGTGGGTTGGAAGTAAAAGTGATGTTTATAAATGGTATTCTGCAATGGATGCATTTGTGATGCCATCATTATGGGAAGGATTAGGAATTACATATATTGAGGCTCAAGCTAATTCGCTTCCGACATTTGCATCAGATGTTGTACCAAAAGAAACTCAAGTTACAGATTTAATACAGTATTATTCGTTAGATTTAGGAGCTAAAGAATGGGCTCAAGAGATTAAAAAATGTAAAATAAGAAATGAGAAAAATATAATTGATTATACACCAGAAATAAGAAAAGCTGGATATGATTTATTTACTGCAAAAGCTGATTTATATCAGATTTATAAGACAATAGTTGATATAGGTAAAAAGTAATATAAAATTAAGTTACAGAAAGAAATAATAAATGAATAAAAATTTGAAGAAATTTATAAAAAAAATTATTTACAATAAATATTATTATAGAATATAGGAAATATATAAATAA
>ERZ857750.2515-NODE-2515-length-17333-cov-14.894201_pt1 | contig 17333 bp, 16 predicted proteins | sample MGYA00519915_ERZ857750 | MGnify/ENA primary metagenome ERZ857750 (study PRJEB31778, sample SAMEA3449358) | human gut metagenome | biome: human gut; feature: human-associated habitat; material: faeces | place: United Kingdom | collected 2010/2012 ... | reverse complement strand
AAATTCCATTGCCGCAGGCAATCTGGAATGAATTTTGGCTACGTTACTGTGAACGAAGTGAACAGTAGCAATATTTCCATATTCCATGTACAGCATAAGAACAGAAAAAAATACAGCTTCTGATCCTGCCGTAACCGGCGTATCTGTAGACATTGTAAGTCATGGCTGCTGATTTCAGTTTGTTTCTGGATTTGCCGCCTTCGCTGAGACGATATTTCAGATAGGGTTTGTTGATTCCGGCAGCACAGCCGTATTTTCGCAGGATTTTCAGCCAGGTGATATAATCCTCATGGCTGTCGTCATGCTCCATGGGAAATTCACGCGCCACATCCCTTCTGAGTATTACCGAAGAACAGTTGATGCTGTTATGTTTCAGAAGTTCTCTGTAGGTGATCTTCTCTTTTACAGGGATTGTCCGTCCTGTACTGCTTCCGTCCGCTTTCATCAGTTCCCGCCCTGTAGAACACAGCACGTATCCTGTCTCTTCCAGACGTTTCAGCTGTTCTTTCAGCTTGCCTGACTCCCACCAGTCATCTGCATCCAGAAAAGCAATGTAGGTTCCCTGTGCCAGCCCGACTCCTCTGTTTCTGGAGCCTGCAGCTCCCATATTCTGTTCATTCTTAATATACCGAAAGTCCTCTCTGCCCTCATAGGCAGACAGGACTTCCTCTGTATGGTCTGTAGAACCGTCATCGATCACCAGAAGTTCCAGCGAAACTCCCTGTTCATAGACGGATTCCACAGCCTTTCTAATATATTTTTCTCCGTTGTAAACCGGCATGATCACAGATACCAGCGGTTTATTCATTGTCATTCCTCCGTTTTATTCTCTGACACTCCGGCGTTTTTCCCGGAATCCTTCAACGCATTTACCTGTCTGTCATCTACTCCCTCAGATACTTCTTTCTGGAAAAAAATTTTGACTGTCATAAAGATCAGCTTGATATCCAGCAGGAAGGAATAATTCTCAATATAAAACAGATCCAGCTTTAATTTGTCATAAGGAGTTGTATTATACTTACCGTAGACCTGCGCATATCCGGTAAGACCTGCTTTAACTTTCAGACGATAATAGAATTCCGGAAGCTCTTTCTCATACTCAAGCATGATACTTTCACGTTCCGGACGCGGACCTACCAGAGACATATCTCCCTTAAATACATTGAAAAGCTGAGGAAGCTCATCCAGATGAAGATTTCTCAGCACATGACCTACCGGTGTGATACGGGAATCATGCTTGGATGCCAGTCTTGCACCGTTTTTCTCCGAATCTACGCACATACTGCGGAATTTACAGATCTTAAAGGGCTTTCCACCCAATGTCAGACGGTCCTGAAAATAAAACACCGGACCTCTGTCGTATGCTTTTACCGCAATCGCTATGATCAGCATGATCGGTGAAGTGATTATAATGCCGATCCCTGAGATCAGAATATCCATAACTCTCTTTGCAGCACGCTGGTCTACTGCCAGTCCCATATTTCTGGATACCAGAAGCGGTGTGTCAAAAAGATGGATGCGTTCACTTCCCATAAGAATGATGTCCGAAATCTTCGGACTCACATAGCATCGGACAGAATGTGCAAAACAGTATTTCAGATAACGGTTTCTCTCTGTTGAATGCAGATCCCAGATGATCACGCCGTCATAATCCTGCATCATCTGATGGATTTTTTCTTCTCCCACACTGATGTGTACCTTGCCGCTGATGTCATATTTGTCCTTTCGGGAATTCATCTTATGGATCAGGTCGTCCCCTGGATCCCGGTCACCGTAAATGACCAGAAGCCGGCGTGCGCGGTAAAGTCCGGAATAGATATACCTTGAACCAAATATCCAGATAATGATCAGAACCAGCTGTATTCCTGTCATCTCGATCATAGGCCATACGCTCAGGAACCATCTGTTGATCAGGGTGATCTCCAGATATTCCACCACATTGGTACACAAAAGTGCCAGTGTCAGCGAATAAAATACATCAATCCTCTTAAGATATCCAACCTTAAGTCCTCCGTACAATTTGGCAAACAGGGCAAACATCAGACCGTAGATTGCGATCAGTACCCAGTTACCTTTGCGCCAGAAAGGCTCGTCGATCTGTCCTCTGTAAACGGAATACCACACCCATGCAAAGACCGCCGCCTGTGCCAGAACCACCAGACTCGCCAGACAAAATACGATAAATCGTTTATAATCTTCTCTTTTACTCACGTGATAACCTCTGTTTCTCTGTAACTGTTCAGTATTTTCACAGTTACGCGTTTCTTCTATAAATTCCTACCTATTATAGCGTAAGAACTATTATACGTCCACCCGTTTCACTTAAATTTGTGAACAAATGTTACTGTTCACACAGCATTATTCTGCGAGGTGTTTTGGCATGAATATGCCAAAATCCCGAGACATACAAGCCAAAATTCCATTGCCGCAGGCAATCTGGAATGAATTTTGATACGTTATAAGCATAATTTACAAATATCTTTAATCCCCTGTCATGCGATTCGTCTCGATATTTGTATATAATGTATAATTTTTCGTCGATTTTACTTAGTTTGTAGCAAAGTTTTTACATATTTTTTTCAGAAACCTATGGAAAAATGTCAGGAAAAAATGTATAATATTACCTAACAAATGAAAGCGAGGGTTCACTATTATGAAACAAAATAGTATGTTGGCCATGATCCTGGCCGGCGGTCGTGGCAGCCGTCTGCATGATCTTACCAATAAAGTGGCAAAGCCGGCCGTTTCATACGGCGGTAAATATCGTATCGTAGACTTTCCTTTAAGCAACTGCGCCAACAGTGGCGTTGATGTTGTAGGTGTACTTACACAGTATGAATCAATCCAGCTGAACAGTTATGTGGCAGCCGGCGGACGCTGGGGTCTTGATGCTAAAAACAGCGGTGTTTACGTTCTTCCTCCACGTGAGAAAGCAGATGAGAATCTGAATGTATATCGCGGAACTGCAGATGCAATCTCCCAGAATATTGATTTCATTGATAAATTTGATCCTGAATACGTTCTTGTTCTTTCCGGTGACCATATTTATAAAATGAACTATGACAAGATGCTTGCAGCCCACAAAGAAGCAAAGGCAGATGCAACCATCGCAGTTATCGGAGTTCCGATGAAAGAGGCAAGCCGTTTTGGTATCATGAATACTGATGAATCCGGACGTATCGTAGAATTCGAAGAGAAACCTGAGCATCCGAAGAGCAACCTTGCATCCATGGGTATCTATATCTTCACCTGGAAACTCCTCCGCAAGATGCTGATGGCTGATATCAAGAATCCGGATTCCAGCCATGACTTCGGTAAGGATATCATCCCTACTATGCTTAACGATAACAGAACTCTTTATGCATATAAATTTGAAGGATACTGGAAAGATGTTGGTACCATCGACTCTCTCTGGGAAGCAAACATGGATCTGTTAAGTTCCAAGAATGAACTGGATCTGGGTGATCCGTCATGGAAGATTTATACAGAAGATGTTACCGCACTTCCACAGTACATCAGCGCAGAAGCAGATGTTAAAGATGCATATATCACACAGGGCTGTGTTGTTCAGGGCGAAGTTAAGCATTCCGTTCTCTTTACAGGTGTTAAGATTGGTGCAGGTGCCAGAATTATCGACAGTGTACTGATGCCGGGTGTTGTTGTAGAAGAAGGTGCCGTTGTTCAGCGTGCACTTGTAGCTGACGGTGTCCGCATCGGTAAAGGTGCAGTTGTCGGTGCCGCAGACAGTGAGCACATTGAGCTTGTAGCGAAACGCGTAAAGGGGGCAGAATAATATGTATAAGGCATTTGGAATCGTAAGCTCTTCCGGGAGAAATATTTATGTAGATGGTATGCAGGATTATCGCCCAATCGGTGCGTTTTCTTTCCTTGGCAGATACAGAGTCATTGACTTCCCTATCTCCAATATGACCAACAGCAACATTGAACGTATTCAGGTCTATATCAATAATAAACCCCGTTCTGTTGTAGAACATCTTGGAACAGGACGTCATTACAATATCAACTCCAAGAGCGGCAAACTTCAGCTTCTCTTCTCAGAGCACAATAATGACAATGATATCTATAACACCGATATCTCCTGCTATCTGGACAACATGGAGTCCCTCAGCAGAATGAATCATCCGTATGTTGTCATTGCCCCGAGCTATATGGTTTATTCAATTGATTTTGACCAGTTTTTACATACACACATTGAGTCCGGTGCAGATGTTACCCTGCTTTATCACGCTGTTGATAACGCAAAAGAGGCTTATCTTACCTGTAATGTTCTGGGACTGAACCGCCAGAAAGGTGTGGAATCCATCGAACCGAATCATGGTAATAAGAAGAATCAGTATGTTTATATGGATACCTGTGTTATGAAAACAGAGCTTTTCATCAGCCTGATCAAAGAAGCCAAGAATCTTTCTTCCATGTATACACTGGCAGATATCCTGAATGATAAATGCGAAACTCTGGACATCCGCGGCGTTGCACACAAGGGATTCTTTGCAAGCATTACAGACTTCCCAAGTTACTATGCTGCAAACATGGCTCTCCTTAATTACAAGTCAGCTCAGGAACTTTTCCATGATAACTGGCCAATCTATACACGTACCAATGATTCCTGCCCGACTCAGTATTTCAATACTGCAGATGTGAAGAATTCCGTAATCTCCAACGGTTGCCAGATTGAAGGTACTGTTGAGAATTCCGTAATCGGTCGTGGATGTGTCATTAAAAAAGGTGCTGTTGTAAGAAACAGTGTTGTTCTCGCTGAAGTTACTGTAGGTGAGGGTGTTCACGTAGAGAATGAAGTAGTCGACAAATGGGCGAAACTCGTTCATAAAAAAGAAATCGTTTCCCCGGCTGAACAGCCTGGTTATATCAGAAGAAATGATACTCTGTAATTAATGATTAATTAGATTAAATGCAAAGCCCCCGGAAGCGGTCACTTCCGGAGGGCTTTGTTTGTGTTTACTTAAATTTCACAAACTCTTCACATTTTCCTCTTGCATTTCATTTTTAGCGTGTTATAATACAGTTGTAACAAAGATAAAGAACAAACAACTGAATACTCAAAAATACTTAACACCACCTGGAGCATTTCGGATGCTCATAAATTAAAGATAGTGTCAAGCGTGTCACCTCAGCTGTAAAATGGAGGAAAAGTCAAATGAATACTTTAAAAGCTGAAAAAAGAACAATGGACACAAAGGCCAAAAGATTAAGAAGAGAAGGCTACGTTACAGGTAACGTATTTGGCAGAGAGATGGAAGGTTCTCTTCCTGTTAAAATCGAGAAATCTGCTGTCGAGAAACTTCTCAAGACAAGTAACAAAGGAAGCCAGATTATGCTGGATGTAGATGGTCAGTCATATGACGTACTGATCAAAGAAATCCAGTTCAATCCGTTAAAAGGACAGGTGGATGAAATAGATTTCCAGGCACTGGTAAGCAACGAGAAAGTACATTCCGTAGCAGAGATCGTACTTGTAAACCACGACAAACTGGAAGCCGGTGTATTACAGCAGCATCTGGAAGAAATCTCCTTCAGAGCTCTCCCATCAGCACTGGTAGACAAAATTATGGTAGATGTCGGTGACATGAAAGTCGGCGACGTAATCAAAGTCAAAGACCTCGCCATCGCCCAGGACAAAGATGTAGACTTAAAGACAGACCTTGAAGCTGCAGTTGTATCCGTAGCCGCCGTTCACGTAGACCCGGCTCTGGAAGCTGAAGAAGAGGCTGCTGCCGAAGAAGAAGCTAAATAACATAATATCTCTTTTAACATTTATTCAGGTACGCTTAAGCGTACCTGAATTTTTTTATCAAAACATCTCCCTCTACAAATAATTGACCTTTCCAGATATCTGCACTATTCTGCTCCCGTACTATTCTTTCTCTTGCTCCTGCTCCAGCAGCCTGAATGACAATTCCAGATAAAAAATTTCCTCCGGATCATCCAGCTCAGACTGCAGGATTTCCTTAATCCTGTCCAGCCTGTAAAGAAACGTACTGCGGTGGATAAACAATTCCCTTGCCGCCTGGGTTGCACTGAGATGCTGCTCCAGATACACTCTCAATGTCTCCATATACTGAGTCTGATTCTCCTCATCATGCTTCTTCAATTCCAGCAGCCCTTCATGACAGATCATTGTTCCCGGCAATCTTCTTGTTGCCTGTTCCAGAATATAAGTCAATGCCACCTGACCGAAATAATGAATCCACAGATAAGGCTTCTTACGGCTTCCTACATCCAAAGCCGTCTTCGCCTGCACATACTGCCGTCTCAGATTCATATGTCCTGTCATCACCCTGCTGTATCCGGCTTTCAGATAAGTATCCCTGATAAAATAAACCAGTTTTCCGGCTACTTCCTCCTGGCTTTTTCCAAGTCTGGTAAGGTCAAAAAATGCCACAATTTCATCCTGATAAAGAAAACTCACAGAATCCTCAAATTTCTTCTTAATATATCGGCAGATTGCCTTTGTGGAAAGATTCTGCTGATTCAGATAGGTAATCTGCAGGATCAGGCACATATATTCATGATTTCCACTCCATCCCAGTTCACTCAGTTCTCTACTCACCTGCATATAATCCGCAGTTCTGTCCGACAAAATCCTGACAAAAATCTGCTCCATATCCCTGTCCGGATCTTCTTCCTCCGCTTCATGCGCAAGCAGATACTCCAGTTTCTCCACCAGAATATCCAGTACACAGATAACTCTCAGTGTAATCTCTGATCTGCACTCAGTCAAAACCAGCCTGTGAGTTGCTTTCCCATCCACAAACAGATTTCTGTTCATCGAACGACATCCACTGATGTAAGCCGGAAACATCACATATTCATGCGTATCTGCCATATCTCGATAAGTCTCATTCTGCAAAAGTGCATTTACATATTCCATATTCAACCCGTCATCTGTATACAGCCGCGCCCTCGGCGGCAGATACTCGCTTCCCGCTTCCGCCACAAAGGTAAAATCCAGTCCTGTTACAGTCATCGGATTCTGCAGAAATTCCGATGTCACCTGCAAAAGCCTGTCCATTCCGGCATGTTCTAACATCAGATCATGAATCTTCCGTTCCCATTCATCAGCCGCATCAAAAATCTCCTGCACATCATTCATAAATTCTGCTATTTCTTCCAGACTATCAAGTGCAATATGAATATACGGAATCTGCTGAAGCTCTTCTGATGCAGCATCAATTTCCTCTCTCCCACAAAATACCCAGAGTATATTTTCAGCAGTCAGAACTGCCGATTCCCACTCTTTGTCATATCTCTGTACCACATAAACATGCCCATGTCGAAATGTTTCTTTTTTTTCATAACACAAAAAAGGGCGCAGATATCCGTCTGAACCGGATAAAGTTCCCCTTTCCGTAATTTCATATTTCTCTTTTATTTTTTCATATAAATAAACTGATGACAGCTGCAAGTCTACAATCCTCCTGTCACATAATTGAAGCACCTATTTTACCAGTCAATTCTATAGCAATTTAACTCACACTATGTCTTTCTCATACGCACCTGTCAGCCCGGTTCTCACACAATAAACGTCTTCGCAACTTCCACAGCCTCAATACAGTTCTCTGTATAGGCATCTGCTCCCATATTCTTCGCCAGCTGCTCCGTTACTGCACCTCCACCAACCATAATCTTAAATTTATGCTTACTGCTGCTTCGTTTCAGAGACTTTACCACCTGCTCCATCTCCGGGATTGAAGTACTCAGAAGCGAGGAGATACACACGATCGACACATCCGGATTCTGTTTCACTGCACGCAGAAACTGCTTCTCAGAAATATCCACTCCCAGATCGATCACCTTAAATCCGGCACTACGAAACATGATCGCAACCAGATTCTTACCTACATCATGCAGATCACCTTCCACCGTTCCAAGGATCACAGTTCCGATATTCCTCCTGCCAAACTGCGAGTCCTGTTCCTCCAACAATTCAAAACCCTTGCGCACACTTCTGGCTGCTGCCAGAATTTTAATAATATCCGCACCATTGGATTTGTAATTCTCCCCCACTATTCGCATAGCCGGAGTCATGGCCTCTTCCACAATCCGCCCTGCAGGAATATGCTGCTTCAATGCCTCCCTCACCAGCTTCTCTGTCTCCCCCGGATGTCCGTCTTCAATTGTTTTTCTTAACTGTTCCAGTACTGTCATATCCTCAAGCCACCCTTAATACTTTCTGCCAAAAATCCCCCGCCCTACGGCGAAGGATTTTTTGTTTTTTCAAACACGCTCTGCGCTTTCAATATCTGTATTTTATCATAGCTCACTGTTATTTACAACGAAAACTGACTTCCCCTTCCGCAACCTCCACAGAGAATGTTACTGTTCACTCCGTTCTCAGTAACACGCTTCGCGATGCACAGAATTTATGCTAATCGCATAAATTCGCGCGGTATATCTCGGGTTTTCTGTGACCTTCGCTCACAAAAAACACCTCGCGGGATATTACCAGTGAACAGTAACCAGAGAATTTACTTGATTTAAGTCAAGCAGATATTCATAATCCGCTTCGCTACGCATCTCTACACCAAATAACTGCTTCGCAGGGGACTTACTTGATTCGGCTAAAATATTATTCCAGAAGGTAACAGCTCGTATAAGCAATCGTACAATCCCCATAATAATACTGTAGATTATTGGCCTGGCAGACCTGTGTTACCAGCATCCCGTAAGCCTCCATCGATGAGAAAGCCTGTTTCGGAAACCTGCATGGAGCATCCGGATAAGTACAGACCTTACATTTCGTACAGCATCCCGCACCAATCGCCAGCATATCCGGATAAATCTCCCGAAGTTTCTTCTCAAATTCCACAAAATACTCCTTATGTCTGGCTTCCGTTTCCATCATTCCCTCGCCATCAAAAACATCCTCCAATTCACCAACTGTCTGAACAATAATCCCATACTTATACTGCCGGACTTTCGCTTCACATTCCTCAAGAGAGCCACATCCCGGAGGACAGCTCCAGCACTTATCATACTTATGACAGGTATCCGCTGCACACATCTGTCGAACCTCCGGCTTCAGCTCAATCGTATCACAATCCAGCAACACCACATGCGAAAACCCCTGCTCCATTCCCATTTGCTCTATTTTTTTTATATCCATAATCTAACCCCTTACTCTCTTGTATAATCATAGCAACCTCATCAGGCAGATAAAATTATCCTCTTCGCGCCTCAGTTCTGCACCGAATAACTGCTCCGCAGTTTATCAGAAGAAATCTGCACTTCTCAATAATTCAATCAGGCGGATAAAATCATTCACCTGTCTCAAATCCCAGTTCATCAATAAAATGATCCTGAAAATCAGCCGAAGCAGCCAGCTCAACGAATTCAATCTTTCTCACCAGCTCATCCATCTCCAGCATTTCCTTCTCATTCACAAGTGCGATCTTCGCACCCTCACCAGCAGCGTTTCCCACTGGTTTCACTTTCTTCACAAGCGTCGCCGGAAGCAAGCCAATCTTCCCGGCACTGACCGGATCCATATAGTTGCCAAAAGCACCTGCAATATATACCGAACAGATATCATCTTCTGTAATCCCAAGCCGCTCCATAAGCATCTGAATTCCCGCTGCAATCGCAGCTTTCGCAAGCTGAACCTCTCCGAGATCCTTCTGTGTCAGATAAACTCCTCTCTCATTACCGCCCCGCTCTGGCGGTACCAGAATAAACACACCTTGCTTCTCCTGTCCGCTTCTCAGCACACCATTCTCATCCAGCATTCCAGCATCCAGAAGACCCGCCACCAGATCGATCAATCCCGAACCACACAAACCAACCGCCGGCTTATTCCCAACAGTTGTATAGTTCCACTTCCCCTCCTCATACTTCACATGATCCACAGCCCCGGCCGCGCCACGCATTCCACACTCAATCTTCGCACCCTCAAAAGCAGGCCCGGCCGCAGTAGAACAGGTCACCAGCCGCTCCCTGTTTCCCAGAACCATCTCACCATTCGTTCCAATATCGATCATCAGAGAAATCTCTTCCTGCTGATCCTGCCTGATAGCCAGCAGACATCCACAGGTATCCGCTCCCACATATCCTGCAATATCCGAAAGCATGATCAACTCTGCACGCTCCTGCACAGCCAGACCATAATCCCCCGCATTCAGCACCAGCCTCTCACTCACAGCCGGAGTATAGGGCGCATGTACCAGCGAAGCCGGAGAAATCCCCAGAAACAGATGATGCATACAGGTATTTCCCACAACACACACCTGAAAAACATCCTCTCTCCTTATCCCTGCATCCTCTGCCAGACTTCCCAACATCTCATTAACTGCTTTCCGAACACACATACTTAACGCTTCTGTTCCATGCTCCAGCGCATAATTCGCCCGCATGATCACATCCGCACCATACTGCACCTGCGGATTCATCCTGCTCTCAACTGCCAGAGTCCTCCCATCCGCACCATCCAGCAAATACCCCGCAATGGTAGTCGTCCCAATATCAAACGCTGCCAGACACCTCCGACCAGCTTCCTTCCTCATTTCCAGAATCCGCCGTCTACTGTAAATCACATACCATTCATCAGAATCCCTGCGCATCCCATACAATTCACCCGCCAGCTTCAGATCCACCTCCATCTGCCCCGGCTCAACCTCACCATCTGTCTCCGCCAGCGTATCCAGCAGCCTCTGCCAGTCCGACCGCTTCTCCCCTGTTTTCGCCTTCTCCAACTCAACCTGAGCCATCCATAGTCCCGGTTCAAACACAACTTCTCTGTTAAATCCATCCGTTAAAATCTTCTCATTGCCAGCCCTGTCCAATGTCTCCACTACACAAGTCTCACCTTCACCAATCCGCACCTGACACGCCTTAACAACTTCACCATCAATCTTAACCAGACACTTCCCACATTTCCCCAGACCGCCACAAGGCGCATCCGGCCTCAGTCCTGCCTGAATCTCCGCCTCCAGTACCGATATCCCATCCTCCACCTCTATCTCAATATCCTCACGCACAAACTTAACCCAAGCCATAAAAACCTCCCACATATCCAATCCAAACATCACAACAGCCAACAGCCAGCTCAGAAAAATATTTTATTTCATGTGCATTTGCAGGGGTCTTAGATATTCTTAGCTCTCAGAAATCTGCGTTATGAGCAGACTGTATCACTGTCTGAGCGAAGTTTGCAACGGAGCGAGTTTGAGAAGGCTGCTCATGCCTTTAGCAGATTTCTGAGAGGTTAGAATATCTTAGACCCCGAAACCGCACATGAAATAAAATATTTTTCTGAGCGTCCCCTTTTTCCCATTATAACACACTCCAAAAAAATCCCAAAATACACGAAAGGACCACTCCACAGAGCAGTCCCCTCATAATATTTTCATGTTATACTAAACCCGCACAAGCAATCAGATCAGGCTGCCAACTTCTTAGCCAGTGACGCCGCACTAGCCGCATCATCAGAATATCCGTCAGCACCAATTTCCTCAGCAAAAGCTTCTGTAATCGGCGCTCCGCCAACCATAACCTTAATATTACCTCTGAAATCCGCCGCATTCAACGCCTCAACAGTCTCCTTCAGAGCCGGCATAGTAGTAGTCAGCAGCGCAGAAAGAGCAATGATCTTAACATCCGGATTCTCTTTATAGCACTCAATAATCTTAGCCGCCGGAACATCGACTCCAAGATCGATCACCTCAAATCCGGCACTCTCGATCATCATGGCAACCAGATTCTTACCAATATCATGAAGGTCACCAGAAACCGTAGCAATGATAACCTTACCAAGTGCACCTGTAGAACCAGATGCCAGATGCGGTTTCAGAACCTCAACACCTTTCTTCATAGCACGAGCAGCAACCAGCATCTCCGGAACAAAAATCTCACCATTTTTGAATTTCTCACCAACTACAGACATCGCACTGATCATACCATCATTCAGAATCGCAACCGGATCATCACCCTCATCAATGGCTTCCTGTACAGCCGGTCCTACTAATTTCGCTTTCCCTTTTTCAACTAATTCCGCAACTTCATTTATCTTAGACATAATCAAATCCTCCTGTTATTTCTCAATTTCAGATTCCAACCACTTAATTCATTTACACAGTTTCTACAGATTCAACCTACTTCTTCTTTGTTGTACCAATTAAGCCTTCTCTGTAAGCCCCTATATATTCCATACAATAATCATCCAGACCAAGTAATGCTTCTGTTGCATAAACCAGTCCAAGCATATCCTTATTTGTCGGATCCATAATTCCACTGTCCAGTCCTGCATTCATTGCCAGTACCAGGAACCCGTAATTAATCAGCTTACGAACCGGCAGATTAAAGGAAATATTACTGATCGCTGCCGTAATATGAATGGTCGGATACTGCTCACGTACACTTGTAATCGTCTCAATATTCGTTGCAATACCATCCTCAGAAGTACAAAGCATCTCAACCAGCGGATCAATGTGAATCCTGTCCGGAGCAATTCCGTACTCTTTCGCTTTCGCCATGATCTTGTCAAAAACTTTCAGACGGTCTGCTGCACATTTCGGAATACCTGTATTGTCACTCAGCAGCGCAATTACCTGCCATCCCTCATTTCCCGGCTCAGCCATGATCGGGAAAATCGTATCAATCTTATGTCCCTCTCCTGATACAGAGTTAAAAATTCCAGGTTTCTTACAGAACTTATAAGCCTGTGCCAGAACATCCGGACTCGGGCTGTCAATTGAGATCGGAAGATCTGTAACCTCCTGGATACAGTCGATCATCCATTTCAATGTTTCCACTTCTTCCGCTTCCGGAACAGAAGCGCAACAGTCAATATAAGTAGCTCCGCTTTCCGCCTGAAGCTTTGCTCTTGCTTTAATAAATTCAGAGTCTCTTTTCGCGATCGCTTCTGCAACGATCGGGATAGAACCATTAATTTTCTCACCAATAATAATCATTTTCAAACACCTCCATAGCATCATCCTCTGCAACACCTGAAATTTCATCTAAATGTCGGACAGATATTTGTATTCCGTTTTGCCACTGACAAATACCTGAGATCAGAACATAATCTGCCATGGAAGCCTTGTAGATTCAGATGCCTTAATGCCAAATTTCTCTTCATTCAGCTTGTCAATGGAATCACAGAGAGATTTATAAACACCCGGATAAACAGAACCAGGGCCACCCTGAGCGATACATGGAATAAAGTATTTGTTTCCACATTCTTCGCAGACACGACGTACCACTGCATCACAATTCTCATCTGTCCAGCCCTCAAAATCAACTGCACGATTTTCGATACCGCCCATGAAGCTGATCTTTCCGCCATATTTCCTGATCAGTTCCGGAAGATTATTGGTTTCCATACATCCCTGCCATACATCGATCCCCATCTCAATCATAGAAGGAACCAGTGTTGCTGCGTAACTGTCAGAATGATGGATAACCAGCTCAACGCCATGACTGTGATAATATCCGTAAATTTCTTTATATGGCTCAAGTAAAAATTCATCAAACATTGCAGGACTCATAAATGTACTGTCCAGTCCACCCCAGTCATCATGATGGAATAATGCATCAGGATGAAGGTTGGAACAGATACCTTCAGCAAGTTCCAGTTCCCACTCTGTCAGATATTTGATCAGATCATGCATTTCATCCGGATTAGTAATATAATAAACCAACGCATTACTGATCTCACACAGATGATGAGTCTGCTCAAATAATCCCGGTGCAACGAAAGCTGCTTTAAATGCCTGTTCTCCGTCAACTGCATCATACTGAGCCTTCACCATATCCCACTGATCCTGGGTAAATTTCAAAGACGGTGCATGTACATAGTCTTTCCAGTCTTCAATATCCTTTACCACGATCTTGTCAGGAGTATGTACAGGAAAAGAACCCGGAACTCCTTTCGGAAAAGTATTGGTTACCCCCCATGCATTCACTACATTTTCCTGTCCGGGCTGAAGCAGCGGGTTTGTAAACATAAACGGATGAAAAAGAAGCTGCACTGCTTCATACTGATTAACAAATCTGTCAGGATTTCCGCCTTTTATAACTTCCAGCATATTCTGTTTCGGTGTTAACATATAATCTACCTCCTCATGCAATATGAAAATGCCCCCACATTCCCACATTTGTTTGTTTAATTTGTCGTTCTTTATCTCGTTTCTGATGATTTTATTGTAGCATTTATACAATCCAAAATATATAATCAGATATGCGGATTTTTCACGCCCGCATTCCTACAAATTGTATGAATGCATCTCAAGTATTGTGCCAACAGTAACCGGCAGCCATATAATAAATTTTAAAATCAACCGTAAATACACTTGTAACACAACTCTAAACACTGTATAATTTTGTATATACAGATATCAGACTTTAAAAATCATTTGTGCCTGCACAATAAGACTTTTAAACCTGATTTATCTAAATATAAAGAAATACGATTTATATAACAGATCAACAGATTCCGAATGTTTTACAGTAAATATTTAACAGGTGGTGAACGCAATGTTTTCAAAAAAATTATTAATACCTCTGCTATCGCTCAGCCTTCTTGTTACTCCTGCATACAGCAGTCATGCTGCTGAAAATACAGAGGCCGCGGGAACATCCGTAGAAGGTCAGGGAATGCTTTCCCCTTCTTCATCTTCAGAGCGTTCTGAAAGCGTCTTTAACGGTTCCGGGGCAGGCACATCTTCAGAACCGGTCACAGATGAGAAACTGGAGACAATTTTAAAACAGGTTCAGAGTCAGCTTCCCACTGAAAACGGAACCTGGGCTGTTTTCATATCCGATCTTGTAAACGGAACCGAGGGCAATCTTAATGATCAGAAAATGCAGGCTGCAAGCCTGATCAAGCTCTATATCATGGGAGCTGTCTACGAGAATTATGATCAGATAACCGGACAATACGGCAGGGATTCTGTAGACTCCAATCTGTACTCCATGATCACAGTCAGCGATAATGATGCAGCCAATACCCTGACAACTTATCTTGGCGGCGGTGATTCCGCAGCAGGTATGCAGGCTGTCAACAGTTTCTGCCAGGCACATGGCTATGACCAGACTCACATGGGACGTATGCTCCTTGCCAGCAATGAGAATGATGATAACTACACATCTGTAGGGGACTGTGGTCATCTCCTGCAGGAGATTTATAAACAGGATACATCCGGCTACACCCATGCCACTGATATGTTTAATCTGCTCAAGGCACAGACACGCTGTAACAAAATTCCCGCACAGCTTCCGGAAGGAGTCAAAACCGCAAATAAAACCGGAGAACTTGACAACGTGGAAAATGATGCCGGAATCATCTATGATTCCAAAAATGACGTAGTAATCGTATTTATGTCCCAGAATCTCTCAAGTGCCGGTTCCGCACAGAATACGATCGCTACCTTAAGCAGAACGATTTACGATTACTATAATTAAATAATGTACTCTCAGAGTACATAATAACCCAAAGGAGGGATTCACTATGAAAAAAAGAAAAAATATTGCAATTCCCATGATTCTTGCAGCTACGATTGCTGCTGTATCTGTACCCTGCAGCTCACAGATCGTTATGGCATCTGACACTTATCAGGTAGGTGTAAGTAAAGGGTATCTGGCTCTGCGCTCTGCCATGGCTTATGATTCCTCCAACGAGATCGGCGAGCTGTATTCCGGTGATACTGTTGAAGTTACAGAATATACCACCAGTGATTACTGGTACGTCTATTCTCCAAAACTGAACAGATCCGGATACGTAAATAACGATTACCTGTATTTTCTCTCATCACAGCCGACAAGTTCGTCCGGTTCTTATACTGTCAGTGTTGCCAAGGGTTATCTGGCTTTGCGTTCTGCAAAGGCTTATGACTCTTCCAACGAAATCGGACAGTTATACTCCGGTGATACTGTAACAGTTTCTGACAGCAGTGATCCTCAGTACTGGTATGTCTATTCTCCGAAACTGAACTTATCCGGCTATGTAAATAAAGATTATCTGATTGGCGGAACAACCACATATGCCACCAGAACAGTCAGTGTTGCTACCGGTTATCTGGCTCTGCGCTCTGCGAAGGCTTACGACTCTTCCAACGAGATCGGACAGTTATATTCCGGCGATACAGTTCAGCTTGTGGATACAACTGATGCACAGTACTGGTATATTTATTCCCAGAAACTCTGCAAATATGGTTATGTAAATAAAGATTATTTATATTAATCTTTTTCGTAACACTATAAACAGTTACGCTTCTTTACATTCACCATATACAACAAAACAGAAAGGACTCACAGTTATGAGCCCCAAACGACAGGTTAACCATAACATTCGTAAACACTTTAACACAATCATTTACAATATTTCACGTTACGCGGAAATTGCTCTTTCTATGGTAATTCTGCTGGTGATCGCACTGGCAGGCTTCCGATCCGCAAATATCTTATGACAGACAACGATGACATGAATGCTCATAACTGTCCGAAGAATACTGAAGAAAATTAAAGAAAACAAAAAACTGCATATCAGATACGATCTGTAAATTCTACCGGTCGTATCTGATTATGCAGTTTCTTTTTATTTCCACATGCTGATAAACGGGCGTCTCAAAAAAAGTAATTTTATATGATATATTCTATAGTTATGGTTATCAGCATGATGGGCGCTTATTTAATAATTACCACTAAAGAACTTACTGTCCTTCGGCAGTTCATAGCCCTTGAAGTAAGAGCCAAAATCAACCTTCAGATAATTGCAGAGGTTGGCAAGCTCAACCATTGTGTTGTCATTTACAGGAATGCCATTCTCTCTGCGCTCTTTTTCTGCAAATACTTCCTTCTCACCATGAGTATAAATCTGCTCTGCACCTTCTGCCTTTGGACTCTGACGAAGAGTTTCCAGATATTCGGAAAAATGTGCCCTGATATCATCTGCATTTCCGAAGATTGCGGGATCAATGGCAGCAAATCCATGACAGATACCTGTCTTGTCTTTAAATGTACAGCATTTATCAGAAGTAACACCCATGGAAAAGATGGAGCTGAAAATCTCGCAGAGCATTCCATAACCGTAACCCTTATGACTTCCGTTTACCTCTTTATTACCACCAAGTGGCATGATTCCGCCGCCCTTCTTGGCAACAATATTGGCAAGTACATCCGGGGCATCTGTGCTTTCCTGACCATTTGCTCCCAGAGCCCAGCCCTGTGGAAGTGGTTTTCCCATCTTATTATACATTTCCAGTTTTCCTCTGGTAACTACTGTTGTGGAGCAGTCAAAAAGGAATGGATAAGGTTCTGCCGGCATTGCCACTGCAATGGGATTGGAACCAAGCATTGCTTTT
>ERZ857750.2501-NODE-2501-length-17415-cov-3.376901_pt1 | contig 17415 bp, 11 predicted proteins | sample MGYA00519915_ERZ857750 | MGnify/ENA primary metagenome ERZ857750 (study PRJEB31778, sample SAMEA3449358) | human gut metagenome | biome: human gut; feature: human-associated habitat; material: faeces | place: United Kingdom | collected 2010/2012 ... | reverse complement strand
GGTGCCGGCGGGGTTCTGCATGCCGGAGATGGGCACCGTGGGCACATCGCTCTCCGGCGCCGCACGGTTTCCAAAGGCCAGGATGATCACGAGGACGAGCAGGCCCACGATGATGGCGCCCACGATGATGAGCGGCAAATACGAGCCGATGTTCGCCGCGATGCCCGGGGCCTGGCGCCCTTGGACGAGGTTGGTGTACTGGGGCTGCGGAGCCGCCCTGCCCGGGCGGGCCGAGGAACCGCCCAAGCCGGAACGGCCAGAGCGCGGGGAGCCCGCGTAATCGTCTCGGTAGGAGCCCCGAGAGGATCCCCGGTCGCGGCTGGAGGGCAGCGCGACCGTGCGTCCGGCATCGCGGGGGCGCTCGCGACGGTTGCTCGCCGGACGGCGGCCCGTCTCGAACTGGTAGACCTCTTCCCGGTAGGCGCGGGTGACCTCCGTGGGATTCAGTCCCACCAGGCGCGCGTAGGCGCCCACCATGTTCGACGTGTAGCCGCGCGGGGGCATGCGGGCGAAATCACCCTCCTCGATGGCGCGCAGGATATCCGGGCGGATGCGCAGCTTGCGGGCGGCCGTGGACAAATCGAGTCCCTTGCGCTCGCGGGCATGGGCAAGCGCCTCGCCGAATGATGTCTGTCTCGCCACGATGGTCTCCTCTGTGTTTTCCGTTGGCCGTTGCGGTGCGATTCCGTTCCGGCCTATTCGTCAGCGGCCTCGAAGGCCTTCAGTGTTTCCAGTTCCATTTGGTCGACGAGCACCTCGCGCGGGCGGCTTCCGTTGGCCGGGCCCACGATGCCCTTTTCTTCCAACTGATCCATTATACGTCCAGCTCGCGCGTATCCGACCTTCAAGCGACGCTGAAGGTTGCTCGTGGAGCCCAAATCGCTTGAAACCACCACATCGGCGGCCTCCCACAGAAGCGGATCGTCGGCCTCGGAGCCCCCCTCTCCCGAAGGCGAGGAGTCGCCCAAGGTCACGACGTTGGTTTTCAGGATCTCGGAGTGGTACTCCGGCTCGCCCTGGCTCTTCAGGTGCGCCACCACGGCGACGATCTCGTCGTCGGGGATGTAGGGGCCCTGGATGCGGATGGGCTTGGGGTACTCCGGCTTGGCCAAGAGCATGTCCCCCATGCCGATGAGGTTCTCGGCGCCCGTGGAGTCGAGGATGACGCGGGAGTCGATGCCCGAGGCCACGGTAAGCCCGATGCGGCAGGTGATGTTCGCCTTGATGAGGCCTGTGACCACGTTGGTGGAGGGGCGCTGGGTGGCGATGATGAGGTGGATGCCGGCGGCGCGGGCGAGCTGCGCGATGCGGCTGATGGAGAACTCGACTTCCTTGCCCACATTCATCATGAGGTCGGCCAGCTCGTCGATGACGATGACGATGTAGGGGATGGGCTCGCCGTAGGGGTTCTCCGGCGGCTCCTCTCCCCTCTTTTCAGCAGCCTCGTCGGCCGCCTGGGCCGCTCGGGCCTTCTCGTTGAAGGTGATGATGTTGCGCACGCCGCACTTCGAGAACATCTTCAGGCGCCGCTCCATCTCGGCCACGGCCCAGGAAAGGGCGCTGGAGGCTTCGCGGCACTCGGTGACCACGGGGACGTACAAGTGCGGGATGCCCTCGTAGGGGGCGAACTCCACGCGCTTGGGGTCCACCATGATGAAGCGCACCTCGGCCGGGGTCGCGCGCATGAGGATGGACATGATCATGGAGTTCACCTCCACCGACTTGCCCGAGCCGGTGGTGCCGGCGATGAGCACGTGGGGCATCTTCGCCAGGTCGTGGACGATGGCGTGGCCCTCCACGTCCTCGCCGATGGCCACCTGCAAAGGCCCGGGGCCCGCAGCGGCGAGCACGTCGGGGAGATACACCATCTGGCGGTTGCGGTTGGGCACCTCGATGCCGACGTAGTTGGTGCCGGGGATGGGGGCGAAGATGCGCACGCCAGGAGCGGCGAGCGCCAGCGCGATGTCATCGGTGAGGTTGGTGACCTTGCTCACGCGCACGCCGGAGGGCAGGTCCACCTTGAACAGCGTCACCGTTGGGCCCTCCACCCAGCCGACCACGCTCGCCATGACGCCGAAGTCCTCCAGGGTCCCCTGCAGTTCGGCGGCTACGTCCCGCAGCTCCTCCTCGGTAGAGCCGCGACGGGCGCCGCCGGTGGCGAGGAGAGTCATGGGAGGCAGCTGGAAGCCGTCCTTGGAGATCGGTTGGGCGGGCGCCTCCTTCTTTTTCTTGGGGGCCGTCTTCTTGCTCACGGGCTTCGTCTTCGCGGCCTCGCGCTCGGCCACCTCGGCCTCCTGCCCGAGCTTGCGGGTCATGGGAGCGGCTGGCTCCACGGCGGAGATGTCCTCCACCTCGGCCACCTCGCGCGGATCAGGGGCTTGGATGGGCACGAGGCCGTCCGTCTTCTGGGCGCCCAGCTGCCGCGTGACGGCCGCATCGGACACGGTGTCGGCTGCAGCCCCGCGGGAGCGCCGCCGCGGTTGCTCGTCCAAGGAGATGCGGGCGGTGGGCGCCCCATGGGCTGCCGGGGGCAGATCGGCGGACTCGGCCATGGTCGTCAGCGGCGGCTTGCCCCTCCCCCGCCTCATAGATCCGAAGGCATCGGGAATGAGGGAGGCGGCACCCTCGCCGTCCAAGTCGTAGCGGGCGCGCACCTTCTCCAGAAACGCGGAGATGGAGAATCCGATGACGATGACGCCGACGATGGCCACCCCGATGAGCAGGATGGCGGAGATGGCCGGCCCGAAGAGCGTGAGCCCCACCCAGGCGAGCGCCGCCCCCACATAGCCGCCATGGGTCACGAGCGCGATGCGGTCGAACAGGGCGGCAGGTCCTGTGCCGGTCGTCGGCGTGAACAGGGCGATGATGCCGAGCAGCGCCACGAGGATGAGCGAGAGGCCCAGCGTGACGCGCAGCGACATGCGCTCCGACTGCATGCGGTACAGAACGGCGCCGCCGATGGCGACGAGGAAGAAGGGCATGATGTAGCAGCCCACGCCGAAGACGACGTGGAGCGACTCCGAGAGGAAGTCGGTCACGATGGCCCCGGCCGGAGCCGCGGCCGCGATGAACAGCACAATGCCCAAAATGATGAAGCCGACGCCCACGATGTCGCGGCGCGTGCGGTCGTCCAAGATGCGGGGCTCGGCCTCCACGGCGCGGCTGCGGGCCGCGGCGGATTTGCGCGTGCCGCTCTTCGACAGGTTCCCCGAGGCCTTCTGGGCGCTCGTCTTCTCTTTGTTGGTGCTCGTATTGCGCGCCACGGTGCCTCTAGACCTCCAGCAGGTTCACGACGACCATGGGACGCTGCTTGGTGCGCTCCCAGAGAAGCGAGAGCAGCGCGTCGCGGGCGGCCTTGCGCAGTTCTTTCGCGCCTCCGTCCTTGGAAAGGCACTTGCGCAGAGCATTGGCCACGGTGTTCTCGGCCTCGTGGGCCAGATAGTAGTCGTCGCCGCCGGTAATGCCGTGCATGGACACCTGCACCTGGCCGACGAGCTTGCGATCCTTCATGTTCACGGCCGCGGCCACCGAGGCGAAGCCCTGGTTGCCGAGCGTGTTGCGCTCGTCCAGCACGTCCTGGGAGGTGTCGCCCACCGAAAGGCCGTCCACGTAGACGATGCCCGAGGGCACGCCCTCGCCGCGCTCGACGCCCCGGGCGGAAAGCTCCAGGGAGTCGCCGTTTTCAAGTACGTAGATGTTGTCCGGGTCGACGCCGGTGGCCTCGGCCAGCTTCGCGTGGGCCCGCAGGTGCGTGGCCTCGCCATGGACCGGCATGAAGTTCTTCGGCTTCACGATGGAGAGCATGATCTTCAGCTCCTCGGCCCCGGCATGACCCGACACGTGCACTCGCGCCCGGCTCTTGTCGTACACGTCGGCGCCGATCTTGGCCAGCTGGTTGATGACCCGGGTGACGGCCTTCTCGTTGCCGGGAACCGGCGTGGCCGAGATGATGACCGTATCGCCCTCCTCGATCTCGATGGTCTTGTGCTCGCCGTTGGCGATGCGGGCCAGAGCCGACAGCGGCTCGCCCTGGCTGCCGGTGCACATGATGACCACCTGCTCGGGCGGGATGCCCTTCAGGTCGTAGGCGTCGATGAGGTTGTCGTCAGAGATGTTCAGGTAGCCGAGCCGCCGCGCGATGTCGGTGTTCTGGATCATGGAGCGGCCCGTGACCACCACCTTGCGGCCGTTCTTCACCGCCGCATCGCAGATCTGCTGCATGCGGTGGATGTGGCTCGCGAAGCTGGCGATGATGACGCGCCCCTTGGCCTGAGAGATGATCTGCTCCAAGGTCTTCCCCACCTCGGCCTCGGACGGGGTGAAGTTCGGATTTGTGGCATTGGTGGAGTCGCTCATCATGAGATCGACCCCCGTCTCCGAGAAGCGGGCCAGGGCGCCGAAATCGGTGGTGATGCCGTCGATGGGGGTCTGGTCCAGCTTGAAGTCGCCGGTGTGCAAAACGTTGCCGGCCGGGCTCTGGATGAACAGGCCCACCGCGCCGGGGATGGAGTGGTTCACGGCGAAGAAGTCCACCGTGAAGCAGCCGAGCTTGACCTCGTCGCCGGGCTTGATCTCGATGAGCTTGGCGTTCTTCACGCGGTGCTCGGCGAACTTGCCCTCGATGAGGCCGAGCGTGAGCTTCGTGGCGTAGATGTTCACCGTGCGGTCGAGATCCTTCAGAAGGTAGGGCAGCGTGCCCGTGTGGTCCTCGTGGCCGTGGGTGATGACGATGCCGCGCAGCTTGTCGGCGTTCTCCAGCACATAGGTGTAGTCGGGCAGGATGAGGTCGATGCCCGGATGGTCGTCGTCGGGAAACATCAGGCCCGCGTCGTCCAAGATCATGTCGCCGTTGCACTCGAAGGCGGTCATGTTCTTGCCGATGGCGTCAAGACCGCCGAGGGGGATGATCTTGAGCTTCGCGTTCGGGTCCTTGCCCGCCTTCGAGCCGCGCCGCGGCTTTCGGCTGCCGGAGGGGACTTCCTTGGCCGCCGCTGTCTCGCCGCGCGAGAGCTGCGGGCGCTTGCGCTCCAGGTTCACACGCTTGAAGGAGGTGTTGTTCTTGCGGCGATCGTTGTTGCGCCGGTTGGCGTTCTTGCCGCTGCCGCCCTCCGTGCGGCCGTTCTGCTTCTCTTGGTTTTCTTTGGTCATTCAATGCCTCTTTCTAAAGGTAGTAACGCGCAAAAACGCCGACCCGAGGGCATCGGGCCGGCGTCGCATCTTCAATGGTGGACGATTCTAGTCAAGAACACCGACCTCGCGCATGATGGAGGCCAGGCGCGCCGACTGCTCCGGCGTGGCGTCCACGAGCGGCAGGCGCACGCCGCCGACGGGGAAGCCGACAAGGCTCAGGGCCTCTTTCACGAGGATGGGATTCGAGGTCTCGAACAGGCCCTTCATGAGCGGCATCAGGGCCTCGTTGGCCTCACGAGCCGCATCCCACTCGCCCTTGGCGGCCAGATCGACGATGGCCTTCATGCGATCGGGCGCGACGTTGCCGATGGTGGAGATGACGCCCACGCCGCCCAGCTCCATGATGTCGAGGGTGGACGAGTCGTCGCCGGAGTACACGTCGAAACCGGCCGGAGCGTTGTCGATGATGTACTTGATCTGCTCGAAGTTGCCCGAGGCCTCCTTGATGGCCACGACGTTGTCGCAGTTGTGGGCCAAGCGCAGGGTGGTGTCGCCCTCCATGTTGATAGAGCAGCGCCCGGGGATGTTGTACAGGATGATGGGCATGTCCGTAGAATCCGCGATGGTCTTGAAGTGGCGGTACAGGCCCTCCTGCGGAGGCTTATTGTAGTAGGGCACGACGCACATGAAGCCATCGACGCCCTGCTTGGCGGCATCTTGGGCGAAGTACACGGTGTCGGCCGTGCAGTTGTCGCCGACGTTCGCGATGACCGGGATGCGGCCGTTCACGGCGCGCACCACGGCGCGGAACAGCTCGAGCTTCTGGGGATAGAACACCGTGGGGCTCTCACCGGTGGTGCCGTTGACGATAAGGGCGTCGGCGCCGCCGCGCACGAGTCGGTCGGCCAGCTCCTGGGCCCGGTCGAGATCGAGTTCGAGGTCGGCGTTGAACGGGGTGACCATGGCCGGAATCATGCGGCCGAAGCGAGGATCGCGCTTGAACTCCATGGAAGTATCTCCTTAAACAAACTCGGGGGGCGTGGCTGCCCTAGCACAGCTCTATTATGCCATGGTTGGCTCGACGGGGAAACGCGAGCGCCCGTAAGTCCGTCAAACGCACAACCTGCGGGGATAAGATGCTGCCCCAAGCGGGCACTGCCCTTGCGTCCGCTCTGTAGGGGCTGACCTTGGTCGGCCCTGGCGAGCGGGACGATCGCGCGAGACAAACAGGGGCGACCAAGGCCGCCCCCTACGGATGGTGTCTGCGAACGAATGGGGGCTGAGTGGCTAATTCATAAAGTTCTCGAGGCCCACGATGAGGCCGTCGCGGTTCCCTACGCTGCGGATGCCGAGAAGGACGCCGGGCATGTAGGAGGTGCGATCCCACGAGTCATGGCGAATGGTGAGCGTCTGACCCAGTGAGCCGAAGATCACTTCCTGGCTGGCCACAAAGCCCATGGAGCGCACGGAGTGAACCGGCACGCCGTCGATGAGCGCCCCGCGAGCGCCCGCAGCCCCGGCGATCTCCGTCTCGCGGCCGGGAGCCTCGCTCACGCGGGGGGCGCGGGCCTCCGCGATGATCTCGGCGGTGCGCACGGCGGTACCGGAGGGCGCGTCCTTCTTGTTGCAGTGGTGGTACTCGATGACCTCGGCCTCGGGGAAGTAGGGCGCCGCCGCCTTCGCGAACTCCATCATGAGCACGGCGCCGGTGGTGAAGTTCGGCGCGTAGAACAGGCACGTCCCCGGAGCCGCCGAGGCGGCCAGCCCCTCCAGCGTCTCGTTGGAGAGCCCCGTCGTGCCCACCACGCAATCGACCCCCCGCGGCAGCGCTACCGAGAGATTGCCTGCCACCACGTTCGGCTGCGTGAAGTCGACGAGCACGTCGACGTCCGCCGCATCCAGCGCCTCGGCCAGCGTGCCGAACACGGGGAAGGGCGCCTCTGCGGCATGGGGATCGATGCCGCAGACCACCGTCATGTCGTCCGCAGCCGTCACCGCATCCACCACCGCCGAGCCCATCCGTCCCGCATAACCCGCCACCGCAACCTTAATCATAGAAAACCTCCCATACACCAGTCAGATTCAATAAGAAGAGTAAACGCTATTGTAAAGCAACAACGTGAGAGTGTAGAGGAGATACGGGGTGTTCTGACCGAGCGAGTTCCACAAAGCGAGGACTGTCTGAGCGAATCGGAATACCGCGTAGCTCCTCTTTGGAGGAGTTGCAACAAGAAAGGGCCGCGACCTGCGACCCTTTCCCAAAGTGCTAGTTGCTGCTGCCGCTCTCGTGGCGACGACGCGGCGTGCGGCCGGCGCGGCCGGGACGGTTGTCCTCCCGACGCTCGCGGCGCTCGTGACGCTCGCCCTTGTCGCGCGGAGCCGGGGACGCGGAAGCCGGCGCGTCCGGCTTGTCCAGGCGGTCCAGCGAAATCTTACCCGTCTTCGGGTCGATCTCGAGCACTTCCACCTTCACGATGTCGCCCAGGCTCAGCACGTCCTCCACCTTGCCGACGCGGCCGTTGGCCACGCGCGAGATGTGGAGCAGGCCGTCCTTGCCCGGCGTGAGCTTCACGAAGGCGCCGAAGTCCTTGATGCCGACGACCTCGCCCTCGAAGACCTCGCCCACCTCGGGCTCCTTCACAATGCCGAGGATCATGTCCTTGGCCGCCTGCATGGCGGTGCCGGAGACGGCGCCCACGTGGATGGTGCCGTCCTCCTGAATGTCGATGGAGGCGCCGGTCTCCTCCTGGATGCCGCGAACCACCTTGCCGCCGGAACCGATGACGTCGCGGATCTTGTCCACGGGGATCTTGATGGTCTCGATGCGCGGCGCGGTCTCCTTCATCTCGGCACGCGGGCCGTCGATGGTCTCAAGCATGGCGGCCAGGATGAAGGCGCGGCCCTCGTGGGCCTGCTTCAGGGCGCGGGCCAAAATCTCGACGGACAGGCCCTTGGCCTTGTTGTCCATCTGCAGGGCGGTGATGCCGTTAGGGGTGCCGCAGACCTTGAAGTCCATGTCGCCGAGGAAGTCCTCGATGCCCTGGATGTCGGAGAGGATGACCACGTCGTCGCCCTCCTTGATGAGGCCCATGGCCACACCGGAGACGGGCGCGGAGATCGGCACGCCGGCGTCCATCAGGGCCAGGCAGCTTCCGCACGTGGAGGCCATGGAGGAGGAGCCGTTGGACTCGAGCACCTCGGAGACCACGCGGATGGCGTAGGGGAAAGTGTCGGTGTCGGGCAGCACGGGCACCAGTGCGCGCTCGGCCAGGGCGCCGTGGCCCACCTCGCGGCGCTTAGGCGCCCCCATGCGACCGGTCTCGCCGGTGCAGTAGGGCGGGAAGTTGTACTGGTGCATGTAGCGCTTGCCCTCTTCGGGCCAGATGGTGTCGAGGCGCTGCCACTCGTTGAGCATTCCCAGGGTGCACACGGACATGACCTGGGTCTGGCCGCGCTGGAACAGGCCCGAGCCGTGCACGCGGGGCAGATACCCCGGCACGATGTACAGCGGGCGGATCTCCTCGGGGGTGCGGCCGTCGACGCGCTCGCCGGTCTCAAGGATCATGGCGCGCATGGCCCGCTTCTCGAGGGCCTTGAGGGCCGCCTTGATGTCGGAGCCCCAGGCAGCGCGCTCCTCCTCGGTGAAGTCGTTCTCGATGATGGAGGACTTGAGTTCTTCCACCTTCTGCATGCGTGCGGCCTTGTCGGCGTCCTTGAGGGCCGCGGACATCTCGTCGAGATGCGCGTCGACGCGCTCGGCCACCGACGGGTCGGCGGCGTGGATGGTGTAGTCCATGGGGGTGGGGTTCACCTTGGCAAGGAAGGCGGCCTGCTTCTCGCAGAAGGCGGCGATGGCCTCCTGGCCGAAGGTCATGGCGGCCAGCATGTCCTCCTCGGAGATCTCGGCAGCGCCGGCCTCGACCATGGAGATGTAGTCGGCGGTGCCGGCGATGGTGAGCTCCAGATCGGAGTTCTCCTGCTCGGAGACCGTGGGGTTCACGATGAACTCGCCGGTCTCGATGTCGCGGCCGATGCGGACGCAGGCAGCAGGGCCGTCGAAGGGCGCGCCGCCTACGAGGAGCGCCGCCGAGGCGCCGGCCACGCAGATGGTGTCGGGCAGGTTCTCGCCGTCGATGACGAACGGGGTGGCCACGATGTGCACCTCGTTCTTGTAGCCGTCCGGGAAGCCCGGGCGGATGGGGCGGTCCACCATGCGGGCCACGAGCGTGCCGTGGTCGGACGGCTTCGCCTCGCGCTTCAGGTAGCCGCCGGGGATGCGGCCCACGGCGTACATCTTCTCGATGTAGTCCACCGTGAGCGGGAAGAAGTCGTAGTCCTTCTCCTGGCTGGAGACGACGGCGGTCACGAGAACGCTCGTGGCACCGCAGGTCACGAGCACGGCGCCGGTGGCCTGCTTGGCCAGCTCGCCGGTCTCGAGACGGTACTGCTTGCCGTACAACTCGAATTCTTCGACAATTTTCGTCATAACGCTTTTCTTTCTCTTCAACTCCCCCGCCTCATTGCGGAGGACTTCTTCGGGTGCGGCTACTTACCGTTCGCCGGCCCGCGACCGTCGGCGCCTCATGCGCTTCAGACCGCTTATAGCAGAAAACGGGGCCCCAGGCGGGGCCCCGTACATGCTCGAGCTAGATGTTGTCGCGGATACCGAGCTTCTTGATGAGCTCGCGGTACTCCTCGATGTTGCGCTCCTTGATGTACTTCAGCATACCGCGGCGCTTACCGATGAGCATCATGAGGCCGCGACGGGTGTGGTTGTCCTTCTTGTGCGTCTTCAGGTGCTCGGTGAGGTTGCGGATGCGCTCCGAGAGGATGGCGACCTGAACCTCGGCGGAACCGGAGTCCTGATCGTTCTTGCCGAACTCCTTGATGAGTTCCGCGGTGCGCTCCTTGGAGATGCTGAGCTTGCTGGCCATAGCTGGTCCACCTTTCTTTCCCGGGGTCTCCCCCGTCTTCGCCGCGTGCGCGGCCTACCGTTTCCATCCGTCTTGGGTAGCCATGGAAGTGGTCCGTGGGAACCAAAGGCGAATTCCGCCGCCGTTTTGGCAGCCCGCCCAGTATAGGGCACTTGCGGCGCGGCTCGCCCAAGGTTTCCGCGAGCGACACGGTTTCTGCATATTGGGGCTGGGTGAGCGCGGCGAAAAAAGCGGTGCGACACTAGAACAGGCCGCACGTGAAGAGGAACTCGAGGGACTTCAGCGAACTGCCGATGTGGGCGCGGACGAGATCCTGCACGAGGTGCAGCACGGCGAAGGTGCCCGTAAGGTCGGCCGGCCCTTCTGCAATGGCGTCGAAGGGGGTTGTGAGGAAGTACTGCGCCCAGCAGAGGGTGCCGGCATCCACAAGCACGGATTCGTCCAGGCCCCGGCAGCTCTCGCAGAGCACTCCGCCGCCTGCAGCCGAGAACGGGATGCGTGCGCCCTCGACGAGCGCCACCGGCTCGCCGCAGCCGACGCAGACCTCGAGGCTCGGTCGCAGGCCCGAGAAGGCGAGGATCTTCAACAGCTCGGCGGCCGAAAGCGCCGCACGGTGGCTGTCATCGGCGCCGTCCATGGCGTCCAGCATGCGCATCGCCGACTGGAACAGGCGCGGGTTGGCGAGGTCGCGCTGGCTCATGCGGGCGAGCAGCTCCGCTACGGGCGCGGCGGCCGCAGAGGCCTCGAGGTTGCAGCGCAAGGCGTCATGGGCCGCGACGAGCCGCGCCTCCTTCAGAATGTCGAGACTTCGGCCCGTCGCGCACAGGGCGTCGATGACGCAAAAGGGCTCGGTGCGCGCCGCGAAGCTGCTCTTGGGCCGCCGGGCCCCTTTGGCTACGGCCCGCTTCTGGCTGCCGTCCTCGGAAAGCAGCGTGAGAATGAGGTCGCTCTCCCCCAGCTTCGTACGGCGCAGCACGAGAGCGCGCAGGGAGTAGGTCGGTTGCGCCACGAAGCCGCCCCGCGCCTAGTAGCGGATGGAGGGGCTGGCGTAGGAGACCTCGTTGTCGTCGTTCCACACGATGCCGCCCTCGATGGTGGTGAGCTTCTTGGCGAACACCGTTTCCTGGCCCAGGCCGAAGGGCATCGTGACCACCTCGTACTGGCGCGCCTCCACGGTGTAGAGCACCTCGCCGTCGCCGCGGTAGGTGCAGCTCTTGATGTTCTCCACCTTGAAGCTGCCCTCGTCGTTGGTGAGGTTGGCTCCGGGCAGGATCTCGCGGGTGAGGTCCACCAGCTCGGTGCCGCGGGAGTGGGCGACATACAGCGTGACCTCGGAGCCGGAGTTCAGCTCGCTGCCGGCGGCCGGGTCGGTGGAGACGGCGGTGCCCTCCTCGATGTCCTCGGTGGTGTACCACTCGCTCGTCACCTCGTAGCCCTCGGCTTGAAGCGCGGCCTTGGCGTCGGCTTCGGACATGCCCTCCACATCGGGTACGGTGTAGGGAACGGCCACGGTGACGGTGATAGCGTCGCCGGATTTCGCCTCCGTGCCCGCTTCCGGGCTCACGGCCAGCACGGTGCCCGCGGCCTCGTTCGACTTCTCCTCGGTGTAGGTGACCGCCGTGAACCCTTCGGCCTCCAGAGCCTGGGCGGCCTCTTCGCTGGTGGCGCCCACGATGGCCGGCACGATGCGCGGTACGGCCACGGAGAGCGTCACGGTGCTGCCCTCTTCCGCGCGATGCCCCTGCTCGGGATCGCTCGAGAGCACCGTGTCCTGGGGATCGTCGGACTTCACTTCGACGGCCTGCGCAACGAACCCCTTGGCTGCCAAGGCGTCGACCGCCTCGGGCTGGGAGAGGCCCACTACCTCGGGGATGGTCTTGCCGCCCCACAGCTCGGCCATATAGGTACCACCCGCTACGGCCGCCAGCACCACGGCCAGGGCGATGCATGCGGCGGCGATGATCGGGCCCTTGGCGCGCGGGGGCCGTGCGGAGGGCCCTGGGAAGGGAGCCTCCCCATCGGCGCCATCGCGAACCGGCGCGGCCTCTTCGGGCGCCGAGAAACCTATGGAAGATTCCAGCTCAGGGGTTTCCTCCTCGATGGTCGAGGGGAAGGCCAGCTCGCCGGTGGCCCGGGGCGTGAGCGCTTCCTCGGCCTCGGCAGTCGTGACTGCCGCCTGGTCGGCGACGACAATGGCGGAGGCGGCCTCCATGAGAGCCGTTTCCTCGGCGGCGCAAGCGTCGGCCGACTCATTGGGCGACGCTTGCGGTGCCTCTTGCACCACCGGGGTCTCCAGAGTCGCCCCCGCCTCATCCTGGGTCTTACGGGAGCGACCGCGGCCCTGACGATTCACGGAGGGCCGCGCCGCATGGGAGCCCATGCGCGCCGGACGCTTGCCCGACCGCTCGAACAGGCTCACTACCTCGTCCCCGCTGGACAGCACCTCGTCGAGATCGTCGTCCTTGGCGGTTGCGTCTGCAGCTGCGAAGCCGGCGACGGCGCCAGGAATCGCACCGAAGGCGACACCGGACGCATCGCCAGCCTTGGAGGCCTCGTTCTCAGCAACAGGGGCATCCTCGCCGGGCGTCGTGAATTCAGGCGTTTCTTCCATCTCGGCAGTCTCGGCTGCCACGGCCGCAGCTGCTGTCGCGGCAGCCACCCGCTCTTGCTCAAGCCGCTCGCGTTCTTCCCGCTCGGCAGCCTCGGCAGCGCGCCGGGCCTCGCGGGCCTCCTCCTCGGCTATCCGCCGCTGCTCGCGGGCCTCGGCCTCGGCGGCGCGCAAACGCTCCTTCTCCGCAGCCGTTTCGGCGCGCAGGCGCTCCTTCTCGGCCCGCAGGAGCTCCTTGGCCTTGCGGGCCTCCTCCTTCTCCTGCATCTTCGAAAACTTCTTCGCGAGCTTCTTCTGTTGGCGGTCGCGGCGCCGCAGCTCCTTCTCCGTCGGTCCCATGGCGTAGCTGCGGGCGCGTGGCACGTACTCCTCGTTGATGCGCGGGATCTCGGCCGTGTCACCGGCCTGAGTGGCCGCCGGCGGAACGTAACTTGAGTCGACCAGCCGCTCGAAGCCGGACAGGTCGGGGACATCGGGGCCGTCGGGCACTGGATCGACCAGATCGGCCACCGAGGCCCGCGGCGCCGGTTTGGAAGGCGCCGGGGCGACGTCGGGCACGCGCACGACCGGGGGCACCTCCACCACGGGAGGCACCGACACTTTCGCCGAGGCGGCCACGAACACTTCGCCGCAGTTCTCGCAGAACGCGGCGTCGTCACGATTATCGAATGAGCAGTGAGGGCATTTCATCGACGTTCTCCTCATTGATTGCACAGATAAGGAAAATTGTACCCGATTATTCTGAATATAGCCCCCATATCCAGCAACAACAAAGTTACTGGTTCGCCCAAGGAAGTCAGCGAGGGTCCGACAGGCGCCTAGGCCCCTTCCCCGTAGCCGAATCTTCGGATCTGGTTGGCGTCTCGGCGCCAGTTCTTGCGTACCTTCACCGACAGATCCAAAAACACCTTCGCCCCCAGCAGCAGCTCCAAGTCCTTGCGGGCCTCGGTGCCGATGCGCTTGATGGCCCGCGCTTGCCGATGATGATGCCCTTCTGGCTGTCGCGCTCCACATAGATGACCGCGTAGATGCGGTAGAGGTTCGGCTTCTCGAATTCCATCTCCTCCACGGCGACCCCGATGGCATGGGGCACCTCGTCGAAGAAGTTGCGCAGGATCTTCTCGCGGATGAATTCCGCCACCATGACCTCCAGCGGCTGGTCGGTCTCCATGTCGGCGGGGAACCACGCCGGGCCCTCGGGCAGAAGAAACTGCACCTCCTCCACGAAGGCGTCCACGTTGCGGCCCGTCTCGGCCGACAGCGCCACCATGGCGTCCCAGTCGCAGAGCTTCTCGGCCGCCTCGCGCTGGGCGCTGATCTCGGCATCGCTCGCCAGGTCGGTCTTGGAAAGCACGCAGATCTTCGCCGAGCCCTTCGCGGCGCGCACCTGGGCGGCCACCCACTCGTCGCCCCGTCCGATGGGCTTCGATGCGTCGATGAGCATGGCCACGACGTCCACGTCCTCCAAAGCCTTGATCGCGCTCGTGTTCAGCTCCTCGCCGAGGGCGTCCTGGGGCTTGTGCAGACCGGGAGTGTCCACAATGATCATCTGCATGTCATCGGTGGTGTGCACGGCGCGGAAACGGTGGCGCGTCGTCTGGGCCGTGTTCGAGGTGATGGCGATCTTCTTGCCCATGATGGCGTTCAGAAGCGTCGACTTCCCGGCGTTGGGGCGCCCGACCAGCGTCACGAACCCGCTCTTGAAGTCGGGATTGGTGGGAAATGAGCCCCCCATGGGGTTTTCAGCGAAGTAGGCGTCGAGATCCATGAAGTTCCTTTCGAAGAGGTGGGGCGTCGTGCGTTAGAGAAGGTCGAGCGCGTAGGGTGCGAAGACGATGAGCCCGACAATTACCGAGCCCGCTGAGGCCAAAAGCACGGCGCCGGCCGCCGCGTCCTTGGCCGCGCGGGCCAGCTCGTGCCACTCGGGCGAGGCGAGATCGACCGCCGACTCGATGGCGGTGTTCACCACCTCCGCCACGGACACGACGATGATGCAGAGCACGATGGCGAGCCAATCGACGCGGCTGATGCCCAGGGCGAATCCGGCCGCGACGGCGGCAAGCCCTAGGATCACCTGGATCTTCAGGTTGCGTTGAGAGCGAAAGGCGTAGGCGACGCCGGCGGCCGCGCAGCGAAAGGCGCACACGAGCGGGAAGCGCCCCTCCCCACACCGGCGGCTCTCCCCCGCTCTGCGCACGAGCGGCCTCATCTTATCGTCGCCGGCCAACGGGCTGCCTCTCAAGCGCTCAGCGGTTCTCGGAGACAGCGGGCAGGTCGCGCTCGGTCCAGGCCGTGAGCAGCTCGCGCTCGCGGGCCTCCATGACCTCGGCCTCCTCGTCCACGATGTGATCGTAGCCGCACAGGTGCAGAAGCCCGTGAACGATGAGCAGCGACACTTCCTGCTCGAAGGAGTTGCCGAACTCGGTGCTCTGACGCGCCGCGACGTCGGGCGCGACGATGATGTCGCCCAGTTCGTAGACCGGGCAGCTCGGCCCGTCGGCGGCGGTGATGTCGTCGTCGATGTTGTCGCATTCGAAGGAGAGCACGTCGGTGGGTCCTTCCATACCGCGGAAGCGCTCGTTCAGCTCGGCCATGGCCGTATCGTCCACAAAGCTGATGGAGACCTCCGTGTTGATGGGCTTCCCCTCGCGCTCGAGCACGAACAGGGCCAGGTCGCGAATGGGAAGGGAGGCGAGGTCTTCCTCGCGATGTCCGTAGGTGATGAGGATTTCCATGGGCTATCTTGCCTTTCCCGCCGCGCGCTCGTAGGCGGCCACGATGGTCGCCACCAAAGAGTGGCGCACGACGTCTTTGCCGGAAAGATCGCAGAACGCGATGTCGTCGATGCCCTCGAGGACGGAGCGCACTTGCACAAGGCCGCTCTCCCCGCGGGGCAGATCGATTTGAGAGATGTCGCCGGTGACGACGATTTTCGAACCGAACCCCAAGCGCGTCAGTGCCATCTTCATCTGCTCGGGCGTGGTGTTCTGGGCTTCGTCCAAGATAATGAAGGCGTCATTTAAGGTGCGCCCGCGCATGAAGGCGAGAGGGGCGATCTCGATGGTGCCGTTCTCGATGAGGGCATTCGCTCGCTCCTGATCGAACATGGAGTACAGCGCATCGTAGAGCGGTCGGATGTAGGGATCCACCTTCTCGAAGAGGGTGCCCGGCAGAAAGCCGAGGTTCTCGCCGGCCTCCACGATGGGCCGCGACAGCACGATGCGGCCGACTTCCTTGCGCTTCAAGGCCGCCACCGCCATGGCCATGGCCAGGTAGGTCTTGCCCGTGCCGGCCGGCCCTATGGCGAAAGTGACCGTGTTGTCGCGGATGGCGTCGACGTAGTGCTTCTGGCCGGCGGTCTTCGGTCGAATGGCCCGGCCCCGGTAGGTGAGCAGCACATCGTCGCGCAGGGCGGTGGGGGCGAACTCCGCCTGGCGGAGCAGCTCGACGGAACGGCGCACCGAGTCGGTGTCGGGGGCCTGCCCTTCCTCCACCGTTTTGAACAGGTCGGCGAACAGCGCGGTGAGCTGCTGCACCTCCACGGCGTTCCCTTCGATGACGATGCGATTGCCCCGCACGGTGAGCCGAGCGTCGAAGGACTCCTCCAGCACGTGGAGGATCTCGTCGGAGGCGCCGACGACGAGGGCCATGTCCACCCCGCCGGGCGCCGTGAGCGTTGTCTGCATCAAATCAGTCATGCTCGCTATTGTACCCTATGTTGCGCGCTGTGTTGTGCGCCTGCTCCAAAACTCCCATCGATGTCGCAGCCAAACCCCATCGGCACTCGACCGAAAAAGGTCGCTCGGGCGGCGCGAGCCTTAATCCGGAGCGCGTTTCAAGCGGGAGAGGCGCTTCTGCCGCGCGGCTATCCTATTTTCACGGGGATGAGAGAGCCGATCTCCGCATCTGCGGGGGCAGGCACTTCGTGGTAGCTCTCGGTGGTGGCCGTCTCGGGGGTTTCCACGAGGGCCAGCTCGATGGTGCCGACGCGAGAGGCACGGTCGGCGGCGGCGAACTCGTCGGAAAGCGCGCGCAGGCGGGCGGCGCGGGCGGCCTTCGCCTCGGGCGGCACTTGGTCTGCACGGGCGGCCGCGGGCGTTCCCTCTCGCTTGGAGTAGGGAAACACGTGGATCTTCGAGAAGCCGACGTGGCGAGCGAGCGCGCAGGTGTCCTCGAAGTCCTCATCGGTCTCGCCGGGGAAGCCCACGATGATGTCGGTGGTCAGCGCGATGGAGGGGACGCTCGCCCGCAGGAAGTCGGCCAGCTGGCGGAACTCGTGGGCGTCGTAGGGGCGCGCCATCTCGCGCAGCACCCGGGACGAGCCGGACTGCAAGGGCAGATGAAGATGGCGGCAGATGCGGCCCTCGGCCTCGGCGAGGAGAGAGACGAACTCGCCGGTCACGTCCATAGGCTCGATGGAGCCGATGCGGAAGCGGCAGGGAGGCTCGCCCGCGCCGTACAGATCGGCGGTGGCCGTTAGAAGGCGGCGACATAGGTCGGTCAGATCCGTCCCGCCGTCGTCGTAAGAGCCCAGATTGATGCCGGTGAGCACGACCTCGCGGACGCCGGATTCAGCGAGGGCCACCGCCTCGGCCACCACCTCGCCGGCCGGTCGGCTCGTCGCGCGGCCGCGGGCCACGTGCACGATGCAGTAGGTGCAGGCGTTGTCGCAGCCGTCCTGTACTTTGATGCCGATGCGCGTGCGGCCATCGGCGGGCGATGCCGAGAAAGATTCAGACGTTT
>ERZ857750.2474-NODE-2474-length-17578-cov-9.430634_pt1 | contig 17578 bp, 22 predicted proteins | sample MGYA00519915_ERZ857750 | MGnify/ENA primary metagenome ERZ857750 (study PRJEB31778, sample SAMEA3449358) | human gut metagenome | biome: human gut; feature: human-associated habitat; material: faeces | place: United Kingdom | collected 2010/2012 ... | reverse complement strand
GATCATGACATATTCTGATCAGGGATTTTCAAAGCTGTCCCGCCAGTATCATAACTGCATTTTAAATCATGTTTGCAAGGGAAAACAGGTACATAGCAACCGACCGATCCTGATCAACAGCTGGGAAGCAGCATACTTTGATTTTAATGGTGACACGATCGTGGATCTGGCCAAACAGGCAGCACAGCTTGGCATTGATATGGTTGTTATGGACGATGGGTGGTTCGGAAAACGAAATGATGATAATTCCTCTTTGGGTGACTGGTTTGTCAATGACGATAAATTAGGGGGAACATTGGGAGATCTGATTGAACGTGTGAATGCCCAGGGAGTAAAATTTGGTATCTGGATCGAGCCTGAGATGGTCAATGAAGACAGTGATCTGTATCGGGAGCATCCGGACTGGGCACTGACAATTCCGGGGCGTGCTCCGATCCGTTCCAGAAATCAGTTACTCCTCGATTTTTCCAGAAAAGAAGTTCGGGAAGAAATTTTAAAACGTATTTGTGTGATTCTGGATCAGGGAAATATCGAATATATTAAGTGGGATATGAATCGCAGTATGTCCGATGTATATGCAGGAAATGTACCTTATGATTATGTTCTGGGCTTGTATGATTTTCTGGAAAAACTTACCAACCGTTATCCGGATATCCTGATTGAGGGCTGCAGTGGCGGCGGCGGACGTTTTGATGCAGGTATGATGTATTACACACCACAGATCTGGTGCAGTGATAATACGGATGCCATCAATCGAACCCGGATTCAGTACGGAACGTCCTTCTTCTATCCGACAGCAGTGGTCGGATCGCATGTGTCTGCGGTACCAAATCATCAGACCGGAAGAATCACAAGTCTGAATACCAGAGGAATAGTGGCTATGGCTGGTACCTTTGGATTTGAAATGAATCCTGCATTACTGAGCAGTGAAGAAAAAGAGGAAATACGTACAATGCTTGCAACCTATCGCAGACATCAGGAATTGATTCGTGAAGGAGATTATTACCGTCTCTCCGATCCGTTTCAAGAAGAAGTGGCTGCATGGATGAGTGTTGCAAAGGATCAGTCACAGGCATTAGTAAGTGTGGTACGTTTGTCGGCAGAGGGTAATCCCTTCGGAACCTATGTGAAGTTAAAAGGTCTGGATGCAGAGAGCTTCTATCTGGAAGAAACAACAGGCCATGTATATAGTGGTATGACATTGATGCAGGCAGGTCTCTTGCTTCCGATGGCAGCAGCAGAATATGAAGCATATCAGTTTTCTTTCAAAAAAATGAAGGAGGCAGCTGATTTATACGATGTTCTCAGGAATAAAATCAGTGCAGAACGAAATGTAATCAGTATTTTTGGTGGTTCCGGTTCCGGAAAAACGACCATGGCAGACATTTTGCAGCAACATTTTCTGGAAGACGGTATCGGCTGTTTCGTCCTGCATGGAGATGATTATCCACACAGAATTCCGAAAATGAATGATGAAAAAAGGGAACAAATTTATCAGGAAAACGGAGAAAAAAGGCTGGATGCATACCTTGGAACTCCGCAGGAGATTGAGTACGACAGGATCAATCAGGTGCTTGCAAAGTTTCATGCAGGTGCTTCTGTAATCGAACTGAAAAAAATGGGTCGGGAAGCAGATGAAATCTGGTATGAGCAGACTGATCTGACCGGTGTACAGGTATTGCTTCTGGAGTGGACACACGGTGGAAGCTCTTACCTGGAAGGGGTGGATATATCTGTTTATCTGGACAGCTCGCCGGAGGAGACACAAGCACGCAGGATTCGACGTGGACGGGATGAAAATGCAGCCAGTGCGTTTATTCAGTTTGTTGTTTCCATAGAAGAAAAAAAATTGCAGGAGCAGGCGAAACAGGCAGATGTTATCGTTGGAAAGGATGGTCATATCTATGAATCTTAAACCGATGCTGAATGCTTATCCGGACAGTTTAGGCGGAACACTGGGAGATATTGTAACATTATTGAAACAGGATGATATGAAAGGCGTTTTTGGATCTTTTTATATTTTACCGAGTTTGTATCATTCAGATCTGGATCGTGGATTTTCCGTCATTGATTATGATATCAATGAAGAATTGGCAGAGCGGGATGATCTTGAGGCATTAAAGGAAGTTGGTATAGATCTGAAACTGGATTTTATCCTGAATCATGCTTCTGCACAGTCTCCACAGTTCAAAGATCTGGTTGAAAAAGGAGATGCGTCGGAATATAAGAACTTTTTTATTGACTGGAATGTATTCTGGGAAGGATATGGCTCTATGACGGAGGAAGGGTATATTCAACCGGATGAAACGTATATCAAAGATATGTTTTTTCGAAAACCGGGGCTTCCGATTCTGATGGTACAGTTTCCGGATGGAACCAAACGACCATATTGGAATACATTTTATCAGGAAGAGCATTATCCACAGTATCTGGGACAGATGGATCTGGATATCCGGTCAGCGAAGGTATGGGATTTTTATCGGGAAACACTTGCCAAAATCGCTTCCTATGGCGCAAGTATTGTGCGGCTGGATGCTTTTGCCTATGCCCCAAAGGCTCCTGGTCGGAAAAATTTTCTGAATGAACCGGAAACATGGGATTTGCTGGAACAGATCAGAATGTATGCAGAACCTTATGAGCTGACGCTGCTGCCGGAAATCCATGCCGCATATGAGGAGCATATTTATCAGACGGTAGCAGAAAAAGGTTATATGACCTATGATTTCTTTCTGCCCGGGCTTGTGATCGATGCCATTGAAAATAAACGTAGCAAGTATCTGGCAGCATGGGCGAAAGAATTGGTAGAGAAAAAAATCAATACCGTAAATATGCTTGGCTGTCATGATGGAATACCGATGCTGGATCTTAAGGGAATTCTTCCAGAAGAAGATATTCAGAAACTGATTGCACTGATTGTAGACCGTGGTGGCATGGTAAAAAATCTGCATGGGCAGAAAAATGTGTATTATCAGGTAAATGCCACATATTTCAGTGCACTTGGTGAATCTGAACAGAAACTTTTACTGGCAAGAGCAATTCAGATATTTATGCCGGGGAAACCACAGGTCTGGTATCTGGATCTGTTTGCCGGGAAAAATGACCATGAAGCTGTGAAAGAGGCCGGAGAAGGCGGACATAAGGAAATCAACCGTACGAATTTGACAGACATTCAGATCCGGCAGGGACTTCAGACCGATGTCGTGCAAAAACAGTTAGAACTGTTACGTTTTCGCAGCACCAGCAGGGCGTTTACGGAAGATGCGGATATTCAAATCCAGTCCGATGGTCGGAAATTGATGATCCGTTGGAGTAATTCAGCTGCAGCTGCTCAGCTGGATGTAGATTTTGAGACAGGAAGTTTTGTTATATCCTGATCTCAGATATTTTGAGAGGTATAAAAATGAGTAAATTACTGGAAAAATCAATGGATGAGCTATGCGCAAATACGGTAGATACGGTAGACCGTATTATGGGAAGATATAATGTAGGGCTGGAAGAAGCCTGCTCTGTTGCCGGAATCAGTGCGATCGATTACAGTGAGTGGAAAGAAAATGCACCGCAGATGACTTTCCAGGAGCAGGAGATAGATGAGCATGAACTGGAAATGAAAGAAAAAATGATGGAAAAAATTGTAATGCATAAGATTCCGGATTTGCTAAAGCTTGGAATTACATTGGAAAACGCATGTGAGTTTGCAAAAATCAGCGTGGAAGAATACGAAGAATATAAAAACAAGCATGTGAACGAAGAATAAGTAATCCCCTGCTTCAAGTGTGTAGAGCACTAAGCGGTGGGTAAGGGGGATGCTTATGTCCGCTTTACTTAAGTGCAAATGGAAAACCACCTCATTGACAGAATTGTCGGTGAGGTGGTTTTTTAATACTTCCCTTTAATCTCTGATTGTTAAATTTGCGTACCGGCGTTTTGCATTTCGCATGCATTGCCATCAAAAAAAGTTTCCGAAAGAGTATTCGAATGTTTACTCACTAAACAGTATATAACAGTTGACAACAGGTACATACTGTTATATACTGTTTGTTGCAAGGGAGGTTCCATCAATATGCATATAATCTTAAATCATAGTTCTATGGTGCCAATTTACGAGCAGCTTATGGAACAGATAAAAACGGGAATTATTGAGTCGGCGCTGGCGGAGGGAGAGGCGCTTCCTTCTGTGAGAAAACTGGCAGGAGAGCTTCGTATCAGTGCTCTGACGGTAAAAAAAGCTTATGACAAGCTGGAGGAAGCCGGATTTGTGACAACCGTTCATGGAAAAGGAACGTTTGTTGCAGCTTCAGATAAACAGCTGGCATTGGAAGCACGCAGGAGAGCAGTAGAAGAAGAATTTGAAAAAGCAATCGATCAGGCAAAAAACGTTGGATTGAGCAACGATGAAATTTTGGAAATCGTAACTTTACTGCTGGACGAGGCATAGGGAGCAGGAGGATTTGTAATGATTAAAATGAAAAATGTCTGCAAGACATATGAAGGATTTCAGTTTGATCTGTCCATGGAGATCCCAAATGGACGGATCACAGGTCTGGTTGGAAAGAATGTTCCAAGATACATACTGAAAGCATGATCCACTACTTAGAGGATTATATGTACTGTACTAGAAAGCTGGGGCTTTATGTGCAGTTAGTAGCATAAATTATATAGGGGTTATCTAAATATATTTACCTCCTGTGATTAAGTTATATAAAGACTAAATCACAGGAGGTTTATTTTTATGATAACAGTAGAAAAACTGGAAAAAGGTACTTATTTTGATGATGCTTTTAAAATCTCATTTAGATACGATCCCACTACTGTAGCTAAGGTAAAAGAGCTGGCAGAGCGGAGATATTTACCAGAGGATAGAGCGTGGGAGATCCCAGCACATGAGCTACCAGCTCTCATAGAGAAAGTAGGGCTTAGCAATATCAAAAGTGAGGAGGCTGTAGTACAAGCTCTCAATACTAAGGAGATCGAGGATAAAAGGGAGGCTACACAGGAGAGGCTAAAGGGTATTAAGCCTGTAAGAGATTTTGATTTTAAGACAGCTCCCCTCCCTCATCAGATCGAGGCTTTTAATTATGGAATGGAGAAAAACTCTTTACTTATCGGAGATGAGCAGGGCTTAGGCAAGACAAAGGAGAGTATTGATATTTGTGTAGCCAGAAAGAAAGAGCTCATTAAAACCCTTATTGTATGCGGAGTGAACTCTGTAAAATATAACTGGGAGAAAGAGATCCAGATCCACTCTAACGAGGGCTGTGTAATGGTAGACGGTAAGACAATGGATGTTAGAGTACAACAGCTAAATGACTGGTACAGGGGCTCCTCTTATTTTGGGGTTATCAATATTGAGAGCCTCAGAAATGAGAAAATACAGGATGCTCTCTATCTGGGGATTAAGGATGGATATATAGGGGCTATTATTGTGGATGAGATCCATAAGGCTAAAAACGGAGGCTCTCAACAGGGAAAAGCTCTTAGATTTTTGAAAGCTCCAGTTAAGATAGGATTATCTGGTACTCCGATGAATAAAGCGGAGGATTTGTGGAATATCCTTACATGGTTGGGAGTAGAGAGGAGATCCTTTTATAGTTTTAGAAATGCCTATTGTACTATGGGAGGTTTCGGAGGCTATAAAGTAATCGGATATAAAAACTTAGATAGCCTCAATGCTGAGTTAAATACTGTAATGCTTAGAAGAAAGAAAGAGGAGGTACTAGATCTCCCTCCTAAGCTGTACAGTACTGAGTATGTAGAACTTACCACAGCTCAGAAAAAACAGTACAAGGATATTAAAAATGGCATTGTAGCGGATATGGAGAATATCTTAGCCTCTGTTAATCCTCTTAACTGTACTCTCCGCCTTAGACAGCTTACCAGCGGTAATCCTAACTTAACAGATGATAGTCCTAAGCTGGATCGTATTAAGGAGATGTTGGAGGAGGAGATTATCCCTAACGGTCACAAGGCTATTATATTTTCTCAGTGGAGCACGATAGCTAAGGATTTGGGGCTAGAGCTTAAAGAGTATGATCCGATTGTAATTACAGGAGAGGTACCTCCAGAACAGAGGCAGAAATTAGTAGACAATTTCCAGACTAACCCACACTGTAAAGTAGCTATAGGAACTATCGGAGCTATGGGTACTGGATTAACTCTAAATAAAGCCTCTTATGTATTTTTTATGGATAAAGCATGGAATAGCGGAGATAATGCACAGGCTGAGGATAGAGCCCACAGAATAGGTACAGTAGGGGCTGTAAATGTAATCTCTATGGTGGCTAAGGGTACCATAGATGAGGCGGTAGAGGATTATCTGTTAGAAAATAAAGATCTTATTGATCGAGTAGTAGACGGTAAAGGATCTAAGCAGGATATTAAAACCATCCTTAACAAATTACTTAGCATTTAATATACAGGTGTGGTATAATAACTCAAAATGGAGGTACATAATGAGAGCGATAACAATAGATGCAGATACAGGAAAAAGAGTATACACAAGGAAAGAGGTAGCGGATCTGGTAGGAGCCTCTACTCAATCTATCCGCCTCTGGGAAGATGCTGGAGCTATTCCAGCCAGTGTAAGAGATGAGGGAGGCTATAGATACTGGTATGAGGAGGATCTGGAGGCTATAAAGGCTTATACCTCATTACCGAGAAAAGCAAAACTTAAAAAGTAGCCCTAAGTGTGAGGAGAGTGTACACATTCTCCTCTTTTTTTTGCCCTTAATTTTGAGGGCTATCTAAAAATTTACCGTTTGTGTGATTAGGTTAAGTATCAAAAGAAAAGGAGGTAAGCAGGATGCTTAAAATCAGTTTTACAAATGCTGAGGTATCGGATCACGGATACGGTTTAGAGGTAAATGGTAAATCCTTAGAGGATATTATTTCTACCGCCTTAGGAACTAAGGTAAAAGGTAATGGCGGTTACGGATCTGGATTACCTAGCTTTAGCTCTAATAGCTGTGATGTAACGGTTACTATCAATCCACACGATAAAGAGTGTGAGATTGAAACAGAGGATAACGTGTGGCACAGCGTAGAGGAAATGGAGGCAGAAAAGAGTGAGCAGTTTCAAGAGGAAAATGCAGAGGCAGATCCAGAAAAATAATGGTACCCTCCTCCACAAAAAGGTAGTAGCTAGAAAGATGGGCTGTAAATCCGTGGAAGAGTATAACCGTAGAATGGCACGCAGAGAAAAAAATTTAAAAGAGATGGAGGATAACAAAGATGGCAAATGAGTTTACAGCAAGGGTAGCAGGTATCAGCGTAGAGCTGGGTATGAGTGTACAGAATAAGAGTGGTATCTGGTGTAAGCCTACAGTAAAGATGGATCTTAAGATTGATGGAGGTACGAACCCTCAGCAGAGAGAGGCTATCATTAAACAGGCTTTTGATGAGGTTTGTGATAACATTGAGAAAACCATCTCAGAGATGGAGTAATACTTACAGGGGGGGGAGAGTATCTCTCCTCTCTCCTTAACTGGAGGTAATTATGGCAAAACAGATAAAAGTAAGAGAGGATAATTACTTTGCTGTACAGGGCTGGATGGTAACAGAGCTAAAACTAAAGGGTAACGCACTTATGCTCTATGCGATCATCTACGGATTTTCTCAGACTACTAACACAGCTTTTACAGGGAGTGTAGATTACCTCTGTGAGTGGCTGGGTGGTGTATCAAGACCTACGGTAATTAACACTTTAGATAACCTAGTTAAGCAGGGGCTCCTCACTAAGAGTAGTACCACTAAAGGAGCTCTCATTTACAACAGCTATACAGCTTTAAGACCGAGTAAAAAAATTTTATCCGATGAAGATCCAACGAGTAAAAAAACTTTACCCGATACGAGTAAAAATTTTTTACTCAATAAAGATAGTAAAGATAATATAGAAAAATCCATCTCTAAAGAGATGGAGGGCAAAGCCCCTAAAAAGAGATCTTATAGTACTATCTTAGAGGATCCTGTTAATAAGTTTGTGAAAGAGGCTCTTAGTAAATTTATACAGTACTGTAGGGGTAAAAACTATACGCCTAAGGTAACTACTGTAGAAAAGTTTGCTAGTACTCTTAGAGATAATGCTGGAGAGGATCCTGTAGTGGCTCTGGCTATTGTGGATCAGAGTATAGATAAGGGATGGAAAGATCTCTATCCACTTAAGAACTATGGTAGACAGGGAAAGCCTACAGCGGTTAGTAAAAAGTTTAGCGGTAATACCCTTAAAGATGCTGAGGGTAAGGATATTGTGTTTAAGTAATCTGGAGGAGGGTGTAAAAGCTCTCCTCTAAATTTTTACCTCTTTTGTGATTAGGATTACTCAAAAGGAGGTAAAAGCGGATGAAATGCTATGCAAGTGATTATTGCCAGAAAGATAAAAGCTCCTGTAGTGATGTATGCGGAGGCTACAGAGTACTTAGAGCTTTATACAATTTAAGCAGGATCCCAGAGAGATACCGTTATACTATCGCTCTTAAGCCAGAGAATGGAGAGGATCTGGAGGCGTTTACAACACTGGATAATTATAAAAATGATGTGCTCAGTATGGTAGATGAGGGCAGAGGTTTATATATCTGGGGAAAGAGTACAGGGAATGGTAAAACCTCATGGGCTTGTAAGATTATGAGTTACTTTTTCAGAAAGATAGCTTTTAATACAGGGCTGGAAAATGAGGGGCTATATATTTTTCTCCCCACTTTCTTAGAAGATCTCAGAGATAACTATGATAACAAAGATCCAGAATTTGATGAGGTACTCAGAATGATAAAAACCTGTAGGCTCCTTATCATAGACGATATAGGAGCAGAGAGGGTAACAGATTGGGTAAGGGAGAGGATGGTAAGTATTATAAATACCAGAGTATCTAATAACCTCACTACGATCTATACCAGTAACCTCTCTCCAGAGGAGCTTAGGGGCGAGTTAGGGGATCGGATAGCCAGTAGAGTATTGGGATCTTCACAGGTAGTAGAAATTACAAGCGGAGATAGGAGGGGATGATAAATGGCTAATATGATTGAGCAGAGCTTACTCTGTAAAGTATTAGATGCTCCAGATCTGGAGATCCTCCACTCTAACGGAGTAATAGAGGAGATGTTTCTTACCTGTAAGGATGAGATCCATTTTATCATAGAGCATTACAACAGCTATAAGCAGATGCCAGATAAACTAACCTTTTTAGGCAGGTTCAAAGATTTTCAAATGCTGGAGGTTACAGAGAGTACAGATTATTTAGTATATAAGCTCAAAGAGGCTTACACATATACTAAGCTGGTGCCTCTGATTGAGGATACAGCAAAGGTAGTAAAAGAGGATAGTATTAAGGCTATCCAGTACCTCAAAGAGGAGATAGAAAAGCTGGAGAAATCCGTACCAGTGAGCAGGAATAAAGATGGCTATGATATTATCTCTAACGCTGGAGATCGCCTTACAGAGTATAAAAAGCGTTGTGAGGTAAAGGGGCTTATAGGTATTCCTACAGGTATCCCTAAGCTGGATGAGATTACTAATGGCTGGCTCTGGGGAGAGGATCTGGTAGTACTCACAGGGCGTACTAATGTAGGTAAAACATGGATCGGAGAGTACTTTGCTACTATGGCGTGGAATATGGGTTATAAGATCCTTATGTACTCTGGAGAGATGAGTACCGCTATGGTTGGTTTTCGTTTCGATACTCTCAATAAGCACTTTAGTAACATGGGGCTCCTTAATGGATCTGGTACTCTGGGAAAGAAACCAGATACAGACGGAGCAAAGTACTTACAGGAGGATTATGAGAAGTACATAACACAGCTCCAGCAAAAGAGTGGATTTATCGTAGTTACTCCAGATGATTTTGAGGGGCGTAAGCCTAATGTGGATGAGATCAAGAGCTTAGCTATTAAGCATGGGGCGGATATGATTGTAATAGATCAGCTCTCTCTTATGAGTGATAAGCGTAGGGCGGATATACCTAGAATAGCTTATAACAATATCTCAGAGGATCTCTTTTTGATGAGTAAGGAGCTTAAAAAGCCTGTACTCCTTATGGCACAGGCTAACCGTGAGGCAGTTAAGAACCGTAAAAAAGGAGAGAGCCCAGAGCTCCACGATCTGGCAGAGAGTGACGGTGTAGGACAGAACGCCACAAGAGTATTATCTCTATCCGTGATAGATGGCACTCTTAAGATCAGTGTTAAGAAAAACAGATATGGTATCAATAATAAAGAGGTACTTATGATCTGGGAAGTAAACACAGGGTACCTTAAGCCTCTCCTTAGTGAAAATCCAGAGGAGAGTACAGAGGATAAAAAGGATGATAAACCAGATGGAGAGCAGGATAAAGGAGGAGAGAAAGATTATGGTTTCTAAAGGCGGAGTACCTAAGGGGAGGATCATCCCTGTATATCTTACAGATGAGGGAGATGTGTACCCTATTTATTTACATGAGATGGGAGAGTTAGAGATTATCCAGAGGCTTGTAGCAGGTATCTTAGATAATAAGATTGTGGTAGATACTAATACCAGAATTAACTCAGAGAATGATAAAATCTCTATTTTTGATTTAAGTAAGAAAAAATAATAAAAATCTCTCTAAATGTTACCTCTTTTTCTGATTAGGTTAAGTAAATCGGAAAAGGAGGTACTTTTTTATATGACGATTACAAGTAAGGAAGTAGCGGAGATGCTGGGAAAGAGGCACGATAACCTTTTAAGAGCGATCCGCAAATATATTACACAGTTAGGAGATGAGGCTCCTAAGTATTTCTCAGAGGATCCAGATAAGGGCGGTAGATTGTACCACATTACTAAGGCTGGCTGTGATCTTATGGCAGGGCGTATTATCGGAGCTCAGAGTGAGGCTTTTAAGGCTAAGTATGCTCCAGTGTTCGGAGAGGAGGCTCCTGTAGAGGCGGTAGAGGAAAAGCATGAGGAGCCACAGGAGAAAGCCTACACGGTAGAGGAGGTAGCCCAGATCTTAGGCTGTAGTGAGAGAAATGTTTACAGAAACATCCAGAGCGGAAAGCTGGAGGCTGTAGAGCGTGAGGTAATGATCCCTACTCTTAAGAAGTTTGTAACAGAGGAGGCTCTGGAAAAATATAAAGCAGGGAGGGCTAGTTAATGAATTACTTTGAAATGAAATGGAGGCTCTCCGCTTGCAGAATACAGGCAGGATACTCACAGGCAGAGGTAGCAGAGATCTTAGGTTGTAGCGATAAGACTATTGTTAGCTGGGAAACAGGTAAGACAGCTCCTAAGATGGAGAAAGCACAGGAGCTTAGTGATCTGTACGGTATCCCTCTGGCTTATATGGATTTTTCAAAAGTTGGAAACTCTACACCTCTTAGAGAGCGTGAGAGTGAGCCACAGATCCCAGCTTTTTAATTTATAGGAGGAAAAAAAAAGATGATTAAAGGACAGTTTGCAAAAAATTTACACAAAGCAGTTTCAGAGAGAGGGATTAAGCAGGTAGAGCTTGCTAAGGTGCTGGAGGTACCGCCTACTACAGTAAATGGGTGGATGAGAGGAGCCCATTTACCAGACATTGAGAAGTTAATGGAAATTTGTGATTATTTGGAAATGCCTGTAGGAGAGATGTTAGGAGATCATAGACATATTAACGATTTAGACGAGGTTAAGCATCTTATGGATGTATCGCTTAAACAGAAAGCCTATATTGAAAATTTAGAGGCGGAGCTTAATGAGTGTAAAATGTTAAATAATCAGCTTATGAGCGATCTGGATGCAGATGAGGGGCTTGCAGAAATTTGTGTGAATGAGTTTATTGCAGATACCATAAAGGCTGTAAAAGACGCTGGCGTAAAGAAGATTACGGTTGAGTTTTGATAAAGAAAAAGAGCCAGCTTTTGCAGGCTGGCTCCATCCAGAGGATTACTCCTCTTTAAGATTTTGTAGCTCATTGATGCGTTGAGCTAATCCCTTAAGTAGCTCCAGATCCTTATCTGATAGTGAGATAGATAGCTTAAATAAATCGTATAGAGAGGGCTTACTCTCTAAGATCTTTGAGATTAAAGCAGGATCAGTAGAAAACTTTTCCTGTGAGAAAATTTCTGGATCTCTTAGGAGATCCGTAGCATCTATCCCTAGATAAGTTGCTACAGCCTCAATCCTATCCATTCTAGGAGTGTTCTTTCCAGTACACCATTGAGAAACTGTAGAGGAGCTGTAGTGGAGATCGTTGATTAGATCTTGCTGAGTTTTACCTTTTACCGCTAGGTAGTAGGTAAGCGCTTTAGCAAATGTACTCATTGTTTTTACACCTCCTCTCCTTTGAGGGATAAGTTAATTATACAGTATTACAGAGAAAAAGTAAAGTAAAACAGAGATAAAACTCTGTAAAACAGAAAATTAGGTATTGACATCTCTGTAAAACAGGATTATATTATAATTGTTCTCTGAGAAACAGAGAGAACACAGAGGGGGTACTCCCCTCATATATTTTTGCTATCAATCTCTATTAAACAGAGAATGATATACAATAAAACAGAGATAAAGGAGGTACAAGCTAATGAATTTAGCGGAGTTAAAGGAGGCTTATAAAGCCAAAAAGTTAGCCTTTGATACAGCAAAGAAAGAGGAGGAGAAATACAAGGCACTCCTTAAGGATACGATGTTAGAGGCTGGAGAAAGTGACTACACGGATGAGGCTGGATACCGTTTTGAGCGAATTGTGCAGGAGCGTAAGAGCATGGATGAGGAAAAGCTCTTAGCAGAGCTCCATGAGAGAAACCTTACTAGCTGTATTGCAACTAAGGAGGTTGTAGATGAGGATGCAACTCTTAAGGCGGTAGAGGCTGGAGAGTTGCCACAGGAAGTATTAGCAGATGCCTTACAGGTAACAGAGGTAGTAATGCTTAAGCTCACAGCTCCTAAAAAGGCAAAGGCTAAAAAGTGATAACGATCTGGAAAACTCCAATAGTAGCCACAGTAGAGCAGGTACTTAAGGATCTTAAGCTCCAGCTCTACGGAGCAGGGCTACTTAAGGAGATTAAAAACACAGGATCGGATCTTATGTGTACTTGCCCTTTTCACGCAAACGGTAAGGAGCATAACCCATCTTGCGGAGTGCTCCTACAGCAAAAGGTAACAAAGGATAAGACCTACGAGGCTGGTACGGTGCATTGCTACACCTGTGGATACACAGCGGATCTACCTCAGTTTGTAGCGGATTTGTTAGGGCTGAGTAGCCCAGTAGAGGGCTTTAAGTGGCTGGTAAATCAGTACAACTACCAGACGGAGGAGAGAGAGCTCCCAGATCTGGATATGTACAGAGGCTCCACAGCTAAATCCTCAGTATTGGAGGAGAGTTTAGTTAAGCAGTACACACAGAACCTCCTACAGAGTGAGGAGGCGTGTAGGTACCTACATAAAAGGCGGATAGCTAACTGGGTGCTAGAGGCTTATGAGCTGGGGTTTGATCCAGAGGATAAAACAGTGCTTTTCCCTGTAAGGGGCATGGATGGGAAAGTGATCTTTTACAAGGGCAGGAGCATAGCTGGAAAGCATTTTTATAACGCAAAAGAGATAGATAAAACCTCCGTAGTGTTTGGGCTCTGGGAGATCCTAAACGGATCTTTTAGCTGGGGCTCAGCAGATCAGATAGAGGAGGTTTGGATTACAGAGAGTGAGATAGATGCTCTCAGCCTTATCTCTTATGGAGTACCAGCGGTACTGGGGTGGAGGAGCTTAGATACCGCTGTGCTAATGGCGGAGATAGTAGAACTTGCCAGTATTGCAGGGCGGATAATGGTAAGGTATTCAAAAGGGGAGAGGAGCCTACTCTTCCACGCCATCCTAACTGTAGATGTGTATATATCCCTGTAGTGAGTGATACCTTTGAGGATAATGAGCTTAACGAGCTTACAGGATCCGTTAGAGGTGCTGAGAACTACGAGAAGTGGAGAGTTGAGCAGGATGAGCAACTTAAACAGCAAAAACTTTTACAGGAGGCAGAGGAAAAGAAATTAGAATTAGAGGATGCAAATTTTGAGCTTGCATATTTAGCTCATAGTGGAGGTACTGATGGTACAGGTAAGTATAGCGGTATCTGGATACAAGATGTAACTGTAGAGGATTATGCAGTAAAAAAGGATAAGATACCTAATAAATACGCTTATTTTGATTTACAGCTATCTCAAACAACAGGGGCGGATTATGAAAAGTTTGTACAACTCAAAGAAAGCCTTACAGAATTTGAGCAAAAAGGTAAGGAATATGAGTTACAAGCTAAGAAAGTAAAAAACCTCAAAAAAGAGTTGGAGGAGGCTCAGAAAAAGGCTGGTATTTGGGTAGATAATCCATACTCTGAGGAGCGTAAAAATGATGCTTACTGGTTTCAAAATACATCAGATGCAGATACAGTACTCAGAGGTGTATGTGGTAAGGTGTGGAAAAAGGCTACAGCTCCACAGAAACACGCTACTTGGGATTATACCTTTGGTAGTGGTAAATTTAATAGACCACTGACAGGACACGCTGGAGGATGGTATAATAAAATTGGAAATAAAAAGGTAAGTCTTAACTATGAGGGGGCTGGGGATGAGATCCGTAAAATGACTACACTTATTGATAAGTCTGAGTATGATTTTGATATATGGTTACAAAGAGGTTGCGGATCTGAGGCTATTGATAGTATGTTAGGAATTACTGGTTTTAGCTCTATGACAAATGAGCAACTACAAAAATTTGTAGGAAAAGGTGGTAGGCAGTATAATTTTATTAGTGCAGGTGTCGCAAAGGGAAAAGGATTTTCTGGAGAGGTTATTTGTAATATTTATGCCCCAAAAGGTACAAAAATGATTTATGCAGAGCCTTTTAGTTATTATAGCGGTGCAGACTATGATACAAGTGGTTTTGATGATTGGGATGGTACTAAAAAACAATCTACTTTTGGCGGAGAAAGTGAGATGATTATACAAAGGGGTGCATATTATAGAATTACCAAAATAGAAAAATCTGGATACACTACTTATATTGATATGGAAGTAGTCTTAGATAAAGGCTATGATAAATTCCAACAGAGAGGAGCTTTTAAGGGCTTAGAACGATAGGAGGGCTAACAATGAATGAGGAAAGATTAAAAGAGTTAAAAGAGGAGAAGTTTTCTAACTGGGAGGAAAACGGTAAATCTTGCGTAGGTTGTATTTTTGCTTATGGGGATAATCCTATGGAAAACGATCCTAGTAAGTGTAGTTGTGGAGTGTATAAATATCCAGCCACAAAGCCAGATAAAGTATTTATAGATGGTGGAGCGTGTAAATATTTTAGAGAAAAATAATCAAAAGAGGCTAACAGGTGTAAAAACTTGTTAGCCTCTTTTTTTACCTAAATTTTGAGGAGAAATCTGATTAAGATAGATAAAAGGAGGCTGATAACATGATAGAGGCAGGGCAAGCGGTATATTTTATTGAAAATAGAGGGATGGATCCTGTTATAAAGTTTGGAATAGTGAGGGGTCTTTGGGAGGAAAGAGGATTTTATCATTATGCTGTAGATTTCCTTAGTATCAAAGAGCATAGATACATAAAAGGTATCCCTTTTGATGAGTTTACTAATACTGAATGGAGAAAAATACCTAAAAAGTATGGAACTACTGTAGATACTCTGGTTAAGCTCAATGGTATCAAAAATAAAAACCTTATTAACATCGGACAGGTAATCAAGTTACCTTAATCCTTTAGGCACTCCTTAATATTTTTTCATATAGAGGGCTACTGGCTGTAAAATGCTGGTAGCCCTCATTTTTTAGTTGTATCTAGTATATAAGGGGTGTATAATAGATAGAAACTGAAAAAGAGCCTCATAAAGCCCTCTATTTTATCGAGGGTAAAGAAGTCTACACCTAATATATAAAAGTGGCTGTATGAGGCACACAGGAGCTCACAGGACTATTACAGGAGGGTAAACAGGATGGCATACAGGAAAATAACGGATATAAGAGATACTATTGGTATGAGAGCGGTATTTTATGCCAGAGTATCTACAGCGGAGGAGGAACAGCTAAACGCTATAGAACTCCAGATTGAGGAGAATAGAGGATGTATTAAGGATCATGGCTGGAAACTGGTAGGAGAGTATATTGATCGCAGTAAGAGCGGTACGATGGTAAAGGGCAGAGATGATTACCAGAGGCTCTATGAGGATCTGTATGAGGATCTATTTGATATTGTAGTAATCAAGGATCAAGAGAGGCTCCAGAGAAATACTCTGGATTGGTACCTCTTTATTAACAGGGTAGTACAGACAGGAAAGCTCCTGTTTATGTACATGGATGGGAAATTTTACTCCCCAGATGATGCTCTTATAACAGGTGTAAGAGCGATCATAGCAGAGGAATTTAGTAGAAACCTTAGTAAGAAACTCCATAACTACCACGATCACAGAATAGAGAAAGCCAGACAGGGGCAGGAGATAGCCTTACAGGGTAGCGGTAACGTGTATGGATGGGATAAAAAAGATGGTAAGTATTATATAAATCCAGAACAGGCTAAGGTAAGGAGGCTCATGTGTGAGGGAATTATGGCAAGAAAAGGCTCTACCCTCATAGCTAAGGAGCTTAATGATGCTGGATACCGTAACACGGTAGGGAAACCATGGAAACCTATGGATATACCTAAATTTGTATATGATTGTAAAAATGTAGGTACCATGATTATAAACAAAGAAAGACACGATTTTGAGAGTAAGCAAACTATAAAACTCCCTAAGGAGGAGTGGGTATATGTAGAAAACGCTCTCCCTCCGATAGTCACACAGGAGGAGTGGGATCTAATCTGTAAGATCCATGAGGAGAGAGTAATAGCCACAGGATCCGACAGGCGAGGCAAGAAAACCAGCGGATACTCTTTTAGTGGTAAGCTGGTATGTGGTATCTGTGGGGCTCCTTACTGGAGGAAACAGAGAGTATCTAAGGATGAGTACTGGGTATGCAGTACAAAGCAGACTAAAGGCAGGAGAACCAGAAAAAGAGATAGCACGATGGGGAAAGCTGGAGAGATAAATCCTTTAGGCTGTGATAATGAAAATATCTCTTATAACTCCCTCATGGAGATAATGGAGGTAGTATCAGAGCGATTACAGGCAAATACAGACACAATAAAGCATGATATGATAAATTGGCTTACTAAGCTCAGAAAACAGCTCCTAGAGGCAAATGGAGGGCATACAGAGGCAGATCTACAGCGTGAGCTCTCCAGAAAAAGTAAGTTACTGGATGCCTACTTAGATGGGATCCTAAATAAACAGGAATACCAGAAAAAAGCAGAGGAGTTAGATGAGAGGATCATCCAGCTCAAAGCAGAAACAGAAAAGAATAAGGCTAACTCTGGAGATATTGCAGAGATAGATAAGGTACTGGCTAACATAGATGAGGAGGTATCCAGATATGTAGATGGTAATGAGAAATTAAAAGTAGAATACCTCTTAGAGCACTTAGAGCAGGTACAGATATTCCCAGATAAGGTTATAGTTATAGTGCCGATATTGAGCGAGGGGATAGTAGTAGAAAAAGCTCAGTATGTATCTAGGGAGAAACGGTGCAGGAAAATCTACGACCATGAACATCATGACCGGTTACCTGGGAGCT
>ERZ857750.2463-NODE-2463-length-17654-cov-3.449287_pt1 | contig 17654 bp, 10 predicted proteins | sample MGYA00519915_ERZ857750 | MGnify/ENA primary metagenome ERZ857750 (study PRJEB31778, sample SAMEA3449358) | human gut metagenome | biome: human gut; feature: human-associated habitat; material: faeces | place: United Kingdom | collected 2010/2012 ... | reverse complement strand
AAAGTAGCTGTTCCACATTCCTACAAATGACCACAGTGCAAGTACTGCAATGATCGGCTTACATACCGGCATCATGATTTTGAAGAAATGCTGGATCTCATTGGCTCCGTCAATTGCGGAAGCTTCTCTTAATTCTGCCGGGATTGACTGGTAGTATGTTCTTGCAAGGATCATATTCCATACATTAAATGCTCCAGGAATCAAAACTGCCCAGACTGTATTTACCATATGCAGCTGATTGATTAAAATAAAAGTCGGGATCATTCCACCGCCAAAGAACATTGTAATCAGGAAAATGAGATTGAAAAATTTTCTTCCCACAAATTCCTTCTTGGACAATGGATACGCTGCCAGCAATGTTATAAAAACAGAAATAGCTGTAAATGCAAGTGAATACAGAAAAGAATTCAGGAATCCACGCCAGATCATCTCATTTTCCAGTACTCTGCGATATGCATCCAAAGTCCAGTCCTTAATATGAAAACTCAGTCCCTGATTATTCAAAACTGTAGGATCCATAAAAGAGGCCAGCACTACATACACGATTGGAATTGCAATAGAAAGTACAAACAGTCCAAGAATCAGGAATCCAATTCCAAGGATAAGACAGTCTGTCTTCGAATATTTTTTCTTTATTTTCTCCATCTTCGCTTCCTCCTATAATCCTTCTCCGTCGTTCAGCTTCTTTACCACCCAGTTTACAAAAACTAACAGAATTACATTTACTACTGAATTAAACAGACCAACAGCCGTCGAATAACCATAATCGCCGTTCAAAAGACCAATACGGTATACATATGTTGATAAAATTTCTGATGCCGGCAGGTTCATATCTGTCTGTAATGCATAGGCTTTCTCAAATCCAATACTCATAATATTTCCAGCCTGCAGAATAAACTGAATTACAATAATATTTTTGATTGCAGGAAGCTCCACATACCAGATCTGCTGCAGAAGATTTGCGCCATCCATAATAGCTGCTTCTTCCAGTTCTTTGCTTGCATTGGATAAAGCAGCCGTGTACATAATAGAGGCCCAGCCTGCTGTCTGCCAGATTCCACTTGCTATGTAAATGGTGCGGAAAGCAGATGGCATTGTCATCCAGTTTGTACTGATTCCTAAAAGCTTATTCAGAGGTCCAACCGGAGAAAGCAGCATACGTACCATACCACAAAGTACAATTACAGATATAAAGTTCGGCATATAGACCAGAAGCTGTACTTTCTTCTTAACTCCGGTTCTGCGGATACGATTTAAAAGCAATGCCAGAATGATCGGAACCGGAAAGCCCCACAACAGTCCATAAATACTCAGTTTTAACGTATTCAACAGGTAGTTCATAAAATCCGGTGAAGATAAAAACCGCCTGAAATATTCAAGTCCGACCCATGGACTTCCAAGCACTCCCTTGATTACGTTGTAATCCTCAAATGCAATCAGAAGTCCCCCCATAGGAAGATACTTAAAAATGATTGTCAGTAAAAGTCCTGGCATTAAGAAAAAAAGATATAACTGCCAGTTTTTCTTCACATAGTTAACCTTATCTTGCCATGTTTGCTTTTTCACGGGTATTGTTTGGTTCTGCATTTTTTTCATGCACCTCTCCTCCATTCCTTTCCCTTTTCGTTCTCAGAACCGGTTAAGTAACCGGTTACTTTATAGCTCGATGTTACTACATCCAAGTTCATATGTCAACACTTTTTCAAGCTAAAATAACCGGTTACGTAATCGGTTATTTTAGCATTGCCTTTTTTTTAAATAATTGCTATACTAAAAAAATAATATAATCCCAGTAATTAAAAGATTCCCCAATATTATTCTCATTTATTTATAAGGAGATTAAATTTTTATGGCAAAAAAACAGGTGACATTTGCAGATATTGCAGAATATACTCATTTTTCAAAAACTACAATATCACGGTATTTCAATCATCCCGATTCTCTTACGCTTGAAAATCAGGAAAAGATTTCACAGGCTCTTGATACCCTTGGCTATAAAAAAAATAAACTTGCAAAAGTTCTGGCAAATGGTAAGAGTGAATTTATCGGAATCATTATTCCAAATCTCTACTTGCATTACTACTCTGAAATGCTGACACAGCTTCTTTCAAGCTATAGTAACTACCATTACAAATTTCTTGTTTTTTCCAGTGAACACGGTGCCGAAGAGGAACAACAGTATATTGAAGAGCTTCTTTCCTATCAGATTGAGGGGCTTATTGTTTTAAGCCATACACTGTCATCCCAAAAACTGGCTTCCTATCAGATTCCTGTCATTGCCATTGAGCGAGAGGCAGAATATATCAGCAGCATTACCACTGACAATTATATGGGTTCCCTTCAGGCTACCTCCCTGTTAATTCGTGATAAATGTGATATATTGATTCATATCAATGTCAATGTTGAAAAAACAGTCCCGGCTTATGATCGTATACGTGCATTTGAGGAAACATGTAAAGAATATCAGGTTCCTTATGACATTGATCTAAGCGTAAGCGGCAATTCTTATCAAGAGATTTTAAATGTGATAAGACGTATCTTTACAAGAATTGAAGAAAAGTATCCGAATCAAAAAAAAGGTATCTTTCTCGCGAATGATACCTATGCCAATATGTTTCTCAATTTAATTTTCCAGAAATATGGTAAATTACCACCTACTTACGAAATTATAGGTTTTGATAATTCTCCAATTGCCAGTGAATCAATCCTTCCGATCACAACTGTCGGTCAGCAAATTGATGTTATTGCACAGACTGCCATGGAGCTTCTGGTGCAGCAGATGGAAGAGCAAAAAAAGCGAGCGCCTAAGCCACTGGAAAAGCCAATTCACAAACAGATCACTCCGGTGCTGATTCGCCGGAATACTACCAGTTAACTTATTGCTTTCGAATATTATTCAAAAAAGGCACCTCCCTACTATTTAGGAAAGTGCCTTTTTTGCAGTTTCACTTATTTCTCAATTGTAACCCAGATATTCTGCTCAAGAGCTTTGTCAAGGATTGCAGGTGTATCACCCTTCATGAAACCAGTCTTATCCTCTTCTACCTTGTACTCTTTCCCGTCATAGGTTGTCTTTGTCATCTGGTCATCACCGTAGAAGTTACACTCAAGATAGAACTCTGTGTGATCTTTGTTTGTAGATACTGTGCAAACAAGGTCAGCCTGGATGTCTTCGATGGTGTACTCTACTACTGTGTACTCATCATAGTCTTTGTTTGGCTCGAACTGTGGCTCTGCAGGAAGATCAGCTGCTGTAGCGCCGTCTGTTGCTGCTGCATCATCTGAAGCTTCTGCGTCGTCTGCTGCGTCAGCACCGTTGTCGAAGTATACCCACAGATCCTGCTCAATTGCTTTCTCAAGAATTGCAGGTGTATCACCTTTCATAAAGCCTGTTTTATCTTCTTCTACTGTGAACTCTTTTCCATCATATTTTGTCTTTGTCATCTGGTCGTCACCGTAGAAGTTGCACTCAAGATAGAACTCACTGTTGTCTTCTTTTGCAGATACTGTGCAAACAAGATCAGCCTGGATATCCTCGATTGTGTACTCTACTACTGTGTATTTGTCGTAGTCTTTGTTTGGCTCGAACTGTGCTTCTGCTGGAAGGTCTGCCTCAGTTGCAGTAGCTGCCTCTGCGAATACAGAAACGGTTGTTGCCATGGATGCTGCCATAGATGCAGCAAGTACAAGTGCTAAAACTTTTTTCTTCATGATTTTTGCTCCTTTTCTATTGTAACTGCACACCGTGCAGTTAACTTCTCAGGTATAACAGATATATCATGCCGGATATATCTGTTATTTTGCTTTTTCCCACGGCTAAATTGTCGTGTTCTTATACTTTTCATCCTGGAAACAGGTCGTATCACGCCTGTTCCCAGTGACTGTAGCAAAACATATATTTCCAGATATTTCTTATTCTGCTTCTTTAGCTACCGGCAGGAAAGAAGCTACGATATTGATGATCATGCCAACTACTGCCAGACTGCAGAAAATAATAAAGCTCATAATTGTATCCATTCCGTCCAATCCGGAAATTACATATCCAATCTGGTTTACCATTACGGAAGCGCTCCATACTGCTGCGCTTGCCATTAATGCCGCATTTACAACCGGAATAAAACCAGTAATCACTTTATTGAAACCAACCAGTACAAAGGAAAGTACCGCAAGGACGATTGCTGCTGCCAGGAAATAATATACCGGCTGGAATGTATACATTACTTTACCGTAGTAAACAGCCTCTACGATAGCAATAATGCCTGCTACAAGCGTCAGATACAGTCCGATTGATTTTTTATTCTTATTCATCATCCGCACCTCCGATTACGCTTCTTTTTTGGATTTAACAGTTTTCAGGATCGTCATGATCAGGAACAGGATCGTAAGTACTGCAAGTGCTGCCTCTGCGCCTGTCAGTGCATTCTGATACCATGTTCTTACAGTCTGGATCTCAGTTGTAGAACTGATTCCATTCATCGCATTACTCTGTACCAGCTGATACAGATAATACTTGATATTCTTCTTCATCATCTGCTGGAAGCTAACATCCTTCTCAATTTCCTTTTTGGAATTTGCCATAGCTCCGATTTCAGAAGTATCATATGCAGAAGTTGTCAGTGTTCCACCGCCCCCTGCTGCTGTTACATCTCTCCAGTTCATGTAGTCTGCACCGTTGATCATATCAGTTACAAACCATCCCTGGTAACCCCACTCGTTTCTTGCAATGCCTTCAAGAAGATTCTTGTAGGCACCTACGAAAGAAGTTCCCGCACGGTTGAATGCAGTCATAACACCCTGTGCATTATTGCTGCTCATACACATCATGAAACCGCGAAGCTCGTTCTCACGGGCTGCCTGCTCTGTCATAAATGTAGATACACCGGAACGGTTCGCTTCCTGATGATTAAATGCGAAATGCTTCGGCTCAGCCATGGTACCTTTGCTTTTCAGTCCGCTTGTAAGAGCATTTCCCATATAAGCAGTAAGCACAGAATCCTCTGAATAGTACTCATGGTTACGTCCGCAGTAAACAGTTCTGTGAAGGTTCATACCTGGTGCAAACAGAGAGCTCTCATTTGCCCACAGACCGTCTTCTCCGAGAAGCTCGCCCTCTCTTTCAACAAGCTCTTTGTTAAAGGTTGCTGCAACAATCGGCTCAGTCGGCATTGTTGCCATACGGTAGGTAGCCTTGTCGTCTGTTTCTTCTGTGTAATAGTCTTCGTCGGAAAGGTCTTTGGACCATCTTACGAAGTAACCGCCAACCTGGTCACCAGTGTATCCCAGAGGACCATCGTTTGCGTATGTTCTTGCAAGCTGGATGGAATCGATGTTCTCGAAATCATCGCCCGCTTTTTCAATAAACTGGATTGCCTCATCAAGAGTGATCTGATTCATAAGCTGATCCCACATAGGATCGTCGAAATCAACTGCTCCGGTATAATTGCCATTTTCATCAAGTTTCATCATATCGATCAGTTTCAGACCATTGTCGGCACCCCAGGTAATACCATTTCCATCGCCGTCATTTTCTGTAAGCTCATACAGCTGATCGGTAAGACCAACCATCATTGCCTCAGTAGGTGTAAGGGATTCTATTGATTCCCAGCCCTTTGACCAGTCAGATCTTGTTGTATTCTCAACGGTATTCTCGATCAGATTGTTGATATCCATATCCTGAAGCTGATTCTCCACACCAACAGAATAGGTTTCAATATCTGTATCTGCAAGGTTCCATTTGATTGCATTGTCTGCATTGATCTCATCTGTATCAGCAGTTTTTACAAGCCCGTCTTCATTGCCATTTTTGTTTGCAAGAACGTTATTCAATGCTTCATGTGAACCATTTCCGATTGCAAAGTAATAATCACCGGACTCCAGTGACCATGCACCCTGTGTACCGTTTTCCTTCACAGCATCCTCATCGTAGCTTGCCATGTAAAGAGGATCAAACTCGACTGTAACCTCTTCGGAAGCACCTGGCTCGAGAACTGCTGTCTTACCATAACCGATCAGCTGGATTGCAGATTTCTCAAGACCACCTTCTGTATAAGGAGCCTGTACATAAAGCTGAACAACAGATTTACCAGCAACATCACCGGTATTTGTTACATTTACCTTTGCTTTTGCAGTTCCACCAACCTGTACATCTACAGATTCAAGCTTCTGCTCGAAGGTAGTATAGGAAAGTCCATAGCCAAATGGATAGGAAACTTCTGCTGCATAGTCCCATGCATTACCGCTTGTAGCACCTTCTGCTGTATCTGCATTACCCTGTCCGAGAACTTCGTCCTCGTATCTTGTCTCATAGTATTTATAACCTGTGTAAATTCCTTCTGATTCTACCAGATACCAGTCTGCTTTGTTTGTTTCTGTAAGCTCTGCATCGGAACCAGCCTGGGAATTGTTTGTATAAAGATATACACCGTAGTTTACCATTGCCGGAGCAGATGTGGAGTTTACTGCATAAGTATCAGCGATATGACCGGATGGATTAACCTCACCGGAAATAACATCTGCTACACCCAGGAATCCATTCGCTCCCGGCTCACCAGCCCACAGGATTGCACCGATTTCATCATCATTTTTCAGCTCATCGATTTCAACCGGATTGTTTGTATTCAGAAGAACAACAACCTTTGTACTGTGCTCTTTTGCAAGCTGGATCATAGCTTTTTCATTATCGGAAAGTGCCAGTGGGCGCTCATAGCTGTCTTCCTCATTTGCACTTGTCATATTCGGATTGTAATCAGATGCCTCAGAACTATCACGGGAGATTACTACCAACGCAACCGTATCATCTGCTGATTTCAGAACATCCTCATCGTAAATGCTTTCCGGTGCTTCACCTACATTGTAAGCTGCCGGATTCTCATACATAGTTCCGAAAGATGGCTGTAAAGAATGACCATTCTTTCTTCCGTAGGTTCCATTTACTTTTTCACTGCTGTAAAGATCCAGCATATCCTGATTTAATGTAAAGCCTTTTTCTGTCAGTGCAGTCTGAATGTCATACTGCTTCTGACCTGCCTCCCCATCAATGGAAACAGAAGATCCGATCATACCACCCAGTGTAGGATTAATAGAGTTTAATCCCCAAAGGGTGACCTTGTCAGAAGAAGTATCAAGTGGAAGGGTTGTATCTTCATTTTTGAATAATACAGTTCCTTCAGATGCGATCTCTGCTGCGAGAGCATCTTTTGCTGCGATTACCTCATCAAGGCTTGAGAACTCAGATTTGAAATAAGTGGAATCTGTTTTCTCTCCGTTACTTGTGTCTACAATCTTGTAGCTTGAAATTCCAAGACGTGCATTGATAAATGCCGCATTGGTATCCACGATAGCCGATGCGCCCACAGTTACTGCAAGAAGACTGGCTGAAACTGATGTAAGTCCTCTCCACAAGCCAGTGGACTTTTTCTTGTTGCTCATAAGCTCCCTCCTTTTATCATTTACGCCGCCCTTCCGGTGCTGACGCTTAAGCTTATCTCTTATGGTGATACTATAACAGATTTTACTGTTCGCGGTTCATTTCATGCGCAGACTGTCAATTTCCATACGCAAATTGCAACCACTTTTGTATATTTTCACAAAAATCTGTTTTGTTTTTTGGTAGTATAGCACAAAATCCAGTGGTAATGTTGTCCAATCATGACAGAATCGTATTCAAAAATGACAGGTTTGAGACCGTTCATGTTCTATAATTCCTAATCCTCTTTTAGCCACTTTCAGATGCTTAAATTATACTTCTTTATAGCCGCATAACAATATAACTGGCATGAACCGTCACTTTTGCAACATAATCGGTATCATTTTTTACAATTATTATCCACAATAAGCATATTGCACGAACTTTCGCTCATTGATCCTGTAAATTTAAAGAGCAGCCCGAAAGCTGCTCTTTACTAATAACCTATATTCTGTTAAAACTTCATCCAGTCATATCTACATTTTTGTTTTCATAAATTCCTATAAGCTTTGCTCTAGAGCGTGTCTGAAAAAGGCTCTAATCTAGAACTGGAAAAATAATATCTACACTAAAAATCTTTTCTTCCAAATTCGCCACAAGATTTCCGCCATATTTTTCCACCACATATTGAATACTTTTCATGCCAAAGCCATGATAATTATCATCTCCTTTGGTACTCACCGGAAGCCCATTACGAAATTCCAGTTCATCCTCGCAATAATTCTCAATATGAATCCCCATCACATCCTGTCTCGCATATCCGATGAGGCTGATAATTCTCTTTTCAACTGGCAGCTCCGCTGCACATTCAATAGCGTTATCTAAAGCATTTCCAAATATGGCAGCGATATCTCCCGATTTAATACCAGTAAGCTTCTCTCCATCAATCATATATGAAAACTTAATTTGATATTTTTCACAAAGAAGATTCTTTTCTGAAAGAATAATATCCAATGGCTGGCAGCCTGTTTTCGCAAGCCCGTCATAAATATCTACTGCTTTACGTATTTCTTCCAGCTGGCCATGATCTGCATTTCCGGCTTGTTCCAATTCCAGAATCCGGTGCTTAAAATCATGACATTTCATGTTAATGATTTCAACTGTTTTCTTTGACAACTCATACTGTTTTGCATTTTCCTTTATTAACTGCTCAAGAGCCAGATTTTCTTCATTGAGCCGGGACTGCTCCAGAAGCCCAAACTGCATAAAAAGAGATAAAATACAGCAGAATACAAATGGAACACGGCACGCCATAACCATATCCAACTTTTCACTGATCAGCCAGCTTTGAAGGAGCCAGCAGACACATAAGGAAATAATGGCTACCCAAAGTACACGGACTCTGTTCTGGCTGATATTCGGAAAATTTTTTATTTTTGCTGCACAAGTGAGATAGCAAATAATATATACAATGGTAAATCCAATGACCATTTCCGTGGAAAGCATCTTGAAAGAAGTTTTGGTCACGATACAAATCAGCACCTGAATATTGCTTCCAAGATTCTGTACAGTAAAAGCTCCAATTGTACAAAATAAAATATCCAAAAAAGAACGCCTGAAGCAAAACCACATGTAAAGCTGCATAAAAACAAGCACAATAAAGGTTCGAATTCCGCTTATATATTGACCAATTATAATTGGAAGGGTAACTCCCAAAAGCAGACAGGCAGTTCCCCCTACAAGCAGGCGTAACCAGAAGCGTTTCCTTTTTTTTAGATGGAAAAAGAACATAGCTTCCGCTATAAAAAGTTGGATGATAAAACAGGTAATTCCCTGTATTTCACTTGTAGATGAAGCTAATATTTCATAAATTGCCACGTCAGTTTCCTCCCCGGTTAATGTACATTGTCATTTGATCTATAAAAGTTTTTTTATAAGAACGGGAAATCGATAATTCCTTTCCATTTACAAACACGCTGTTTCCCTGATAGCGGGAAATCCATTCCAGATTTACACAAAAGGATTTGCTGCAACAGGAGAAGCGACCTGTCGGAAGCTGTGCTATAAAATCTCCCATTGTGCTTCGCAGGCGAAAGGTCTCTTTCGAAGTATGAAGATAAAGATAATGCTTTGCACTTTCAATATAAATCAGATCTGCAATATCAATTTTAACAGTTCCCTGTTCAGAAGGAACATATATCTGATAACCATGAAGCTTTTTACAGATTCGGATCGCTTTGTCCAGTTTCAGCGAAAAGTTGAAATATTCAATAGGCTTTACCATAAAATCAAGAGCCTGCACTTCATATCCGTTAATGGCATATTGCGCCATATTGGTAATAAAAATAAGAGGAATCTGGCTATCAAATTCCCGCAGTTTTCTGGCGGTGTCAAGACCATTCATATGAGGCATTTCAATATCCATAAGAGCAATGTCGCAGCTGGCTTTATAATCGCTGATAAAATTTAATCCGTTTTCAAAGCATTCTACAGCTAACGGTTCCTGTTTTTCTTCTGAATAGCGTAATATATAGTCTTGAAGAATTTTTGCACTTTTCTTATCATCTTCCACAATAGCAATGGTAATCATAGTTATCCTCCATGGTATAATGAAAAAGCCGGAGTCCTTTTGGGCATTCCGGCTTTTTCATTATACCATGTAAATATTAATTTGTGCCATATTTTACAGCAGATAAATCAAGCTTTTGTCTCATCCTTACAAGTGCATTTCTGAAATCCAGAATAAGAGGAAACAATATATGCAATCATGGAAAGTGCCATAAGTACGGCTGAAATTATGAATTTTTTTATGGTTGCAAACTCATAAAGTCCTGATACCACATATCCAATAAAATCAACTTGTGTATAAAAACTGTTAACAAGTGCTGCTGCAGTCAGAATTGCATTTGCAGTAAGCAGAAGGCTTGTCCACTTAAAATCAGGTGCCACCTTCAAAACGATCATCGCAAGAATCTGCAGAACCACTGTTACAAGCAGCAGAACCTCAATATAAGATTCTGTATGTCCTGACTGGCGGTACATTACAAAGCCGATCAGCGCAAGGATTGCAGCCACAAAGCTTAAGTAAAAACCAAATGTTTTATTTTTCAGATATCCCATATTACTTGTCCTCCTTCACGTAAACTGTCTTTTTGCGAAGTGAATTTCGAAGGTACATAACTGCAAACAAAAGTGTCAGAAGTCCAAATACCACCTCTGCTGCCATAAAGGCAATCTGCCACCATGTAAGAACGTGAATATATTTAGTGGAGGTTGTAATTGTATTCATATCATTACTTGCAACTGTATTATATACGAAATATTTAATTGTTTCTTTCATCTTTTTCTGGAAAGCAGAGTCCTTTGCAATCAGCTTCAGGTTCTCGGTTGAAGTCATGGAACCAATATTAGCGCTTTCATATGCGGAAGTTGTAAGACATCCGCCACCGCCGCCAAATACAATATCTCTCCAGTTCATGTAATCAGCACCGTTGATCATATCTGTTACAATCCAGCCTTCAAAGCCCCACTCGTTACGTGCAACCTGCACCTGTGAAGCTTCGGAAGCTCCTGAATATACAGTTCCAAGACGGTTGAAGCCTGTCATGATTCCCTGCGCATAGTTATTTTCCATAGCTCCCTGGAATGCGCGGAGTTCATTTTCCCTTGCAGCCTGCTCTGTGAAGAATGTGGAAACACCGGAACGGTTTAACTCCTGATGATTCATGATATAGTGTTTCGGCATCATCATAAGACCTTTGGATTTTCCGCCTTTGCAGACAGCCTGTCCCAACAGGTTGGTAAGCATGGCATCTTCTGAATAATATTCATGATTTCTGGAGCAGTAAGGTGCACGGTGAATGTTAAGACCAGGTGCTGCAATGGAGTTGGCATTGGACCACAATCCATCTTCACCAAAGAGCTCTCCTTCTCTCTCTACAAGTTCTTTATTGAATGTTGCTGCAACTACAGGTTCTGTAGGCATGGAGCTCATAGAGTAGGAAGCATATTCGTTGTCTGAAGAAACATAAGTCGGCTCGGAAGAGTTGGATTCATTCCAGCGGGTTGCATATCCTGCAATCTGGTCGTAGCTGTAACCGATCGGTCCGTCATACCAGATTGCTTCTGGCAGGAAAATAGAATCCAGCTTCTCAAAGTTTTTATCTCCTGCTTTCTCAATAAAGTTGGCAGCCTCTTCCAAAGTCAGCTGATCCATAAGCTGATCCCATTTTTCATCAGACAGAGGAAGTGCACCTGCGAAAGTTCCATCCTCATTAAACTGGAGGAAATCAACGGTGCTTAATCCGTTGTCAGCTCCCCAGACAACTTCTTCGTCATTGTTCTCAGTAAGTTCATAAGTGGAGTTTGTAAGACCTTTCATCATTTCCTCTATTGGAGTAATGCTTTCCACTTCTTTCCAACCCTTGCTCCAGTCAGAACGTGTAGTGTATTCAGCAGTATCCGGGATCAGATTGTTAATATCGCAATCCTGGAATGCATTCTCTACGTTTTCAGAATAAGTCTCTTTATCTTCACCAAGAGAAACTGTCACTACATTTTCCGGCTCAATTGTTTCATCGTCTGTAATTGTGATCAGATCGTCTGTGGAATCTGTTTTTACCGCCAAGACATTGTTTAATGCTTCATGCGCACCGTTTCCGATTGTGAAATAATAATCACCGGAATCCAGCACCCATGCGCCCTCTGTTCCATCTTCTTTTACAGCTTTTTCATCATAGCTTGCCATATATTCCGGAGCGAACTCAATTTCCAGAGTCTGTGATTCGCCAGGCTCAAGAACCTCTGTTTTTCCAAAATCAAGAAGCTGAATAGAAGCTTTCTCCAGTCCGCCCTCTATATATGGTGTCTGTACATAAAGCTGGACAACATCTTTTCCGGCAACGTCACCGGTATTGGTTACCTTCACTTTTGCAAGTCCCTTTTCCCCAGATATTACATCTACACTTTCCAGCTCCTGAGTAAAGGTTGTATAAGATAAACCATATCCAAACGGATAAGTTACTTCATCTACATAGTTCCATGCTTTGCCAGTAGAAGAGCCTTCTGTGGTGGCTGCATTTCCCTGATCCAGAACAGTATCCTCGTAACGGGTTTCATAATATTTATAACCAATATAGATACCTTCTGTTTCTACTACATACCAGTCACCCTTGTCTGCTTCTGTAAGTTCTGCACCAGATTCTGCATTGGAAGCATTAGTATAAGTATAAAGGCCAAAGTTGGTCATTGCCGGAGCAGAAACAGAACTTGTGGCATAAGTATCAGAAATATGACCGGATGGATTCACATCGCCAGAAAGTACATCACATACTCCAAGGAATCCATTCATTCCCGGAAGTCCAGTCCAAAGAATTGCTCCAATCTCCGGATCATCCTTCAGTTCCTGGATTTCCATAGGAACGTCAGAATTGATCAAAACGATCACCTTGCCATTGCTATTTTCCTTTGCAAGCTGGATCATCTCTTTTTCGTAAGCTGAGATAGACATCGGGGTGTCGAAGCTGTCCCCATTAGGATCCTTCATATTTGTGCTGTAGTCAGACGCCTCTGAACTGTCTCTGGAAAGAACAACAATTGCTGTTGTATCCTTAGCAGATTCCAGAATATCATCTGTGTAAAGTTCAGCAGGTGCCTCACCTACTGTATATGTATCTGCTTCATTATAAGAAGCGGAAAAAGCAGGTACAAGGCTATGGCCCGGAACTTCATTTCCAAAGAAAGAAGCTTTTCTGTAATATGGTGCGCAGGTTTCACTTGCATAAAAGCCTTTCATGGTTTCATTTACTGTGAAGCCTCTTTCATCCATAGCTTCTTCAATACCATAAGCGATCTGACCATCCTCTGAATCAGCCACAACAGAGGAACCAATTAATCCGCCGGTTCCCGGAAGATGGCTGTTTAAGCCCCAGAGGGTAACAGCTTCTTTGGATTTGTCAAGTGGAAGGGTCTGATCTGTATTTTTGAATAAAACGGAACCTTCTGAAGAAATTTCAGCAGCCAGCTGTTCTTTAGCCTTTACCAGATCCTATACATTATCAAATTCAGATTCATAATAAATGCCATCAGAGTCAGAATCTCCCTGCTCGATTTTGTAGCTTGAGGTTCCAAGTGTCGCATTAATGAAATCCACTCTTGCATTTGCAATTGAGCTTCCGCCCAGTGTGATTGTGAGAAGTGAGGCTGTAGTTGTTGCCAAACCACGCCAGATTTTCCCGGTATGCTTTTTCATATTTCCTTTCCTCCTAATAAATTTCCTTTGACAGATAAACACATACTTTTCAGATAGTTACTCTGTCCTTTCAGTTCTGTTTGAACCGCTGGATTTACTATAGCAAAAGGAATGGGATTTGTGAAAAATTCGGCAAATTTGGAACCGTTTCTGGCAAAACTGGTAAGCATATGAAATTTAAATCAATCTAATATTTCAATCTCTGTCTCTGCATTTCCAAGCTCAGATTCAGCTTTCACAACTACTTTACCAGCTCCAGCCTGTGGACGGATAATCGCCAGTGCTTCTCCATAATAAGTATCTGTCTCATTGCTCTGGTAGCTTTCCGGATAGTATGGGCAGGCACTTCCAAATGCCAGAAGCTCGCCACCTTTTACAGCAAGCTTGATTCTGCCTCTTGCCAACGGTTTTGTCTGGCCGTTTTCGTCTGTGTAGCGCATTCTTACGTAGCAAAGATCGGTGTCTGCATTCACACAGGTAAGCTCTGGTTCTGCCTGGAGGATTGTTTCTTTTCCCGCGGTTGTCAAGGTTTTCTCTTCAATTATATTGTCATTTGCATCATAGGCAACAGCCTTGATTTCTCCATTCTGATAGGTTGTATCAAAGAATACCTTGCAGTCATTTTTCGGCTTCTTAGTGCCTACACACTTACCGTTTATATACAGCTTCACATGATCTGCACGGGTGTAAACTTCTATTTTTGCAGCATTCCCGTCACAGCCCTCCCAGGACCAGCTTTCCATGGCATTGGTCATTTTCCATGCAGATGGGGAATGGGCATCCTTTGTGTGATCAACCGGCATAACTGCAATTGCCAGATCCTCCAGTTCAAAGGCAACTCTGGTATATGCCATCTCGCCAAGAGGCTTTCCTGTGAGATCAATTCGGCCTGAACCGGCACTTACCCAGCCACAGCCGCCATCAAAACGAGGTGCATAATCCTTATATTCCCATGCGCCGATTCCAACCTCACCCAGATAATCCTGAGCTGCCCAGACGAAGTCACCAATGATACGCTTATCACGTTTTGCTTCCTGCATAAATCTGTACGCATCTGCACAGAAGGTTTCACTTCCAAGAATAATTCGCTTGGGATACTTCTTTAAATCATGATGGTAACGCTTGATTCCATAGTTATATCCTGCTACATCCATATTGGCATATGCATCCCTTGTTTTCACATCACATGGATAAAGAGTTGCTCCTGTTTTCATAAATCCGGCACCAAAAATTCCGGCTACCGTGTTATAAAATTCACTTCCCACAGCCTTTTTCTTCTTGGCATTCTCAGCAGCTTCGTCTGCTTTTTTATCGCTGTAAACACCAAATCCCATAGAGCTTAAGAAGTTAAAAAAGATATTGATTCCGCAGCTTACAGGACGGGTGGAATCCAGCTCATGAAGTCTGTCTGTAAGGGATTTTGTCAGGGCAATTCCCTTTTTCTGCGCAGTCTCAGACACTTCATTTCCTGTAGAATACATGATCACAGATGGATGATTATAGTCCTTATCCACCATATCTTTTAAGTCTTTTCTGTAGTTTTCCAGAATCTCATCTGCATAGTCATACTTTGTTTTATGGATATACCAGCCATCAATATATTCGTCCATTACAAGCATTCCCATTTCGTCACAGGCACGAAGAAGTGCTTTGGAGCATGGGTTATGTGCAGAACGGATTGCATTATAGCCAGCGTCCAGAAGAATGCGGATTTTACGGCGTTCTGCAAATTCATACGCACATGCACCAAGAAGACCGTTATCGTGATGGATACAGCCACCTTTTAACAGGACACGTTTTCCGTTGATACAGAAGCCCTCTTCCGGAGTACAGCTTACTACACGGATTCCAAAGGTTTCTTCCTGAATATCCTCGCCGAAGGTTACGCGACAGGTGTAAAGATTCGGTGCTTCCGGACTCCAAAGGTTTGCTCCCGGAAGAGCAATTTCTCTAGAAAATTTACCATCTGCCTGGAGAATTTCCAAGGCGATGATCTTATCTGATGCTTTGTCAGAATTTTGAACAGTTGGTTGTACTGCATTTTCGTCAATACACGGCTCTATGGTCTCGTCTGTCTGGCCTGCACTTTCGCCAGCCACAGCTTTTCTGGTAACAATCTGTTTCTCCAGAATCTCCACTTTCACCTCGCCGGCAGCATTCGGCCATGCCTCCACGCGGATTTTCGGCTCCTTATAATCCAGTGTAGTGATCTTCACACTGTCAAATCTCAGATGGTTTTTCGGCACTGTATACAGCCACACCGGACGGTAAATTCCGGTACCGGAATACCAGCGGCTGTTTGGCTGATCGTGGTTGATCACTTCCACGCGGATCACATTCTCTTCCCCGAATTTTACATACTTGGTGGCATCTACATAGAATCCGATATATCCATAAGAATGATAAGCCACTTTTTCGCCGTTGAGATATACAGTTGCCTTACGGTAAACGCCCTCAAATTCCAGGATCACTTTCTCGTCCTTCGCTTTCTCTGGAAGGATAAATGTTTTCTCGTAAGTGTAATCCTGCGCCTCATACCATCCTATATTCACACCGCCGGCACTTGTCTCGCTTCTCTCATCCAGCTGCATGGCATCATGCGGAAGAGTCACTGCAAATGCCTTTTCTTTCTCTCCGGTTCTGTAGCATACCCAGTTTTCGTTAAATGACTGCTTCATGATTTCCTCCTGAAATTTTCTATAATTTTCGTTTCATTTAAAATTCCCAACTATATCTCAGTCGCTATTTTCTACCCGTATTTTACCAAATAAAAAGCAGGCTGCCATATTTTAATCGCAACCTGCCCGAAAACACACGTAAACTGTGAAAAAAGCGGATTGCTGTTCTCCCAATTCACAGCAACGTGTTTCCCGCTAAAAAATCTTCTGTAAAAAATTATACAACGCCAGATGCCAGTTTCCCATAGAATGATACCGCATTGGAAATACATCAAAACAGGTATTTACACCAGACCGCAATCTGGGTTCTATATCCAGCAGAGCCTGGTAATCCTGAACCTGTCCAGGCAGGGCGAAGTCGAAGTTGCCGCTTGCCACATATAAATAATGAATTGGCAGTTCTGCAAAATCGCCTGTCTGAATGGTGTCTTCAAATGCAGTCTTATCTGTCCTGCTTCCGCTGAATGCCCCAAACCAGGAAAAATAATCCAGGCTCTGGCACAATACGGAATGATACATCGTTACCGCCCCTCTTGACAAACCGGCAAATGCTCTGTGATCCCGGCTCTCTGCGAATCCCTCATCATCTGCCGATTTTGCATATGTAGAATAAGAGGATTCAATCTCAGGCATCAGATCATTTCGCAGCTCCTTTGCAAAAGAATAGGTCAGCTGATCCAGATCATCTGCACAGTCATCTTCCACATAAAAAGTCGGTGTCACCACAATCAAAGGCTCAATATCTCCATCTGCAATCATATTATCCAGCATAGTTTTGTTATACGGATTTGTTTTCAGCCAGTATTTTTCATCATCACCAGTTCCATGCATCAGATACAGAATATTATACTCTTTTTCCTTACTGTAACCATATGGAAGATATACATAAGCTGACTTTTTCACGCTTCTTCCATCAGTGGCATAAGCCCTGGTATCGTATACAACTTCTTCTACAGTTCCAGCCTGTTCTGGTTCTTCCCCATCATATTTCGCCGGAACTGCCCATAACTCATCCCGAGCCTGTCCCTGCGCTTCATGTCCTGCATCATACCTTACTTTCCAAAATCCCAGAAATCCTGCCAGTATCAGAACTGCTGCCGCAAGCGGTAAAACTGCCACACGCCCCATAGGGATTTTTTTCCAGATCATCACCGTTGTCCCCAGGCTTCCTCCCAGCGTGGCTACAATAGCCTCTGCCAGAAATAACCAGTTAAAATAATATGTACTGGTAGAAAAATTGGTATTAAAATACAGAACAAAAGCCGTCACTGCAATCAGCAGATATAAAAATGGCATTCTGCTTTTCCATGCCATATACGCC